>Ga0007800_10000323_pt1 | contig 19972 bp, 16 predicted proteins | sample CryBogmetaGMA14M_FD_60366 | JGI IMG/M metagenome (GOLD analysis project Ga0007800, IMG submission 60366) | Freshwater microbial communities from Crystal Bog, Wisconsin, USA - MA14M | ecosystem: Environmental > Aquatic > Freshwater > Lake | place: Crystal Bog, Wisconsin, USA | collected 2009-07-06 | reverse complement strand
TGGGTAGTCTGGATGGCGTTGTCGGAATGGGGGTCTCTGGCTCGGGTAGGTCCATAATCCCCCCGCAGTTCAAGGCCGGCGAATATACCTCCCCGCTAGCGGTAGCCGCCGGGGTGCTGCACGATCACGCGGACGCCAGGACTATCATCCAGCTCGGCGGACATAACTCGCTCATCATCGGGCTGGAAGATGGCCTGAAAAAGCCCTGGAAAGTCGTCTCCAATCCGCTGTGCGCCGCAGGTACCGGCAGGTTCCTAGAGCAGCAGGCTTACAGGCTGGACATTAGCCTGGATGATTTTTCAAGGCTGGCGCTCGAATACCAGGGACCCACCCCCAGAATCGCCGCCCGCTGCAGCGTATTTGCCAAAAGCGACCTCATTCACCTGCAACAAAAGGGCGTGGTGCTGCCGGCCATGCTCTACGCGCTGTGCGAGTCCGTGGCGCGCATGGTTTCGTCGCTCAGTGCGGGTACCTTCGACGAGCCGGTTTATCTGGTGGGCGGCATGTCGGCCAGTGCGGCCATCGTAAAGGCGCTCGGGGAAGCCATATCGGAGAGAAACGGCCACCAGGTCGCGATTACCGTGCCTAATGAAGCACCCTTTATCGAGGCTTATGGTGCCGCCCTGCTTTCGAGAGACCGGAAGTCGCATCCCGTTTTTCCTCTCCAACACTTAGCGGACCGGCAATCTTTTCAGCTGCCGGCGTTGCGTGCCGTTAACGAAACCCGGGGCAATCCAGAGAATGCCGTCATCAAATCCAGAGTTACCGGTTATCTGGGCGTTGATGTCGGCTCTACCAGCACCAAGGCCGTCATCCTCGACGAAACGGGGGAGAATGTCATCGCCAAAAATTACATTATGACATCCGGCAAGCCCGTCGATGCCGTGCGTCAGGTGTTCCGCAATCTCCTGGAAAAAGGCGCCGGGCTGGTAGATATCGCCGGGGCGGGCGTGACCGGCTCGGGCAGATATCTGGTCGGGCATTTTATCGGAGCTGACCTGGTCAAAAACGAGATTACCGCGCAAACCAGGGGAGCCGTCGAAATCGACCCCGAGGCCGACATCATCGAAGTCGGCGGGCAGGACTCCAAGCTGGTCATCAAGCGCCGGGGCGTGGTGGTAGATTACCAGATGAACAAGGCCTGCGCGGCAGGCACCGGCAGTTTCATTGATGAGCTAGCTGAAATGCTGGGCATCAAAGTCATCAACGGCGACTTTGCGCGGCTGGCTTTCAAAGCGCCCCACACCATCGACCTAGGTACCCGTTGCGCCGCCTTCATGGGTCAGTCTGTAGCGCTGGCACAGCAGGAGGGCATACCCCTCGAAGTCGTCACCGCCAGTCTGGCAGTCTCCATAGCCAAAAACTACCTGTCAAAAGTTGTCGGTCACCGCAAACTGGGTGATAAGGTCATTCTGACTGGAGCCGTATTTTACAACGACGCCGTAGTATCGGCTTTTCGCGACCAGCTTGGAGACAGGCAGGTCACCGTGGCCGAACACTGCGAGGTTTCAGGTGCTATCGGAGCAGCGCTCCTGGCCAGAGAAAGCATGGCGGGGCAGCCCAGCGCTTTCAAGGGCTTCGAATGCGTAAGCGACCAAACCTGTGACCTGAACACCTTCGTATGCCAGGCTTGCGATAACAACTGCACCATCACCCGGATGTCTCTTGCGGGAAAAGAGTCCTCCTACTACGGCAGCCGGTGCGACCGCTACGACAGCCGTAACGGAACGAAAAAGCAACACACCTTTTTCGACGAACGGGAAAAACTGCTCTTTGCGGATTATAGAGAGGGGGATGGGAGCGGCCCTACCGTGGGAATCCCGCGAGCCCTCCTCACTTATGACTACGCCCCGCTGCTGGTTGGTTTTCTTAATGCATTAGACGCGCGTGTAGTCCTATCGGGCAAGACCACCGCCAGGATTATGGAGAAATCGGCGGAACTCTCTTACAGCGACAGCTGTTTCCCACTCAAGCTCATGCACGGGCACGTGGACAGCTTGAGAGAGAAGGCCAGCTACATCCTTTACCCCTCGGCCATCAGACTCGGCGTAAAAGACGGTGACGAAAACCAGAAGTATACATGCCCGCTGGTGCAGGCGTCGCCTTTCATCGTGCGCGAGGTGCTTGGACTGGGGAAACGCGTGGTGGCCCCGGTGCTTGATTTCAGCCTGGGGGATGATGAGGTCATCCGGAACCTGACCGCCGCAGCCGGGGAGATGGGCTTCAGCCACAAAATCGGGAGGAGGGCGGCACTGGCAGGGATAGCGGCGCAGAACAGATTCTATGCTGAGCGGGCTGCGCTGAGCGACAAGTTATTGAAACAGGTGCGCGAGGATCAGAAGCTTGGCGTAGCCCTACTCTCTAGATCGTATATGTCACAGGACTCCGGCGCCAACCTGGGCATCGCCGAAACACTGGCGAATCTCGGAGTTGTGCCGATGCCGCTGGATTTCCTGCCACTGGATAGTGTAAACCCCAGAGATTATTCCGACCGTCCGTATTGGTCCTATGAAAGCAAGTTAATCTCCGCTGCCGCCATCATCGCGAGGGAGCCCAATCTGTACGGGCTTATGCTCACCAACTTCGGCTGTGGGCCCAACTCCTTCATCCTTCCCATGCTCGAGGACATCATGGGCGGGAAACCCATGGGGCAACTCGAGATCGACGAGCACGCTGCGGAGGCCGGGCTGGTGACACGCCTGGAAGCCTTCGTCGATACCATCACGAGCTACGCCTCGACCCGGACAGGAGAAATGCCTCACTCCGCGGGCATACGCCGCTCCAGCGCTTCTATAAACGCTGTGGATAAGCTTTTCGTCATTCCGCGCATGGCGCCTTTCATCGAAGTCGCGGGAGCGGTCATGCAGTCTGCCGGATGCCGCGTCCTCATCCTGCCCGAACCAAACGAACAGAATCTGCTACTCGCCAACAAGGTTACGTCGGGCACGGAGTGCTTGCCCTACCGTGTCACGCTGGGGGACTATTTAAGGTTCTTCCAAGACAAACCAAAGTCCAACGGAGATGTGCAATTGCTCATGGCGGGCTCATACGGCCCCTGTCGGCTGGGCAAATATGCCCTGGAACAGGATAATGTTTTACGCTCTTTAGGATACGGGGCACGCGTGCATACCACCGTTTCCAACAATGCCTACCGGGACATCAACCTGGGAACGGGACTGCTGCGCTACGGCCTGAGCGCCGTTTTCGCGGTGGACTGGCTGGAAAGGCTCCTCTGGCGCACGCGCCCTTATGAAAAAGAGAGCGGAGCTGCCGAGCGTCTCTTTGACGAGTATTTGCAAAAGCTGGTGGCCGCCTGCCGGTCGAGACAGCCATTAAAACCCGCTCTCAAGGACGCAGCCAGAGCCTTCTCCATTGCTCGCGATAACTCAATTCCGAGGAGGCCCCTTGTCGGCATCAACGGGGAGATCTACCTGCGCACCAACGTTTTCAGCAACCGTAATCTGGTAAAAGAGTGCGAGGCCGCCGGGCTGGAGGTGGTGGTTTCCCCCATGAGCGAATGGATGCAGTACACGTCCTACCGCAACCTGGAGGACAATATCCGCTTCAAGCGACTCAAGAAGATACCTGCCAGCTTCGTTAAGCACAGCATTCTGAAACGGGACAACGAGGGCCTCTATGCGCAGGTGTTAGGCGCGCTGGGGGGCGGGGGCGACGCCTCGATAGAGGAAGTGCTGGGAAAAACGCGGCTCTACATGTCACCCAGATGCGGCAGCGAGGCAGTGCTGAGCATCGGGACGGGGCTGGAATGGATGGAAAACCCGCGCTTCGCCGGGGTTATCTCGGTGATGCCGCACGGCTGCATGCCCGGCGGCATAGTGGCGGCGCTGGCGGAAAAGTTCGCCCGCGACCACCACAAGCCATGGATCAGCCTGACCTACGACGGCATCATGGAAACGAACAACCAGACCAGGGTAAACAACTTCGCCGAGGTAATCAGGTACTGTGACAAAACCGGCGTGTGATCACTTTTTAGCTTCAAATATTGGTGCCCCTGGGGCGAGTCGAACGCCCGACACGCGGTTTAGGAATACGAACAAGCGCGTGTTCCCGTATATTTTTATTTAGTGCCGAGGGTTATTCCAAAGCTAATTCGCGGCATTTTTGTCCGTGCTGGGTTGAAACATCGTGTCATAATTTTCAAATTGGATTAGCAAAAGATTAGCAATTTTACTATTGTACATGTGGGGTATAATTATCACATTCGTAAGTTTTTAAAGCAACGCTTAAGGTTGTTATGTCATTAAAATATCAAAGACGCTAGTATTCCGCCTATAAGAACATAAACGCCGAAACTCACGTTAATTATTACTAAGATAATCCCTATAAAAACTAACCCGGCTAGAATTAAACCTTTCGCTTTATGTTTTGCGTATATATCTGACCAAAAATAGACTGTTGCAATAATTCCGAGAACTGCGACCACGGCTCGTAGGATACCGACAACCAGGGGTGAGGTAAAACTTGCAACGACATCGAGTAAAGCCTTAATTATACTTTGTTCAGGATCGACTCCAACGCCTACGAATATCCCCGAAACTAGAGCTTCATAGACATATTTAGGCATAAAACCATTGTATCATAAGTCAAACTAACGAGGTTTGTCTTAACCGAGTTTGATGAGTTTAAATCGTTTGTCGATTGCGGGAGCCGAAGCCATGAATTATAATCAGCTCATGATTTTCGCCGTGATTGTAATCAGCCTAGCTGAAAGGATACAAATCGGTATCGCCCTAATTTCTTTTCTTGGCGTTTTCGCGGCATGGGGAACAGCTTATCTGACTTGGCGGAGCCGCCCAGCATTATTAACCACAAAAGAAAAACATTCTAAAGATTTATGGAACACCCTCGAAGACCTTAAGAGAGGAATAGGTAATTTTAACCCGGGGGATAATCAGCCTCCAAACACGGATACCCCAGTCTCTAAATTAACATTTATCGCCGAGAGTACACCTCTTTTCAATGATTTAATTAACCACGTTCCTTTTGACATTAAGTTGTTTGATAACCTAGAGACCTTAAAGCAGGAAAATCACAAATTAGAGCTACAAAAGATTTTGCTTTATAACTCTACCAAAAATTTAATCGAAACAATAACAAAAATTCCAATCTTAAACCAAAAGGATTCAGATAATGCGGTAGCCATCGGAATTAATATTCACTTCCTAAACTGGCTTTTTTCACATCTAATATCTAGAGCCAAAGGTAAACCACTACATATCCCCGGGTATTCCGTGAACGGCGATGAGTTAAGAGTCTCTGCTAATTTGTGGGCTAAAACTCCAGATGCCGGACCTATCAGCGGGAAACTTGACCTGCTCGTTTCCAAACTCGACAAAGAGGAAAAAGGTACACCTGAATATTCAGTTTTAGAGGAAGCAGAAAAACTTGTTCGTATCCAGAACAAAGTTCTGAAGGCTAAAACAATATTAATCGACCTTGTCAACGAAACCCAGGCAATACCCATTTTCACAGGCGACTGCAAGCATTTACGAAGGGCTACCGAGCCGCTTTTCCGATTTGGACGAAGAGCTCCAAATCCTAACACTGACCAATCAAAATTTTCACCCAGTAAAGAAGTGAAACGTTTCGTTGATAGTCTTTCTCTCGCTTCAACTTTTTTAGCTCTTTCAACGTTTATTATTTCGGTTGATTTAGACAATGTACATAAATTTAACTTTCAAAATGTTGTTTTTATTATAGCCCTGGTTGCATGTTTTTATTATTTCGTTCGATGTTCAATTGAGTTGCTTATCCCCAACGCTACTCGGTGGTATCGCTCAGTATTCGAAAATTCCAAATTGTTCGTATCGATGCTCTGGACAGCTGTGGTGGTAATTGTTGTGTTTACATTGATTCAGCCCGTCTTGAAAACTCCGGACTATCTCCACGCCATATATATTTCCTTCGCAGCCTCATATTTGATTTATATTCTTATTGCTGTTGTTTTCCGATTTGGATTAGATATCTATCTGAAAATGAGAACCCGGCGAAATCATTCTTAACAAGGGCTCTCACATTTCAACGGATTGGCATCATGGTGAGAACTGCAATGTGCGATTATTCTTTTATCTTTTTCTTTCAGCTCATCAAAATACATATCGTGCGACTACTGCTTTTACACTGGATACATATAGTCACGTAGTTCCCGGGTTACAAGAAGCTGCTGCCAAGGCTTTTGATAATATGTTTAATGTTGCCCCGTCTGTTTTATCGGATTAGCAAAAGATTAGCAAAATAGAAAAAGCCCCTTGAGTTTAAGTTGCTCAAAGGGCTTTTTTAGCTTTAAAAAGTGGTGCCCCTGGGGCGAGTCGAACGCCCGACACGCGGTTTAGGAAACCGCTGCTCTATCCAACTGAGCTACAGGGGCACAACCGTCTGATTTTAGCAGCAATGCCCCGCACCACGCAACCAAAATAACTCCAATTCGATTGACACTCTATCCCAACCCCACCCACAATGAAAAGTGGATGTTATTTTGGCTCTGAGCAAGGAACGCGCCTATTACTAAGCCGTGCGGCAGGCTATTACTGCCCTGGGTTCCAGAGCCCCGCTCAAGGAAAACCTGGACACCATCGCACGGCTCGTCTCGCGCTCGTTCGATTATTTGATGGAATATTGGCACGACCAGTAATGTTATTGTGCACAAATCCTTATTTAAGTGGGAACTGTAGGTGCTCATTTCATGCTATGGCAGGTTCTGCCTCCGAGCATTTATGTGAAATAAAGAGATGCAAGCCTCAATCGCGAGGAGAGTTCCTGGTGTCTATCTCTGGCATAGGTCCGGGGGGAATTTGGGGCGCGGGCTCAAACCCATATGCAGCCTGCTGTACTCCGAGCTTATTTCAGCCCCCATAATAAGAATGAAAGCCAAATAATAAACAAATATCAGCAGAAAGATAATTGAGCCGATGGTGCCATAAACCAGCTCCAGGTGGGAAAAGCGGTTTAAATAGATATTCAGAAACACGCGCGCCAATGCGAAGGCCGCCGTCGCGAAAAGCGCCCCCGGCCAGACGAAACGCCATTGAGTTTTGGTGACAGGCGAAGTTTTATAAAGTATGAAAAAGATAAAAAACACCAGCAATAACTCGAATAAATTAAGCGCCAGGCCACCTATAATTCCACCCCCGGTACCGAAAGAAGCGAGGACCGCAGTCGCAGTGATTGCCACATAGAAGAAAACGCAGGCGCTGAGCGACATGCCGACTTCGCGAAGTTTACGGATATGAAAAGGGTGCCGTACATTTAATCCCCAAGCGCGGTTGACCCCGCGGCTAATAGCGCTGAACATGGCGCCGGCTGACCAGAAGAGCGCCACCACGCTGAAAATACCAAGGGCTCCGCGCACCTTGATAATACCCGTGATATTAACCCTGAGTAAGTCCTGGGCTGTCGGCAGGTTCGTTTCGACAAATCTGAATATCTGGTCCTGTACCGTGGCGGATGGCAGGAAGAACCCCAGCAGTGAGATAACCCCCAGCAGCAGCGGGAACAGGGAAAGAACAGCGTAATATGCTATGGCACCTATTACCTCGGAGGCGCCGTCATTGCCCAACCCCTCCATGACTTCGTTGAGAAAACCGAAAAAGGGTATTTTGATAAGCCTGACGCGGGCCTGTTCGATTTTTGTGCCCGGAATTCTGAAAAGGGTTACTATCCGGCCTCTCAATTGCCCGGATGGTTTTTTGTGGCTCTCCCGGTTATCTTTCACCCGTCCTCTCCGGACATGCTTCACCCAAGTGTGACCTTTATAACTGGTTAATGGCCCCTTCAGGCCAGCTTGACTTTCAATCTTCGACGTGAGAACAAAATGATATGGTAATGGAGTGCCCTCTGTCAAACATCAGCGTTCGGGAAATAACAGGCTCGGAATATGATCAAGCCAGTCCATTGCAACATTGAACAAAACCGCCTCCTGGTATCGCTTCACTTCAATCGTACGGTAATTGAGTAGTCTTAAAGGATATCCGTGCCATCAGCATCAAGATTTTCAATGCACTTGGCCGTGTTGACAAAGCCTTATTATAGATGTAATGTTGTAGCTGACTGAGTTAATTCGTAAATGCACATATAACATTAAATAATGACATTACTAACATGTTTCATTTTGCCACAACAATTGGTGTTTGGAAAGACATGGCACAGGTGAATGTTTCATACGTCATGGTTACTTATTAATAGTTATCGGTTGCCGTTGTTGTAGATAACGCGCTGAGAAATTACCTTTTATGCAGAGACTAGCTTTTGTCACGGGTGGTAATGGCGGCATCGGAGTAGCCGTTGTTGAGAAGTTGCTACAACAGGACTTGCATGTATTGTACACGTATAACGAACACGATCCGGATCCCACGCATATTTTACAGAAATATCCAGATTCGAGGGCTTACCACTGCAACCTCTTGGACAGGGATGAAGTAGACCAAGTAGCAGAAGACGTCATCAAGCAGTATTCCAAAGTGGACGTACTCGTTAATAATGCGGGCGTGATGCTGGACAGTATTTTTCTCAGGATGAGCCGCGACCAATGGGATCATGTCATAGATGTAAATTTAAAATCTATCTTCCACTTTTCACACGCCTTTCTTCCGGGCATGATTAAACAGAACTACGGCCGTATCATCAGTATTTCTTCGATCACCGGACTAAGAGGCTTCCCCGGAAAAACGAACTACTCCGCTTCCAAGTCGGGCATCGTCGGTTTCACGCGCTCGCTAGCGGCAGAGGTGGCCTCCAGGGGTGTAACCGTTAACGCCGTCACCCCGGGTATGATTGACACCAAGATGATTAAATATATTCCCCAAAAACAAATGCTATCCATCTTAAGCCAGATACCAGCAGGACGCCTGGGCAGGCCGGAGGAGGTCGCCTCACTCGTAGCATTCCTCGCGGGAGAAGAAAGCGCTTATATCACAGGCGAGGCTATATCGGTTAGCGGCGGATACTAGGTTTTTGATCAATACTATCGCTCCGATATTTTTGAGATAGTGGACAGAGTAGTCCAATACTTGAGGTTCTAATGCCGGAAGAAAAACCAAAAAAGTGTCTGCTCTGCAGGCTAGGGCGCATCACCTACCTCGACGCTATCGCCCTTCAGCAGAAGCTGGTTCAGGACAGATTTGAGGAAAAGACCGGGGATGTGCTGCTTCTTTTGGAGCATCCTCCAACCATTACGCTCGGCAGGTTTGCCAAGTCTGAAAATATCCTTGTTCCTCCTGACAAACTCGCAGAAAAGGAAATCGCGATCTACACTTCCAATAGAGGGGGAGATGTCACTTTCCATTGCCCGGGGCAACTGTTAATGCACCCTATCATGGACCTGAGAAAACGACCCGGTGTACTGCGCGGTTATATTACCGCCCTTGAAGAAGTAGCGTTGCACGTGTTGAGTGATTACTGTATACCGGCCGAACGGTGGACCGAACATCCGGGTTTATGGGTGAATGGCAAACAGATAGGAGCTATCGGCTTACACTTCAGCCACGGCATCAGCATGCACGGCCTCTCGCTAAATGTTAACCCGGATCTCAGGTCGTTTGAGGTTATCAACCTATGCGGCCTGCCCGGTAAGGTGGCCACATCCATGGCTAATGAGATGGAAAGGGAAATCTCTGTGGAAGAAGTAGAGCAGCGTGTGATCGATTCTTTTTCGGATGTGTTTCGTGTCGAATTAGAACCAATTTCAAGAGAACAACTGGAAGGAGAGTGCGTTGAGCCAGAGGCTACCCGAGTGGTTTAAGCAGAAGATTCCCCGCGCTGGTGAAACTACAGGGGTTGAAAGACTCCTGTCTGAATTAAAACTACACACTGTCTGTGAAGGCGCTCATTGCCCTAATATGGGCCACTGCTTCTCGCATGGTACGGCAACTTTTATGATCATGGGTGAAATATGCACCCGTAACTGTACATTTTGCGCAGTCAAAAAGGGAATCCCTACGCCACTCGATCCTGAGGAACCACAACATATTTCAGAGGCTGTCAGTCATCTCGGTTTGGGCTATGTCGTCATTACCTGCGTCACGCGTGATGACCTTGTTGACGGTGGCGCCGGGCATTTTGCCATCACTATCGAGACATTGCACAGCCAAATGCCAGGGCTCAAAATTGAAGTCCTTGTATCTGACTTCAAGGGAAACCACGAATCAGTCCAAACCGTCGTAGCAGCCGGCCCGGATGTCTTTTCCCACAACCTGGAAACCGTACCCCGCCTGTATCAGGAAGTAAGACCCATGGCCGACTACTCGCGCTCACGGGACGTGCTGAAAATAGCGAAGGAACTAGCACCTGTTATCGTCACCAAATCAGCCTTAATGCTAGGCTTGGGAGAGAACCAAGATGAGGTCATCACCGTGATGCGTGACCTGAGACAAGCGGGCTGTGATTTGCTGACGCTCGGACAGTACCTGTCACCATCACCTCGTCACCACCCGGTCGTGCGTTTCGTGACTCCCGAGGAATTTTCTGCATATGAGAAAATCGGCTTGAAAGAAGGTTTTAAAGGTGTTGCATCAGCTCCGCTGGTTAGAAGCTCATTTCGAGCGTCTGACCTATATGACATGGCTATGAATGTCAATAATTAAATATCACAATATAATCTGACCGTATCGGTTTTTACATCTGTCCTTGATGATCAATCATAAGCAGCCCCCACATTGAATTTTCATTGTGTACATTTATGTTAGATTAACGGTCATTTTTCACTATCAATCAATTTATGCTATTGACTTTCAACCAGTTGCGATGTAAAATACTTTAAATTTCTTAATGCGCATATGAGATTATAGTATAGTATGGCAATAATGGCGAATATAATCGGTAAAATAAACTACCCACGCCCTTATGGGCGGGGTATTCACGTAGTTCAAGCTTCGCTTGTCCCGCTTCGCGGGGTTCTGCATCCCGCGATCACAATGGTTGAGGTATTCGTGTATAGGAGCGTATAAATAATCAAGGGGTATATCCTCAAAACATTGGAAATACTGCGCGAAGGAGAGGAGAAAAGAGAATGATAAAGGATTATGTTCTTCCGTCGAATACAGGTATTACCCGTTATTTATTTTTCTCTGGTAAAGGCGGTGTCGGAAAAAGTACCATGAGCTGCGCCACCGCCGTCTGGCTGGCCGGTAAAGGCTATAAAACCATGCTGGTGACCACCGACCCGGCCCCCAATCTTAGCGACATCTTCGGGCAAACCATCGGCCATAAAGTCACTCCCATAGACAAGGTGCCCAACCTTTGGGCCATTGAGATTAACCCTGATATAGCCTCCGAGGAATATCGGGAAAGAGCAATCGCCCCGGTGCGGGGCCTTCTCGAAGAAAAGCAGCTGCGCGTCATCATGGAACAGATGAAAAGCCCCTGCGTTGAAGAAGTGGCGGCCTTCGACAAGTTCATAGAGTTCATGGACGATCCGAAGTACGACATCGTCATATTTGATACCGCCCCAACCGGGCATACCATCCGGCTGCTGGAACTCCCCAGCGGCTGGGACAAGGAGATCTCCAAGGGAGGTTCCACCTGCATAGGCCCCAGCGCTTCGCTTCAAGGCGCCAAGCTAAAGTATGAAAAAGCTATCTCTCACCTCCAGGACAGTTCCAAGACCTCATTCATCTTTGTTCTCAAAGCCGAAAACCTTTCGATCCTCGAAACTGCGCGTAGCCAGAAGGAACTCGGGGCTCTTGGAATCAAGATTAATCTCCTGATCATTAATGGCTTGTACCCGGCAGAGGCCTGTACTGACATTTTCTTCAAAAAGAAACTGGCCGAACAAGAACATCACATGACGATCATCGAGGAGGAATTCAAAGCCATCGAAAAGGTCCGGTTCCCATTGATGCCATCCGAACTTAACGGTTTCAAGAAGTTGGAAGCAGTGGGGCGTTACCTCTATGAGGATACCTCCAAAGCTCTTCTATCCGAGAATTCCGCTCAACATAAATCTTCCGGTATGTCTTTGCGTTATGACCGCGAAAAAATATATTCGCTACTCTCGCCGTCCGCAGGCGAGAAGACAAGGTACGTGTTCATTACCGGCAAGGGCGGCGTGGGGAAAAGCACGGTTGCCTGCATGACTGCGCTGCATATGGCGGAAAAAGGCTTTAAAACCCTGATCATTACTACGGATCCTGCGTCCCACCTGGAGGCCATATTCGGGCAGGAGGTGAATCACGAACCAAAGGCGCTAAAGGGTGAACCAAATCTTTATGCCGCTCGCATAGACCAGAAAAAAGCCCTTGAAGAATACCGCCATCGCATTCTTGAAGCTGTTAAAGACCTGGGTGATGAAGTAAAAACCTCGGTGGTAGAGGACCTTAATTCTCCCTGCGCCGAGGAGATGGCAGCTTTTGAGCGCTTTATGGCCTACCTAGTGCCTGGCCCGTATCAGATAGTGGTATTCGATACCGCTCCCACAGGGCATACACTAAGATTATTGGAATTGCCATCGGACTGGCATGGCTACATTGACCTCGGTTCTCTTACCAAGAAAACCTCGGATGGTACTCTGCAGGAATATGACACCGTGATCGCCGCCATGCGTGACCCGCGCAAGAGTACCTTCGCCTTCGTGATGTACCCCGAATTCACTCCGATCATCGAAGCATGGAGAGCCTCGGAAGACCTGAAAGACCAGGTCGGCATTCATACAAATCTGGTGGTCGCCAATATGTTGATCCCGCAAGATTGCGGCAACAACGCTTTTTTTGACAGCCGCCGCCGTCAGCAGGAAAAATATTTGCCACTCATCCAGGAGAAATTCCCAGTGCCTGTGTTAGGCATACCTCTTTTCGATCATGAACCGGAAGGTTTGAAGGACATTCGAGTTCTCGCTAACAAGGTTTTCGGTACCAGTGGCCGTGTTGACAAAATCTGATTGGGGATGTAATGTTGTAACGATTAAATTAAATCGTTAATGCGCATATAACATTAAATGCTAGCATTGGCTACGGGTTCAATTTTGCCAGAATGAATCACATTTTGAAAGGGCAGATAAAAGACATGGAAAGCCCCCAGCCCGGTACCTGCCTCGTCTGCCAGCTCGGGCTTATCACATTCCCCGATGCTATGGAGTTAGAGCACCGGCTGATCAATCTCATATTTGAAGAAAAAATAGGCGACGTCCTTCTCATTTTTGAGCATCCCCCAACAATAACGTTGGGCACATTCGGGAAAAAGGAAAATGTTTTAGTTCCTCCTGAAGAACTGGAGCAAAGAGGAATCGCCTTCTATGACTCCGACCGCGGGGGAGACGCTACCTTCAACTGCCCCGGTCAACTGGTCATCCACCCCATGATGAACCTGAGGTTAAGGGGGGCGCGCGCCTATATCGCCGACCTTGAAGAGATGGGTTTGCGCATATTGATGGATTACGGCATCGCCGCTGAAAGGTCACCGCAACACCCCGGCATCTGGGTAAACAGCAAACAGATAGGAGCTGTCGGATTGCATATCAGCCGGGGAGTCAGCATGCACGGCCTGTCTCTAAACGTGAACCCTGACCTTACCTCTTTCAACCTGATAAATCTGTGTGGCCTTCCAGGAAGATCAGCCACTTCAATTGAAAACGAGTTGGGGCATGAGGTTTCCATCATAGAAGTAAGCCAGCAAGTGCTGAACTGGTTCTCAAAGGTATTTCACGTCGGTCTTCTATCTGTTTCAAAGGAGCAACTAAAAAATGACTGCTTTGAACCACAGCCTTCTAAAGCGAATTAAACACAGTAAATCGAAAGTATAATATTTTATATGCGGTAAGGAGGATGAATATGGCAAAAAACGAAAGAAAAGATATTCGAGGGAAGAAAGATATTTTCCGGGTTACAACATTTACCAGGCGGCAGTTTCTGAAAAGCGCGGGCATCGTAGCAGCCGGGACGGCCTTGGCGTCTATTCCGCTGGCGTCAGCCTGCAAGTCTTCAAGCAGTACCACCGCGGGAACAACCACGGGGGTTAATACTACGGGTGTTACGACCTCAGGCTCCCCGGTTTCATCCTCAACCACGTCATCTTCCAGTCCAGTTACCTCGAATTCCACCGCAACAACCTCGACCTCAACCACACCGGGCATAAGTACTCCTGCCACTACCGCTTTTTCTTACGTCCCTCCCACCGTCCTGCCAAACATGCTCGGGGTGCCTGGTAGCGAGTGCACCGTGGCAACCGACCGTTCATATTCTGCGGATCATTTATGGGTCAAGTCTTTATCGGCTAACATGGTGGTGATGGGAATTACAGCCCCAATGGTAATTATCCTCGGTGAGGCGTATAAATTATCGCTGTCTGGAACCCTACTATCTCTCGGTGATGCTTTTGGGACCATCGAAGGATATAAAATTACCGCAGACCTTATAGCCCCCGTCAGCGGAGTGATTGTACAGACTAACAGCCCGTTGCTAGTCCCGGCAGGGCAGGGTGGAATGATCCATCCGATCGTTGAGGATCCTTATAATTCCGGTTGGTTTGTCGTGGTTCAACTGAACAACCCAAATGATCTTAAATCTCTTCTAACCGCGCAGGGTTACGTGAATCTCCTCGTCTGAGCCGTAAGGTTTATCGCTATCTCAAGTTGGTACCGCCCTGGCGAGCGGCGATGCTTTCGAGACTATCGGAAATTTTAAATTGACTGCCACCCTGATAAATCCTGCAACGGGACAATCATTAAGACTAACAACCCTTAATCGTCCCAGCAGGGCAAGGAGGGATGATTGTACCTATAAACAATGACTCTTATGACGCCGGCCGGATGGTCGTTGTACAACTGAGTAACCCCACCGAGCTTAATGATCTGATGACCGCGCAGAGTTGCAGGAATCTCGTCGCAGCAACCTAATGAGAGAATCCACGTCTTTAGAGAAATGTCCGGATCGCTAAAACTATTGACTTTTTATTTTTTTATGGTATAGTACAAGCAGTAATGCGCATAATAGAATTATACAAAATATTATTTTGGAGATATTTAATTTATGAAACACAACAAATTAGCGATTTTTGAAGGGACGATGTGCTGTGAGTCAGGGGTGTGCGGGGTTGAACCGGACAAGGCGCTGGTTGAATTCAATGACACGCTCAAGAAATTGAAAAAAGACTACCCTGAATTGCTGATTCAGCGTGCCAACATGTCGCACAACCTGGACATCTACCGCCAGAACCTGGATATTTTACAGATTATCAGGGAAAAAGGCGTCGGCATCTTACCTATCATCAGCATTGATGGTAATATCGTCGTCAGGCAAAAATACCCGAGATATGAAGAACTAAAACAGGCTCTTGAGGTTTGAGTCTACTTTTAAACGTAGATAATGAGAGGCGTATATGGAAAAGCTGGCGCGCGCTGCTCAGGCTATGTCAGACGAAACCCGACTCCGCATCCTGAATGTGCTGTTGCGCCAAGAGTCCTGCGTCTGTGAGATGATGCAGGCTCTTGAAATTTCGCAGACCCGCGCTTCGCGCAACCTTAAAATACTCGACGATGCTGGATTTCTCAATATGCGTACCGATGGCCTTTATACTCTTTATTCGATTCGTGATACTTCCGGCGACGGGTTTTATATTGAACTATTATCGGCGGTAAAAAAGGAGATGCAGGCAAATGAGACAGCCAAAAAAGATGTTACCCGCCTGAAACAGTCAAAACGCGTCGGCTCCGGATGCTAACCTCACTAGGTATGTGGCTCAAAAGTAAAGATAAGCCCATGACCGGATGTTAACTTCGATGCTTCAAGCTAAGTAGCTGATTTAATGGTATATAACTCAGATTAAAGGAGCACGGGAATGAGCGAGAATAATGTTCCAGAGACCAACAAACCAAAGGAAAATGCCGGTCCGCCTGAAGGCCCCCAAAAACCAGCAGTTCCCTGGAAAAAGTGGAAAACAGGATTCTTGGTGGTGGTTGCTCTGGCGGCGGTTGGTTTATGCACAAACGCCATCGTCAGGTACGAAACAACCCCTGAGACTAACACAGTAGCTTTGCCGATTCCCGCCTATATAGGCGAAGACCCTCAACCCATCGCCAGCTTTCAGGATGCGTGGGCTTCCAACAACGAATTTGTGATAGTCATTACGCCGTCTGCTGACACGGCACTTAACACGAGAGATACAAACATAGCAGTGCAGGCAGCCAATAAAATACGTTCCGTTGACAATATACATGTAGGGGTGTTCCTGCTGCCGGCCAATGAGTCGTTGACTGCACCCAAGATAACAATCCGCGGTTTCTTCGATAACACGGCGACTTTCCAGTACACTATGACTGGCGAGATAACAGAGGATAATATTTTCAAGCAGTATCTCGATCGCGCGTGGCTGAGAAAAGGATAAGGAAGGAATAGGATATGAATACTTGGGTAACGTCAGTCCTCCAAGGCGAAACTTTCGGCTTCATTTCACTGGTGGCAGCTTTCCTGTTCGGGCTGTCTTCTGCCGCTACCACGGCAGCCTGCGGAGGCCTCCCAGCCATGCTGGTAATCCTGGGTTATACGGGTTCCGATAAATCCAATAGCCGGCGCCAGTTATATATCGCGGCTGCCGCTTTTGCTATCTCGTCCATCCTGGTGCTTGGGTCACTCGGTGCCATCATATCCTTGGTAGGTAAACAATTTCTGACAACTCAAGGCGCGCTAGGTTTCTATTTTCAGAAAATTCTAGGGTTGGCAGCCCTGTTCATCGGACTTTCCGCACTAGACATGTTACCTATGCGGCTCCCTAACTTCAAACTGGCCACAGAGAAACTCCCCAGTGGAGCCTTGGGCGCTATATTCCTTGGTGCTACCGTAGGTCTGGCTACCGCCGGATGCGCTGCCGCTTGCTCCCCTCTGCAGCTTCCCATAGTGCTGAACCTGGCCCTACTGCGCGGCAAGGTGCTTGAAGGGATTGTGATACTTGTCATCTTTGCCATCGGTTTCGTTTCACCCCTGGTAGCGGTCATGCTAGGCGTAGGGATGACGAAAGCTACCAACCTCATGGAAAAAATGGATAAACCGTTACGCATGGTATCCGGCGTGGTACTTATACTCGTTGGTCTGTGGCTGTTAGCGATGTGGAAGAAAACCTTATTGGGATTTTAAACAGTTCAATTGATTGTCAGGCAAATATCATTGTCCTCGCGGGTTCGAGAATATTGAATTTGCCCGTGTAGCGCGCTTCTGGCCATTGGCATCAGTTAACTAAAGAGTATCCGCTGTGTTCAAGCGAGGTTCAAATGGGGAGGCGCAAGTGCCTCCCCATTCTATATCATATTGCAGATCTAAATATCCGTTGTGCCTGAATGCTATAAATATGTCATTTTAAAGCAACATTAAATACCCTGAGGAGGCCGAGCATGGCAAAAAAATTCGATACGCAAAGGACACTTCCAGCTGGTTACCCCGTAGGGAATTCCTAAAAGACGCAGGGATCGTGTTTGGAGGAGCAGCTTTAGTCTCTTTCTCTCTATCATCAGCCTGTGGAGAAATTGATACACCCAGCATCACCCTCACTTCGGAGACAACTGATACGCCGGTCGTTACGACAGATACAACAACGAGCGTCACGATTTTTGCCCCTACCAAAACGACCACCCAGGGGTCCAGCACCAAACATCCTTCCAGCTCAATGACCATCCAGCCAGCGACGTTCTCCAGCGGGTTTACCCTCCTCAATATCCCAGGCTGCATAAAGAGAGCCAAGGGAATATATTTAGTGTGCTCACAAAAAGATACGAACACATTAAAAAGTTCAGGCTTGATATTTTCTAAACCCTCAAACTTCAGTTTTGTTTCTCAATTAATACGATTGACGTCTTCTCTGTCTCAAATGTATAATTAATCTTAAAATTTTGCTGGAGTAAGGAATAAGCAATGCAAACCGATTCATCGATAATACGTACTTTCACGGGTCACTCAACCAAAGTCAGTGCAGTAAGTTTTTGCAGCGATGGCAAACATGCCATAAGCGGCTCTTGGGACAATACGCTTATATTGTGGGACGTTGAAACAGGAGAAGCCATTCGAACTTTCAGAGGGCATACGGATAAAGTGCTGAGCTTAAAAACTAGCAGCGACGGGAAGCAGGTTATAAGCGGCGCCGGAGATGGTAAAATCATCCTATGGGATGTCGAAACTGGGGAGGCCGTTCGTTCTTTTGAGAGAAACCTGGACTGGGTATGGGCGCTGGATCTGAGCACTGATAGCAAACTGGCCATCTGTGGCTCTTTCCCGAGAACGCTAACTTTATGGGATGTGGAAACAGGTAAACAGCTCAGGACTTTCACGGGACATGCAGGAGATGTATGGGCGGTATTATTCTGGTATGGCAATACAGGTGCAATAAGCGCCTCTGATGACAAAACGCTAATACTCTGGGACGTGGAAACGGGACAAGCCATTCGTTCGTTCAACGGGCATGACGCAAAAGTGCGTGGTGTGAGCACGAGTGGTGAAGGACGAACCATTATCAGTGCTTCCTGGGACAAGACATTGATACTCTGGGATGTGAAAACGGGTAAACCTATCCGCACTTTCACAGGGCACAGGGGAAATATCGAAGCAGTAAGTATGAGCGGTGACGGCAGGTTTGCAATCAGCGCTTCATGGGACAAAACATTGATGCTCTGGAATTTGGAAACCGGGGAAGCCATCCATACTTTCACGGGGCACACAGCTGAAATTTGTGCGTTGAGTTTAAGTAACGATTCCAAACGCGCCATCAGCGCTTCGGACGATAAGACCTTAATCTTGTGGGACCTGGAACCCTTTATGAAACCACAAGTTCTCCAAACTGTTACGACGGGTAATCCTTAGGCCGTGCCTGATCAGGTTCAATAAGAATCCAGTATTGTTCTAGGCCTAATTTAGGGCTGTATAATTACTGAAGTTAACATGCAAAATACCACAAATGCATCGCATCTGGAGCATGCTTTACTAAAGTTGAAGAAAGGAAATCGGATCTCTATAGTTTTTCTTAGAGGAAGTAGGAAATTGACTGCTGATGTCAGATACTAACGGATCCGAGCAAACAGCGTTACTTTCCATACCTTAGTTTAGCCACAACAAGCCCGCCAGCCAGGCAGAAAGATATTATGTTCCATACAATGACCGGCAGTAGCCCTGATAGGCTACCGTATGCCGACCATAGAGTGTTACCGAAAGCCATGCAGAGAGTGAATGAAAGGCTGATTTCCCTGGCACTCTTCAAACGCACTACACGGTAGAGTTGAGAAACAAGGCTGAAAGTAGTAAAAACCTCCAATGAGGCCAAGAAGTTCGTAGCTCATCTCAAGCTCTGCTTAACTATTTTACTACCCCCCCCCACTCATGAATATACTCAACGAATTTTTGCTCATATTCATGTGTAATGGTTTGTATTTTACATGAACAATATCCCGCAAAGCTTTCTATTATGTCCCTACTGTACTCTTCTTCCCCTTGACGTAGTTTTGAAAATTCTCCCCACCACTTAATTCTTGTTTCATTGTAATTACCAAGTATTTTATTCACTTTGTTCAGGAGTGTAGAATTTAAGGTTTTACTTGCTCCAATCACATTTTGAAAATTATTTTTAATATCTGTAATTTCCTTTTCTATATCTGTGCATATCTCAGATTCTTCCAAAACAATGAAATCCAGCAACTCTTTTGGTGATTTAAACCATTTTAAAAGCCCACCATTCATATCCTCAACATAAAAACCCCAAGGGTATTGCCTTGGATCCCTTTGTGACACTTCATAAGTAGCATCAGGGTCTCCTTCCCAAGTATACATCGCAACCTCCAAGTAGCCTTTCCTTTTTCAGTATTGGTTTATTATATACCAAAACTCATGCGTTCTCAGCGACCTTAACACCTAATCATAAAACAAGACTAAACCTAATGACATTCTCCCCGACGCAAGCGTCGGGGTATCACAATAACCTTAGTTGATCTTTGTGAATCTGGATATATTCAATGCCACAACCTTGCTCTTTAATATATTTCCCAATGACCGTT
>Ga0007800_10000321_pt1 | contig 20023 bp, 17 predicted proteins | sample CryBogmetaGMA14M_FD_60366 | JGI IMG/M metagenome (GOLD analysis project Ga0007800, IMG submission 60366) | Freshwater microbial communities from Crystal Bog, Wisconsin, USA - MA14M | ecosystem: Environmental > Aquatic > Freshwater > Lake | place: Crystal Bog, Wisconsin, USA | collected 2009-07-06 | reverse complement strand
CTCCATCATCAGGGAAAAGCCCGGACCAGACGTGCTGGTCATGGCCTTCACGCCTCCCCAGCTTGCGCCCAGGATAGCCGCCATGGATGCAATCTCGTCTTCCATTTGTATATATATGCCCCCGAGTTCCGGCAGCCTGCGAGACATTCGCTCGGCAATCTCCGTTGCCGGGGTAATCGGATATCCTGCGAAAAATCGGCAGCCCGCAGCCAGTGCGCCCTCGCAGCAGGCATAGTCACCGTTCATGAAATAGGTCCCCGTCAATACGGCCTTGTCAGCCATGCAGCTCTCCTCGCATAACAGATACTTCTTTATGATGACATGCAGTAAGTTCTTCTCTCTACTTATTCTTCCTTCGAGACCGGGCGGTCTCATCCTGCATCTCTTGAGTTGCCTCTATAGAGTATATTGCAAATTCCGGACACAGGGCCTCGCAGAAATGGCAATTGACACATTTTGACTCGTCTATGACTGCAGGCGTATGATAGCCTCTTACATTGAATGTCTGCGACATGCCAAGCACATCCCGCGGACAGTATGCGACGCAGAATTCGCACCCTTTGCATCGATCCTCAATAATGATTACCTTCCCCCTGCTCGCCTTGATGCTCTCCAGATCCAGGGGTTTTCTCCAGTATTTCATGCGATAATTCCTCTCTTCAAACGCATGTCTTTGAAGGATTCAATGAATCAAGAAAGTTTATATATGAGAAATGACTGTATATGTCAATAGCCCATGTAGTCTTCAACTCTATGCTGTAATATCCAGAACATACGGATACACAGGGGAAACACTTGTTAAGATATGCCGCGAGACAAGGAAATGCAGGCATAACACCGCATGTACTGACCTGACAGGAGATGTATTTTTTGCGATTTCCTGATAGACACGTTGATGAAGTCTTCCGTTCTAAAGAAGTCTTAAGCACGGCGGATCATTTTGGTCACAACTCTCAAGGGATTAATGTGCAGCGGGGAAAGGAGGGCAATGATGGATATATGAAATTTGCGTTGGAGGTACGCTTGAGATAACCGATAAGATTCTAAAAGGTTCATCCGGTTCGTGCGTACTTATGAGTTGATAATCTGTTGAATTCGGTAGCAAGCGCATTCCCAGCAGCTTGCTGCGGGGTAAGCGAGCGAATGACGAACGATACTGTTCCTTAAGAATCGAAGATTCTCCGCAGCACGCTGCGGAGAACTTCAATTGAGACTTGACTAACTTACACCTTGTGTTCTTATGGATTAATGAATGTTATAGACTACTGGCTGGGAAGCCGGGGGCGGGGCGTAAACACTTTGCCCATCTCTTTTTTTCAGCTCGTGCAAGGATTTTATAAGAAATGATCGCGTGAAGACAAAAGATGGATCAATCGGCAGTATCCGGAGGAATGGCGTTGGGGTTTCTTCTGGGGTCATCGGCACAGGACGGACAGTAGTGCGCGGGGTAGACACACCCACATCCGGAGCCGAATAATTCATATCGGGCACAGCCCTCGCAAATTGCCGCATGACATCCCAGACACACGCTGACTGCTTTAACCTTCCGGCACTTTTCACAAAGAATATCGTCTTGCATCGTTCGGACCTATCAGTCAGCGTCAAATGGTTGCGCGTCAAACACCTTCAGCGAAGAAGGTTTGCGGAGATGACCATCCGCATGGCTTCCGAGGTGCCCTCGTAGATCTCGGTGATCTTGGCATCCCGCATGAGCCTCTCCACCTTGGCCCCCTTGCAGTAACCGTAGCCGCCTTGAATCTGGACGGCCTTGACGGTGTGCCTCATGGCCGCTTCCGACGCAAAGAGCTTGGCCATGGATGCCTCCTTGGCAAAGGGCTGCTTCTGATCCCTCAGCCAGGCGGCATGGTAAGTCAGGAAACGGGCCGCGGAAAGATCGGTCGCCATGTCGGTGATCATCCAGGCGATCGCCTGGTGTCTCGAAATGGGGACGCCGAACTGGACCCTCTCCTTGGAATACTTGATAGACTCGTCCAGGGCGGCCTGCAGGATGCCGACCGATTGCGCGGCGATCCCGATACGCCCCTGTTCAAAGATGCCCATGGACATCGCCAGGGCCTGCCCCGCCTGCCCCAGCATGCTTTCCCGGGGAACGCGGCAATCCTTGAGAACAACCTCGGAGGTCTGGGAAGACCTCATCCCCATTTTCTCGAAATGCTTTCCCGGCCTGAGTCCCGGGGTGCCTCTGGGGATGATGAAGGCGCTCATGCCCTTCCGGCCAGCCGCTTTATCCGTCCAGCAAACGACGATATAGGTGTCCGCTATGGGGCCGTTCGTGATAAAGGTTTTCGTCCCGTTGATGACGTATTCGTCCCCGTCAAGAACGGCACGCGAGGTTGCCGCCATGACATCGGTCCCCGCCCCCGGTTCCGTCAGGGCAAAGGCCGACATGTGCTTTCCCTCGGCCAGAGGAACGAGGTACTTCCTTTTCTGTTCTTCAGTACCGTACAGAAGGGGGAGAAATGCAACGATGACATGCGACGCCACCGAAAATCCTGTCGATGAACAGGATCGGGAAAGTTCTTCCACCGCCAGGATGTGCGTCAGATAATCGGTGCCGCAACCCCCGTACTCAACGGGAATGGGCATGCCCATCCACCCCCCCTCGGCCAGCTTTTGAAAAAGCTCGGCGGGGTGACGGCTGTTTTCATCGATCTCCGCTGCGATCGGTTCCACGTACCTGTCGGCGAATTCGCGCATGTTACTGCGAATCAGTTGCTGTTCCTCGGTCAATTGAAAGTCCACATAAACCTCCTGCAATCGTATCATGAATGCGCGAATGCGGCTTCAAAGGTTCAGCCGTTGATTCGCCCGTTTAATACTTACATTCGCTCGTCAAGATATTTTCCTGTTCTTTAATCTCTCCCAATCCGAGAAGGGCTTCATAATCGTGACGGGTCATCATATCCTTTAGGAATCCAGCCGTCGTACCGGTCTTTTTCAATTCCGTCATCAGTTTCATGGTCGTCGAGGCGTAGAGACTTATAAGCCAGGTACTCTTCTTGTGTCTTAAAACCCATGTCGTCCTCCCTCCTTATTGTGAATCTTGACCTCCGGCAGAGTCGGGGGTTGCGGTTTGCCGGCCCCTCGAGGAGGTTCGATGCAGCCGGAAAAAACAATAACGGCCAAAAGGGAATTTTATAGCGAAGGTTATTGAATGCCTACTGCCCCAGAAATCGCTTTGCAAAATCAATCAATCTGGCCTGGTTGTGCGCATGCCTTGGTGTGTTTATCTTCTGACGCGCATTCATTTCTTTTTCAATTATTTCCTTGATTCTCTGGTTTCGCTTCTGCCCTGAAAGGCTCTCCAGCATTCGAATTCCATAGGGGTCGATCTTTTCATTCAATAAATCGATTTCTTCCTGAGAAGGGGGCCGAGTCTCTTCGATCTTATCCGGAATCATCAACTCAAAACCCGTATTTTCCCTGATCTCGTTTAACGTTACACCCGGGTGAAGGGACACCAGCCTCATTCTCCTCGTTTCTTCATCGAAGTTCATGACGCCCAAATTCGAGAATGCTTTTAGCGGCCCTTTGCCCAGCAATCCCAGGGCTTTTCTTTGCTTATCGTTCTGCCCCTCAAGAAAACCCAGGCCGCTCCTGAAATCGAGCTTCTCGACGAAGACCTGTCTGTTGTGGTCTGGGATGTAAAAATAGATTCTATCCCATATCGACGTCGCATCGCAAATGCCGCCGCAGCCGGGGAGACGTACTTTCGGCCTCTGATAATCGCCGATGACGATATTGTTTGTATTGCCGTACTTGTCTATCTGCGCCGGCCGGAAGGCCTCCACATCAATGCATCCGAAGGGCACCAGGTCACTGACAACCCCCGTAAAGGTCCAGGGGCGAAGACATTGATCGATTACGCTTTCCTCATAATAGAGGAGAGAAAGAGGAAAGACGTCGATGGATAGAAGATTGCCTACTGTGTAGGAGATGACGGAATGGGGGGCGTGGGTCAGTTTTGCCAGCATGTATGCCGCTCCCACGAGGGGGGTAGAAATCCCTTGGCCCGCTAAATCACCGTCTTTGATTTCACGGGCAATACAGGCACACATCATATCAATTCCGGAGTATGGTACTGTGCTCTTCATCACGCAGCCTTTCGGAAACATTCACAACGATATGCGCTCAAGCGCCGCCATTCCTCCTATTGCGTTTAGGTAATCCTTGTTGGTATCGCATTGATGGACGTAGCGCTCCAGGTACCCTTTGAATGCGTCGCCGCTCCTCCCCGCTTCCAGGTAATCGAAAAGATGCCACAAATCAAAGGTGTAATAAGGATAGGCAGATGTTGGATGAGCTCCCCAGGGCGCTTCAACCACCGCATCCACCTCGAAGTTGCAGATCTGGACGGGCTGCGGATTCTGTTTTAGCTGCTCGGTGGACACAATATTTTCCGCTGTTAAGATCACCCGATCCGAAACCATCGCCAGTTCCCTGTCGGCGCAGATGTTCCCGCTGAAGCAGGCATTCCCAAAGGGATCGGCTTCAGTCACATGGATCACAGCCACGTCCGGCTTTATCGCCGGAAGCGCTACGACCTTTTGAGACGTGAGGGGACACGCGGTGATCCGGATGTCGCTTCTAACTTTGAGCATGTCCGTTTCCAGCAGCTGCTTCACCGGCATAAAGGGGACACGCTGCAGGGCGGCTTTCAGGCCCACTCCGATTGTCAGTTCAGATTCCTCAATCAGGCGGACCGCGCCATTCTCTACATGGCGGCGGTGATTCGGAGCAAGGCCGAGATATTCCATACCGACATAACAGCTCCTGATGGCAGAAACCGCACCGCTCCCGATCAGCATGTCCACGTCAACGCTCGCGGCAAAAGACAGGACCGTCATATCCTTGCACCCTTTGCGGACAAGCTCGCGGATAAAAGCCATCGGTTTCCTGTAAAGCGTGTATCCGCCGATGGCAAGCATGTCACCGTCGTTCACCAGGTTGACGGCATCTTCCATGGCGACCAATTTTCCGGTCATATCATTTTCCCATTCTTATCAATTCACATCATGAAACGAGGTGTTTCTATCCCGCTGGCATGGGGTTCGGCAACATTCACCTTCCCCGAAATTGAGGGCGTCTCTTCTCCAAAAAAGCCTTCGTCCCTTCTTTCGCATCTTCCGTTGAGAGCGCTTCGCCGAAGCAGGCGGCTTCGTGATGCAAAGCACGGTCTATATCCATTTCTATACCGTCGTGGATGACCTGTTTTAAAATTCCCAGAACGACGGGGCTGAGGTGCAATATTCTTTTTACGAATTCATCCACAGCCCTGTTGAGGATCTCCTCGGGTACGACGCGATTCACCAGTCCTATTCTATGAGCTTCAAGGGCGTCGATCTGATCTCCCAGCATGTTGATCTCCATGGCCACCGTTTTTCCAACCATCCTGGTCAGACGCTGGGTACCCCCTCCTCCCGGTATCAAGCCGATCTTTATCTCCGGCTGCCCAAACTTGGATTTGTCCGAGGCGATCCGAAAATCGCACGCCATGGCGATTTCAGCCCCGCCACCCAGGCATAAACCGTTTATCTTCGCAATGATCGGTTTCCGGATTCTTTCCATCTGGCGGGTATATTCGTGAACCTTCAGGGAGTAATTCATGGCTTCCACGGCGCTCAGGTCCTTGACCTCAGTGATGTCAGCACCAGCGCAAAAGGCCTTCTCTCCTGTCCCGGTCAGGACGATCACATTGATATTATCGTCTGTCTCGGCGTCTTTCAATGCTTCACTCATTTCATGCAGAAGAGCCGTGCTCAGTGCATTCAAGACCTTCGGGCGATTGAAGGCAATTGTCGCCACTTTGCCTTCCTTGGTGTACACGATATTATTATATTCGCGCGTCATCTCTTTTATCCTCTTACTCCTCGCAGGAGGCTCTTTCAGGTTTTATTGCCATGACAGACCATCCGCCGTCTCGGCTTGCATTTAGGGAATCGTGTGACCGCCATCTATGATGATCTCCGCCCCGGTTAAGAAGGCGGGACACGTGGCCAGGTAAAGGGCCGTGGATTTCAGCTCGTCCACATTCCCCAATCTGTTCATGGGAATCATTTTTTTGATGAGGTTCTTTCCCGGCTCCGTCTGGAAGAACTCCGTGTTGAACGGTGTCAGAAAATAACCGGGCATGAGAACATTGACCTGGACATTGTAACGCATCAGCTCGAGGGCCATCGCCCGTGTAAGCATATTGACGGCGGCCTTGCTCGCGCTGTAGCCTGCTAGGTTACGGGCCGTGATCTTCGCCATGATGGATGAAACGTTGATGATTTTCCCGCTTTTCTGTTGGATCATGACCTGGGCCACCGCCCTCGATGCGAGAAAGGTGCCGCGAAAATCAACATTCATCACATCGTCCAGATCCTGATCCGTCATTTCGTGGACCGGCCTCTGGTTTCCAGGGATGCCGGCGCAGTTGACGAGGATGTCAATCTTACCAAACTCTTTGACGATATCCTGGACTACCCGGTTTACGACATTCGAATCTTGAACATCCATGGCCTTGCCGACGGCCTTGACCCCGTATTTATCGGCAATCTCCTTCGCCGCCCCCTGGCAGCCCTGAAGACTTCTTGCCGTGATGATCAAATCCGCCCCCGCCTCGGCATAGGTCTCCGAGAAGGTCAATCCAATGCCGCGATACCCTCCCGTGATGAGTGCCGTTTTCCCTTTCATGGTAAATAATTTTTCAAAAAAGTCCTTGCCCATCGTTGTCCTTCCTTTCGTGTTTCCTTTTATCTTAAATGCATTTCTCGACGCCCACCCGATAAACGGCTTGCTTGATGCCTCATGCCTGCATCGGAGCTGCCAGGGCGAAGGATGGGAAACCGCCGCAGATGAGCGATTGAAACAGCCGTTTAGGCAAGAGAGAACGTTGCTCTGGCAAACCCGCCCTTCGCTTCCTTGCCGCCGGAGTAGGCATCGGGGGGTAACATTCGTGTTTTACTGAGACGCACCGATTTTCCGATCAGAGATTCCATCGAAGCGCGATCAGGATCAACGCCGACAAGATTACCCATGATCCAAGGACCTTCCTCCAACTCTACCATTACCACAAGAATAGGCGCTTCAACTTCGCGCCCCTGCGCGGTGACGTAAGAAACAGTGAACGTGACTATTTTCCCCTTACCGCTCAGGGTCGAGATATCGAGATTGGCGCCTCCGCACTCATGACAGACAAGTTTAGGCGGGCATGTCACTTTTCCACAATCCTTGCAGGATAACCCCAGCAATTTATTCTTCCTGAGAGAGGCGTTATAGTCTTTGAAAGCGAGTTTATACTCAAAAGTGCTCATCGAACATGACTCCTCTTAGATCCATTGTACGCACGCCGGTAATACCCGTGCTACCATCCTTTTTCCAAAACTAGGTTGCAGATAATTCCGTCACCCCCCAGCGTATCGGTCAATCCGATCTTGACGTCTTCCACCTGCCTTTGTGCCTCGACGGCGCCTCTCATCTGCTTGACGATGTCACAGACCTGAGACGCGCCCGTTGCACCAATGGGATGTCCCTTGGACTTCAGTCCACCCGACATGTTGATGGGGATTCTTCCCCGGATGTCCGCCTCCCCATTTTCCCAGAGCTCGCCCCCGTGCCCGAATTCCGCGAAACCCAGGCTTTCAACAGCGATGATGCTGGCAATGCTGAAGCAATCATGGAGTTCACAGATATCAACATCCTCGGGCTTGATACCCGCCATATCATAGGCCTGCTTTACCGAGATATCTCTTGCCCTGAGTCTCGGGAGATATTCCTTCTGGGAACTGTAGCGGCCTGACGAGGCTTGTCCGACACCGGTGATATAGACGGGCTCATCGGTCAGCTTCCTTGCCGCCTCTTCAGAGGCCAAAACAATGGCCGCGGCCCCGTCGGAGAATGGGCAGCAGTCGTAAAGCTGCAGGGGTGAGGTTACCATGGCGCTGCTCAGGACTTCGTCAACCGTGACTTCGTTATGGAGCTGCCCCAATTTATTATACTGTCCATATTTATGTGATTGAACGGAAACCAGGGCCATCTGCCGCTTGAGTTTTGCCAGGGGGACACCGTATTTCACCGAATAGAGATGACAAAGCATCCCAAAAGCGCCGGGAAAAGTGAGTCCCGACGGATATTCATAATGGCTGTCGGTGAACATCGCAAAGGTCCTCGTCCCCAGAGCTGTGCCCATTTTGGACGTCGTATCAACACCGCCGGCAATGACGATGTCATAGAACCCGGACGCAACCCACATGAAGGCGTCCCGGATGGCCATCGTGCCGGAAGCGCAAGCTCCCTCAAACCTGCTTGCCGGGATGTTCTTGGCGCCGATCTCATCGGCGGCAAAAGACTGCACCATACCCTGCCCCTCGGAAAAGTCCCCGAGCACGTTGCCCACAAACATGGCTTTGATATCCTTCGCTTTCAAATCCGAGGAAATAATAGCCTCCATGGCCGCCTCGGAGAAAAGTTCGACGACCGTTTTTTCCGCCAGGAAAGAGAATGGCGTATGTCCGACTCCTACTATTGCTACCTTTCGCACCTTACAACGTCTCCCTTCAATAAGAGGCTCGATTTTTCAGTCGAGGAGACTGCTTCTGCAGTCCCCTCAAGCATTTATTTTGCCGACATCCTGATGGCGCCGTCCAGCCGGATGACCTCCCCGTTGAGCATGGGATTTTCGATCATCTGCATCGCCAGAAGCGCATATTCCGGGGGCCTTCCCAAGCGCTTCGGAAACGGCTGCTTCATTCATTTTGACGTGAGAAATTCTATGGCTTTCTTCTGAAATTCTTCCCTCTTCAGATATATGCCGAAGGGATCAAGATCTTCTCTGATCATCCTAATCTCCTCTTTCGAGGGCGGCTCTGTCTCCTTAACCTTCTTGGCAATTTTTAGATCCCATGTTGTGTTATTTTTTACATCTTCCACCTTGACGTTGGGGTGGACAGCGTCGAGATACATTTCCTTGGTCTCTTCGTCAAATGATAGGGTGCCGAGAGTCGTGATTACCGCCACCGGACCTGTACCCGACGGAAGCCCTGCTGCTTGTCTTCCACCCGGTCCAGAGAGGTAACCCGGCGAGGTGATGTAATCGACTTTATCGACAAACTGATGTTTCCGGTGGACGAATATGAGCACATGCCGTTTTGTATAGCTCGATATGGCATTCGCACCACCAGATCCGGGAAAGCGCACCTTCGGCTTCCTATAATCACCGATAACCGTCGAATTTACATTCCCATACTTATCCACCTGAGCTCCACTAATAAAGCCAAGATCAAATTCTCCATAGGTCAGTCTATGCATGACACCGAGAAGATCTGTTGCCATCATAGCACCTGCCGTCATCGCTAGATCGCCAATCGACCTCGGTGTTCGCCAAAGAAGAGGGTTGGCATCAATCTGCCCCTCCTCGCTGCATGGAACCAGGTTAGGTGCATGGGTTTTTTTTGCAAGCGCACATGCAAGGAAGGGAAGGCCTGTTCCGATAAATACAATATCTCCATCTCTTACCTGCTTTGCCGCACAAACAATCATAAGTTCCGTCAATGTATAATCGGTGGCATATTCTTTCTCTTTCATAATTAAAATACCTCCGCTACTGGTCTGCTGTAATTTACTGATGCACTGTAAAACGGCTTGGGTTTGAGTCTCATCAATTTCGCGTATCCGAATTTATTGATATAATGTTCAATATATTTTTGACGATCTTTGATACCAAATACCCATTCATCCATCCATTTCTTGGTATCCGCATCGTTATACGTCGAGTGCTCAAAGTGGATCCGGTAGGCAAGGTCATTATCGTAATGTCCATACATGGCTTCCGGATGAGCGCCCCAAGGCGCTTCCACGACGGCGCAGACCTTGAAGGAGGGACAGATCGTTCTGTCCGGATCATGGGCGATGATATCCGAATCGACAATTTCTTCGGCCGTTACAATTAACTTCCTGCAGGACAAGTGAACTTCTGACTTAAAATCGACGTGGGTACCCCAAGTCTGAGCGTTCCCTTGGGCATCGGCGCGCTGCACATGGATGATCCCGACATCAGGCTGGAAAGTCGGCATGATGACGACCTGCTTTCCCGTAAATGGACAATCTACGATGGAAAACTTCTTGTCTCCAAGACAGCCTTTTTTATTCAGTATGTCAGAACCAGTATCTACGGGCACAGGGATGAATGGCACATTAGCCTTGCCGCCCCAGAGCATCATACCTATGTGAAAATTCGTGTAGTCTTCAATTTCAATCTCCGCATTCTGGACTTTTCTTCTGAATATCTGAGCCAAACCGACCAGCTCCGTACCTACCCATGCTGTGATAAGCCTTTTGATATGCTTTCCATAAAACAAGGGATCCACCCAGCCTGACATGGCCATGGCCACAACAGTGAGGTCCTTTTTATCCTGCCTGGCTAATTCATGGATGGCTGCGGCAGGACCACCCGGGTTACCCCATGGTAGGTAAAGGGTATCTCCATTGTTTACATACTTTGATACTGCTTCGGTCATGGACATGACCTTGCTTTGTTTTCCTGTTTTCATCATATAAGCCTCCGTATCTTTCCTTATGCCGATAGTTGATCTTCCTTAACGCACCTGCATTAGTAAAATTTGATATGACAAAACTGCCCTGTTATCCATAGCTTCTTTCAACAGGCCATGATGCCGATGTCGTCCGCCCTCCGGAGGGCAGGGTGTACATAACCACCATACACCCCGCCTTTTAGCGAAGGAGGTGTAACCAAAAAAATTATTTTTCAAAAGCGCCGGGATCGATCGCTGTTTCCTTAAGAAAACCGACACAAATCGTTGCTACAATGGAAGAAAGGGACCAGAATATGAAGACGTTAGCGAAATTGTAGGAACCATCAGCGAGTGTCACAACCAGGTAACCGGCGATGAGGGGTGAAATAAAGGAGCCGAACTGGCCTATGCCGTTGGTGATCCCCATGACTCTGCCGATCACTTCTTTGGGATATCTCAATTGCGCGTATGCCTGCATGGTGGTCCAGGGCATGTTGAAGAAGAAACCGGCCAGAGCAAGTGCCAGAATCAACATGTTGACATCCCCTTTGGGAACAGTGCCCAGAAAATAAAGAACGGGAACACACCCCGCAAAGCCGAACATGGAGACGAACTTGGGATGCTTCGCTAAGAATTTGTCCGCCACCCAGCCGCCCCCATTCATGCTGATGACACCCGCAATGTAAGGAAAAGTTGCATAGATTCCCATCGTTTTGAGACTCAGGCCGTGCATCTTAACGATGAAGATGCTGAGCCAGGTCGTAAAACCCCAATAAAGCATGCACATGATAAACCATGCGATGACGAAAATATAAAGTTGAGGGTCGGCTGTAAAAATTTTGCTGCTATACGTTTTGCCATGTTCACCTGCACCCACGCCCACAGAGGCAGTAATCATGTCGTGCTCAGCCTTTGTCATCCGGCCCTTATCGAGCATTTCCTTGGGTGTGTTCGAGACAAAACGCCAGAGGATCAGGATGCCGATGATGCCGGGAATGGTGAGTAAGAAAAAGACCGGTCTCCAGGCGCCACCGAAGAAGTCGGCTGCGATCCACGTCACTAACGGGGGGATAATAATCGGTGCGACTGTCCATGTCGTGACAAAGAAACCATTGGCACGGCCTTTTTCCTCCCGTGGAAACCAGTTGGCGATTATACCGGTTGACGGCACATAATGATGCCCTTCACCTAATGCCAACCCGAGGCGAAGAAAGATAAATTGTGTGAAATTCCGAACTAAACCTGTAAGAAAGGTTGCCGCTGTGAAAACCCAAATGGCTATATTCATAGTCTTTTTGGGACCCCATTTGTCGTTAAAATATCCTGCCGAGAATTGCGCAAGAGCGTAACCGAAGAAAAAGATCGATCCCAGCCAGCCAACTTCGACGGCAGACAGGCTGAGATCTTTCTGGATATAAGGAAGAAAGATCAGGACGCTTATGCGGTCAAAATAATTGATTAAATAAAGCAGCCATATGACAAACAATATGACGTGCCGATATCCCCATGCTATTTTCGCTGTGCTTTTAGTAACTTCACTGCCATTACTCATTATAAATCCCTCCTCTCACTTTCTTAGTTATCTTTTCAAGAGAACCCTCTCCGCTGCTGCTTTAACTATTCTGACGGCTGTCTACCTCCTTTCAATTTTTCCATCTTTTAAATACATTATTTTTTATAAAGACAAAGATGCTCCCGGAACTTTTCGAGGTTCTTCTTTTCACCGGTGAAAATCTCTTCCTTGTCTTCTCCAGATCTTTCAATCCCGGAGAGAAATCTCGCGATTTCGGCCTTCTCATTCAGGTTGTAATTGGCCAGGATGGCGATGGTCTCCATGATGGGCGATCCGCCGCCGTGGACCCCGGCAAACTGCCAGACGCTGCCGAAGCCGGAGCAGGAGAGGTCGCCGATGGCCCGGAAACATCGATGGATGTCTTCCGCGGAGAACCCCTTCTTGCGCGACATGTATTTTTTCAGGAAGGGGGCCGTCTTTTCATTGAAAAATTCGTCTTCGAAGGGAAGCGTGGCAGGGAGGCCACCGGCGACAGCCGCAAGGATGTTATGTTCATGGTAGATGTTCTCGCCGGCCAGCCTTCTTCCCACATTGGAATAAATAGGATCTGGGATCATCACGCCGGAGGACGATTTCGTGGCATTGACCGAACTGGCGATGCCGGCGGCATAGACGAGCTCAGCGATGGAAATCAGGTCGGCCAGATCGTGCCTTACATGTTGCGTCTTCTCGATCCCGCTGTACTCGGCGACCAGCTCGGTGAAGCCCATGATGACGTCGGTAACACCGGGCTTGCAGCCACAGTAAGCATGGCGGTGATAATTGGCAAAAATGAGGGCCAGGCGGCCTGCTTCCTGGTATTCTCCACACATAAAAACTCTTTCCCACGGAACAAACACATCATCGAATATCGTGAAGGCATCGGAACTGCCGTATTCGGCCAGGGGCGCCTTGAAATGCTTCCTCCCCCTGGGTGCCGACGCCCTGTTGAGGAAATAGAGTCCTTTCGTATCGGTAGGAATGGCAAAAGCCACAGCGTAGTCCTTCTCCTCTTCCCGCATGAGCCGGGTGGGAATGACAATCATCTCGTCTGCGTAAACCCCCATGGTAATGTGGCATTTCGCACCTCTGACAACGATACCATCTTTGGTTTTCTTAACTACTCGTACATACATATCTGGATCATCTTGCTCAGCAGGTCTCTTAAGGCGATCTCCCTTCACATCGGTTTGAGCCAATGCAGAAGTGATGTCATTATTCTGAAAGTATTTCAGGTATTCCTGGAACCTCTGGTGGTAGTCGGTTTTGTACTTGCCATCCAACTCTTTTGTAACAACACAGAGGGCGTTGAGTCCGTCGTTGCCCATGCAGCGTTGCATGCAGAATCCGCAATTGTGAATACCAGACCTTGTGGATTTCTGCTTTGTCAAAAGATCCTCAACCGACATGTGCAGGTTGCACCAGCGGTTGATTTCACTGCCGTCAAGATGGGATGTGGTCGTGCAAATTCCCTTGTACTTAGGATCGTGAGCCATATCGTAAGTCATGGCAATGACGTTCCGCCCCGGGACGATGAGGGGATGATCCCTCCCGACCAGTTGTCCTCCCATGTAAATGTTCTTCTTCATCCTGAGTTGCCTTTCAACCCAGGCTTCCGATGTGATAAGCATGGTTTACCTCCGATCTTAGTATATTTTAGACCAAGGCTTCATCCCGCCGTGGTGTGACTCAAGTGGACATCAATGGAGCAAGGACTGTGCCCCCACCTTTATAACCGAACAAGTCATTGATATTCAATGATATTTACCTTCGATCACGCAAATAGAAGAAGAATGAAGTTAGCTCATGTGCTTCATTAATTGAATCATATGATTCAATTAATGAAGCATTTGCTCACGGAATATTGCTTTAGTCAATTCTTACTTATATAAATGAGCGAAGGCGTATAAATGGCGGGGAGTCAAGATTGATTGATCGAGAGGGGAGCCTCCCGACCGTCGTTCATTTCACTATTTCTTTATTTAGACCATATCTATTGATGCGGTAGACGGCTGTTGGGCGGGATATTCCGAGCAGTTTTGCCGCCCTGGTTTTATTCCCTTCACAGATATGAAGAGCCTGGATTAGCAGACTCCTGTTCAGTTCATCGAGGTCTAAGCCTTCTTTCAGGGAACTTGATGATGATACCATCTTCTTTTCGTGTGAATGCAACAGGGCTTCTCTTATCATAGCGGAAATCGATTTTCCCGGGCCCTGCAGCGTATCCTGTCTTATAAAATGCTGAAGGGCATCTCTGAAGAGCTCGTTGTCGGGCGCGTCCATGATGGGATAGACCCTTTGCCTGCCCGGATAATCTGATGCCTCTTTCCCCGGAACGGATACGTGGACCGCTGTATCCATCTTCCCTTTCCGAGCGAATACATCCTGGCTGTGGGTCATAAAAGTAAGATGGTGAGGCTCGATTATATTGCCTTCTTCCATGAGAATGATTCGTTCTATAGCATTTCTCAGCTCCCGGACGTTGCCCGTCCAGGGAGCATTCACCAATATCTTCTTCGCTTCCTCGGATATCCCCTGAAAATTCTTGCCATGCCTGACATTGAATTTGTTCATGAAAAATAAAGCGATGAGAATGATGTCATCTTTTCTTTCCCTCAGGGACGGCAGGGATATTTTCGCAATATTTAACCGATAGTACAAATCCTCGCGGAAATTGCCGACTTTGATCTCCTGTTCCAGACTCTTATTCGTGGCGGCAATGATTCTGACGTCCACACTTTTCTTCTCTGTACCCCCGACCGGATAAAACTCTCTTTCCTCAAGAAGTCGCAGCAATTTGACCTGGACAGACGGAAGGAGCTCGCTGACCTCGTCCAGCAGGAGAGTCCCACCGTCTGCCAGCTCGAACTTTCCCTTTTTTCCCTCCTGCAATCCACCAGTGAAAGTTCCCTTTTCATAGCCGAACAACTCGGATTCCACGAGGTCCTTGCTGATGGCTCCGCAGTTTATACTGACATAAGGCTTTCCCACCCGGCTACTGTGGTAATGAAGAGCCCTGGCGATAATCTCTTTGCCGGTCCCCGTCTCCCCTTCGATCAAAACCGTCGTATCGTGACTCTTGGCAATTATATAGGTCAGCTTGAGAACATGTTTTATGCCGTCACTTTCGCCGATGATGTCCGTTTCAACCTCCTGCCATGATAACAATTGTTCGATCCTTTTCTCGTTTCGGGCCTGAAGTCTGGCATTATCGATAATGATGCTGGCCTGGTTTGCGAAGATGGAGAATGATTTGATATCTCTCTGCGTCAGCTTCATCTTTATGTCATTCTTGTCCGCCTCGATCAAGCCGATGACATCCTTTTTGATCTTCAAAGGAACGGCGAGCGTCGAAACCCTTTTCTGTATCCGGCTCACTTTCAGATCGATATCTGTCACCCTCTTGTCGTTTTGATAGTCTTTTATAAAGATCGTTTTCCCTGATTTAACAACCGATGTTTCAATACAATCATGCTTGTCCATATGAAAAGGGAGACGCAAGGATCTCGCCTTTTCATGGGGCTGGAACCCGATCAAATACTTGCATTCCAAAAGATTACTGTGCCTGTCCTTTAAGAAAAGAGCGACCCGCGTGAATCCGAAGACTTTGGATGTCTCTTTCACGATGTCTGTGAGAATTCTGTCAAGGGAAATAGGTCTTGTGAGAAGACTGCTGATCTTATGGATCGAAAACAAAAGCTTCTCGTTACATTTCGCCTCGAGGATATATTCGTTTATCTTTTCCTGAGATATTTGTCTCTTTCTCATATCCATCCCTCAATTTGATCAAATTCATATCGCAAGAAATGGATATATTCAAGCAAAATTGTGATATATCGGTCCCAGTAAGGCAGCGAAACAATGCCAACTATGCCTGGGGGAAATGGTACGTTTTTGCAGGGTCGTCGAAGAAAGATACCCGGAAAGGGAACTCTGGTGGCAAACAAAAGAATCGCGGAAGTGAATGGGAATCGAAAGCGTGCAATTTATTGTTAGTACTTGATTACCCTTTACTCATTTTTCCCAATCGGCGCTTTTTGAGGCTGGAAAACTAACCGATTAACTGGTATAGTTCACAAGAGGTTTTCAAAATGGTAGAACTCTAATTATAAATGTGGCACTTGGTTTAGATACAGGTCAGTGGCGCGTCCTTATGTATAGGCGGCGGGCCGGCAATGGCCTCATTATGGACAAGAGACATCTGAAAGACGGAGCTCGACAGGTATCAAGAGGGTGGCTTTAAAATATTGCGGAGGATGCAATCCTGGTTTCGATCGCGTAGCCTACGTAGAGAAAATAAAATCCGCGGCAGGCCCTAATATAGAATGGGTTACGTTCGATGAGGAGGGGTTCGATGCGGTACTGCTGGTTACTGGCTGCGACACAGCCTGCCCCCGACGTACTATTGATTTCAGTGAGTACAAGCAAACTTTATTGATTAGAGATGATAAAGCATCTCCGGAAGATTTAGTGAAAATTCTGTTAGAAAGTGAGGCAACAAATGAAGATTAGAACCAAAGCTGATTATGTAAAAAGTCTCAAAGATCAAGAAGTGGTCATATATTACAAAGGTGAATTGGTTGAAGACCGCACGACTTTTCCCGCCTTCGTTCCCCACATAAATTCCGCTGCAAAAACTTATGAACTGGCGCTGCTGCCGGAAAACGAGGATCTCTTAACTGCGACCAGCAACGTCACGGGAAAAAAGATAAACCGGTTCACGCATATCCATCAGTCTGTGGATGACCTGATAAAAAAGGTTCAGATGCTGAGGCTTATTGCCCACGAAACCGCGAGCTGTTTTCAGCGCTGTGTGGGATTTGACGCCCTGAATTCACTTTATATGACCACGTATGAAATCGATGAGAAACACAAGACGAAGTATTTCGAACGTTTCCTGGAATATCTCAAAAAGATACAGGATGAAAACTTTATGCTTGTCGGCGGTATGACCGACCCGAAAGGAGATCGCTCCAAGCGGCCCAGCCAGCAGGCCGACCCCGATCTATTCACCCGTGTCGTGGAGAAACGCAAAGACGGTGTGGTGGTGAGGGGGGCGAAGGCGCATCAGACAGGCGCTGTCAACAGCCACGAGATCATGATCATGCCTACCCAGGCTATGGGTGAAGGGGATGAGGCTTATGCCATAGTCGCCGCGATTCCCCTTGACGCCAAGGGCGTTACCCTGATCTTTGGCCGTCAGACCAACGAGGAGAGGAAATTTGAATGCGGTATAGATGCCGGCAATTGTGAATTCGGGATGGTTGGAGGGGAAGCGCTCGTTGTATTCGAAGACGTATTTGTTCCATGGGAAAGGGTATTCATGTGCGGTGAAATTGATTTTACGGGAATGCTTGTCGAGCGGTTTGCCACTCTGCACCGCCAGAATTACGGAGGATGCAAGGGAGGCGTTTCGGATATCGTCATCGGCGCAAGCGCGCTCGCAGCGCAATATCAGGGAACTTTAGATGCCTCCCACATCAAAGATAAACTCGTCGAGATGCTGCATCTGGCGGAAACGGTTTATTCTGGTTCAGTAGCCTGCTCCGCCATGGGTTCGAAAACGAAAAGCGGGGCGTACTATCCGGATCCGCTCCTTGCCAACTGTACAAAGCACAACATCACCCGGTTTATTTACGATATCTCAAGGCTTGCCCATGACATCGGCGGTGGCATCATGGCCACGCTTCCGTTTGACAAGGATCTGCGGAGTCCGGTGGTGGGAAAGTACGTCAAGAAATATATGAAAGGTGTCGAGGGTGTTTCCACCGAGTCAAGAATGAAGATCCTGAGACTCCTGGAGAACATGACTGGCGGCACTGCACTCGTGGAAAGTATGCACGGCGCGGGCTCGCCGCAGAGCCAGAGAATCATGTACCAGAGACTGGGAAAATTGGGCCAGAAAATGAAGATGGCAAAGAAGATAGCAAAAATCGATGAATGAGGTCTGCCTTCAATAGCTGTAGGAATTAAGCATGGCAGAGAATTTCAGGATTCGGAACATCACAACATGGAGAATTGCCCTCGAAGGGAAGAGATTATGGATATAAGAAAATTGGTGGATTCAATACGAGAGACAGAGGTCGTAGGTCTATGTCAGGAGCTGATAAGATTCGTAAGCGTAAACCCCCCCGGGGATGAAATTCGGATCGCCAAATACGTGGGAGGTATACTGAGCAAGGCAGGACTGGAGGTGGAAATCATCCATCACAGTCCGACGAGGGCCAGTTTACTGGCGGTACTGAAGAGCAGTCGACAGATCCGGCCGCTCCTCTATAGTGCCCATCTGGACACGGTTCCTTTGGGCGTCGAGAAATGGATTCACGAGCCCTTTGACGCGGTTATTTCGGAAGGAAGGATATGGGGGCGGGGAGCCGCGGATATGAAGGGAGGGATGGCTGCTCTGATCATTGCAGCCGCAGAATTGGCACGGTCCGGGTTGCCTTTGCGGGGAGATCTCATTCTGGCGCTGACCGCCGGAGAAGAAGTTGATTCGCTCGGTGCGACTGCAATTGCATCCCGAACTGAACTGGGGCCTGCTCAGGCGGTGGTTATTCCCGAACCAAGCGATAACGATGTTTACATAGCTGAAAAAGGCGCTTTATGGTTGGAATTGACTACTCAGGGAAAAACTGCTCACGGGGCAATGCCGGAACTGGGTGAAAATGCTGTTCTAATGATGGTAGACCTGATTACAGAACTGCAGAAGCTGCAAATCCCGTTTAAAGAGCACCCCATGCTGGGCGGTTTCAGTATGAGTGTGAATACGATACAAGGCGGTATGAAGACGAATGTAGTTCCAGATGGCTGTGTGGTGACTGTAGATATGCGCACGGTACCCGGTCAGAGTCACGAAGCAATAGTCGGGCGGATAAAGGAAATGATCTCCGCATTGAGCCGACGGAATTCTAATTTCAAGGCATCGGTAAAAGTAACCAATGACCGCCCTCCTATAGAGACATCGCCTGAAGAGGCCGCTGTCAGACTTTTTGCCGGTATTGTCGAAGAAGTGCTGGGAGAGCGTCCTACGCCAAAAGGCGTCAGATACTATACCGATGCTACAGCCCTGGCGCCGGCACTTAAGGCGCCGATGATTATTTGCGGGCCGGGTGATCCCAAACTTGCCCACCAGCCAAATGAAAATATTGTAATTGAAAAACTTGTTCAATCGGTAAAAATCTATACACTGACGGCCGGCCGGTTCTTGATCTAGTATTGAACTATAATATTTCCTGAGCTGTTCGCCTAATTTCTGCCGCTGCTGTTATCCCCCGCGAGCCTTGGCTTTTTGGGCGGTTGGAGCCTTTCTTCAACCGCCTTTTCTGTTTTGGGGAGGCACCCGCAAACAACACGAAAAAAAGTCGCTATATTAAGTGCTCTGTAATAGAGCATCCTTGACATATTACCTTTTATGTGCTGTTGATTCATCGACTAATGTCGTATATAAAAAGGTTCGGAACGAAATACCTTAGAGATGTAGGCGATACTGACATTCTTCTGCCCTACGTTCCGTGGGTCCCTCGAATACGGTATCTGCGTCAGGGGATCCTTGACATTGCAGATCATGCTCAGTGTCGGATCCGCTATGAAAGGATCGATGAAAGCCTTAGCAGGGTCGGGCTTGACCAGCATGTCGCTCTCGTTGATGGGCTGAAAACCGCGGATGCTCGAACCGTCGAAACCGATGCCGTGGATGACAAGATCCTCGTCCAGTTGCTGAATCGGAATCGTGATATGCTGCCACAATCCCGGAATATCCGTGAATTTCAAATCGATGAACTCCAGCCGCTTGTCCTTGGAATACTTCGTTAACTCTTTAAGATTCATATCTCTTGCACCTCTCTCTTTATCCTATGGCCTTGCCGCCGCGCTCGCCCGTGCGGATGCGCACTACCTCGTAAAGATCCGAAACGAATATCTTCCCGTCTCCGATCTC
>Ga0007800_10000320_pt1 | contig 20027 bp, 14 predicted proteins | sample CryBogmetaGMA14M_FD_60366 | JGI IMG/M metagenome (GOLD analysis project Ga0007800, IMG submission 60366) | Freshwater microbial communities from Crystal Bog, Wisconsin, USA - MA14M | ecosystem: Environmental > Aquatic > Freshwater > Lake | place: Crystal Bog, Wisconsin, USA | collected 2009-07-06 | reverse complement strand
TGGTGGACCTGCGCGAAGAGCTCAAGAGCGGTAACCGCAGCATGTTCAGCCGCAGCCTGCATGAGGCCATCGGGCAGGCAGTAAATCAGAACGAGCAGGTTATCCTGTTCTTCAACCGCCGAGGTAGCGCCACCTTCGTGCAGTGCCGCAACTGCGGGCTGGTAGTCAAGTGCAAGCGCTGCCAGGTGCCTATGAGCTACCATTCAGCAGAGGAAGCGCTGCTGTGCCACCAGTGCAACCACAGTGAACCCGTACCCACAACCTGCCCGCGATGCTTCAGCCGCAGGATAAAATTCCTGGGCATCGGAACACAGAAGCTTGAGGAAGAAACGGCGCTCGGGTTCCCCAACGCACGTTTACTGCGCTGGGACAGCGACGTAACGCGCGCCAAACATTCCCATCAGGAGATAATGGACAAGCTCAAAAGCCACCAGGCCGATATACTCATCGGCACGCAGATGGTGGCCAAGGGGCTCGACCTTCCGCAAGTGACGCTGGTGGGCGTGGTCAGCGCAGACACGGCCCTCAACCTGCCCGATTTCCGGGCCGGGGAGCGCACCTTTCAACTGCTGTCGCAGGTGGCCGGACGCGCCGGGCGGGGCGAGAGGCCAGGGCGCGTCATAATACAGACCTATTCACCCGAGCACTACTCCATACGGGCGGTGCTCAAACAGGACTACGAGTCTTTTTATAACCAGGAGATCGCCTTCCGGCGCGAGCTTAATGAGCCGCCCTTCTCGCAACTGGTGCGCCTGACCTACGTCCACGTTAACGATGCCGCCTGTAAAGATGAAGCCGAACGCATGAAGCGCAGGCTTGAGACGGACATTGCAAGGCGGGGTATTATAGACGTGAGCATCATCGGCCCGGCACCGGCCTTTATCGCGCGGCTAAGGGGACGCTATCGCTGGCAGTTGACCCTGCGGGGCAACCAACCGGAGAGATTGCTAAATAACGGAGTGGTTCCTTCAGGCTGGGCTATCGACGTGGACCCGGTGGGGTTGAACTGATTCCACCTCACTGCCCATAAAATATTCCTCGCCTCTCACGAAGCGGGGATTAAACCAGCGGTCAATTTTTAGCATCCTATCACGTCCGAAATTTCGCCGGTGGAGTCGTGGACAATCTGGCGGATTTTCTTCCACTGGTCCTCGCTCAAGTCACGCGCGTGCTCGCGAAATAGCTTGCCGAGGCCGCGGAATTCTATCGCCGTTTCACGGAACTCCTCGCGGTTGTGCATACCCCAGAAGTCCTTCATACGGCTTTTGATGTCGTCGATGTGGTCTTTTTCGTCACCCAGGTGCTTGCGCCCTTCGTCAGTGATGGTATAAACCCTTTTACCGTCGCGCTCCGCCGAGGTGACGTAGCCCATGTCTTCGAGTAATTGAAGCGTGGGATAGACGCTGCCGGCGCTGGGCGTGTAAAAGCCGTGAAAGCGATCTTCCAGAGCGCGGATGATCTCGTAACCGTGGCTGGGCTTGTCTTTAAGCAGATCGAGAATTACATACTTAAGGGCTCCCTTTTCCACCAGGCGGTGGTGTCTTTCATGACCGTAAAAATATGAACCGAACATATTCTTGCGCCTCCTATTCCCTTATTGCGATATATCGTAACATAGCACGATATGGTTGTCCAGAACTTGTCCCAACCATAAACTACGAATCCGGAAGACGAGGGACGTCTGGATTCCCGCCTGCGCGGGGAATGACACACGAAAAGCCTTGTCAATCCCCCCACTTTCGTCTATCCTGAAAGCGTGAATGAAAACCGTTTAGAGGTCTCCCTGAGCCCCTCGGTCAGTGCTATTCTGCTGCGGCTGCGGGTTTTCCTGGCGCAGCGTCACATAGAGACCCACATAGTAGGCGGGATGGTGCGTGACCTGGCGATGAGACGAAAAACAATGGACATAGACATCGCTGTCGCCGGCGATGCCCTCGCTATCGGTCAGGAAATAGCCGCATATCTTAAGGCGCACTGCGTGGTGCTGGACAGCGAGAACGGCGTGGTGCGCCTGCTACCCAAAAAAGGAGAGGAAGAGTCAACGGAGAATTGGCAGATAGATGTGGCCACGCTCCAAGGCAAACTAGCGGACGACCTGGGGCGGCGCGATTTCACCATCGATGCCCTGGCTATCGACGTGGCCAAACTCAGTCTGAAGACAAAGGACAGCATTGAGGCAATCGTAATTGACCCATTCGACGGGCTGGGCGATATTCAAAAGAAACTCATCCGCGCCGTCAGCCCGCGCGTGTTCCAGTCGGATGCTATCCGCCTGCTGCGCGGTGTGCGCCTCGCAGCCGACCTGGGTTTTGCCATTGAACCGCAGACCGAGGCGCTCATCGAGCACGACCATGAACTCATCAAAAAAGTGGCCAGCGAGCGCGTGCGGGAAGAGCTGCTGCGGATGCTGGCACTGCCCGATAGTTATCAGACAATCGTTTATCTGGACAAGCTGGGCCTGCTCATGGCTATCATCCCGGAATTAGCCTCTACGAGGGACGTGGACCAGCCCAAAGAGCACACCTGGGACGTCTTCCACCATTCGGCCCGCTCTATTTCGGCGCTAGACTTCATTCTGCGCCGGAGCGGCTGGGAGTTCGCCAACGGAAGCGTTCTCGCCGGGATACCCTGGGATGAGAATATTGAGGGATATTTTGAAGCTAAAGTAAGCCCCTTGTCCACGCGCCGCGAACTCACAAAGCTGGCCGCTCTGCTGCACGATATCGCCAAGCCGCAGACGCGCATCGTCAACGAGTGGGGCAAGGTGCGTTTTTACGGCCATCCCCAGGAGGGCGCGCCCGTGGCTGCCGCCATACTGGAGAGGTTGCGCTTTAGCAACCGCGAGATAAAGTTCGTGGAGGCTGTCGTGCGCTATCACTTGCGGCCTGTGCAGATGACGGAGGAAGGGGCACCACCCACCAAACGCGCAGTTTACCGCTACTTTCGCGACTTGGGCGAAGCTGCTATCTCTATCCTCTATTTCAGCCTGGCCGACCACCTGGCCACGCGCGGCCCCGACCTGAAAAAGGATAACTGGGACTGGGACTGGGACTGGCACGTAGGCGTAGTGACGCACCTGATTGCCGAGCATGAGAAAGAGCCTCAAACCGTAGCGCCACAAAAGCTGCTGGACGGCCACGACCTGCGGCACGCATTGGGACTCGCGCCCGGTCCCCGTCTGGGCGAGCTGTTGGAGGAACTACGCGAAGCTCAGGCTGCCGGCGAGGTCACTACCCGCGAAGAAGCGCTGGATTATGTCAAAAAACTGCTGGCTTAAAAGGAAAACCCTGAGTCAGGGGTCAAGAAAGCCCGAAGGCATCCTTCATCCGGCCGATAAGCGCCGCGATGTCGGGGGCTTCATCCTTCGATGTGCAAAGACCCATTTTGTCCTCGATTGATTTGTTCCCCAGCAGAACATCGAACACAGTTTTCACCACCCCCGCCAGCGCCTCAAGGTTGTAACCACCCTCAAGCGTAAAAACCAGCCGGCCGCCGCACAGTTCGTCGGCCAGCGATTTTATCCTGCGTGCGATTTCGGCGTACCCGCTTATGCTCAGGCACATCGACGCCAAGTCGTCAGCCCAGTGAGCGTCGAAGCCCGCTGAAATAAGGACAAGCTCCGGGTTGAACCTTCGTGCCACCGGCGCGACGATTTCATCGTAAACGCGTGCGTACTCGCCGTCTCCGCATCCGGGAGGAAGAGGAATGTTGAACATGTTTCCCGCACCGCGTTCCTTCATACTACCGCTGCCGGGATAGAAGGGCGACTGGTGAACCGATATATAGCAGACACGAGGTTCCCTGCTAAAGATATCCTGCGTGCCGTTGCCGTGGTGGACATCGAAATCCAGAATGAGAACACGCTCAAGTTCATACTTATCCAGTGCATGCGCCGCACCCACCGCCACATTGTTGAAAAGGCAGAAGCCCATCGCCTGAGCGCGCGTGGCATGATGTCCTGGAGGGCGCACCAGGGCAAAGGCAGAGCCGACCGCCCCGCGCATTACCGCATCAACGGCGCTTTCAACACCCCCGGCGGCATACAGCGCCGCTTCATAGGAATGCTCAGATACCACTGTATCGGCATCTATTTTACCGCTGCCCGATTCAGCCAGGTCCTTCACAGAGCGAATGTGGCTCTCGCTGTGCACGCGCAGCAGTTCCTTGAGAGTCGCGGGGCGAGGAACAATATGGATAAGTTTTTCCCACAGGCCCGTTTCTTTCAGCCGCTGGATGATGGCCTTCAGGCGCTGCCAGTTTTCCGGGTGTTCGCCGGTGTCATGCCCCAGGTAAATAGGGTCATAGACTACGCCCACCTTCATAGGAAAACCTCCTATTTGATGATAGTCTGTATGCCCGAAATGATGAAGCGGAAGCCGAAGAACACCAGCAAGAGGCTGGTGGCAATGAAAAGCCACTCCTGGAAAAGCTTTCCCATGTAGTGATGCGTCTTGTTGATGAACACCGAAACGGAAGTCAGCCATACCAGATCGCACAACCAGTGTACGGTGATGAGAATAAAAAGGCCTCTCCCGCCGTAGTCCAGGAACTTCATCACCAGCAGGCTGCCGATTGTGGCCCACCACAAAAGAAAGAGGGGATTTAAAGCGCTCATAATTATGCCGGCCACGAAAGCAGGATAGGGCAGGTCTTTCCCCTCTTTGACTACCCTGGCGCGGTCGAGGAACATGCTGACGCCCATCCAAACTATCATGGCCCCGCCGGCCAAGCTGAGCACTATCTGTACAGTCGTATCCTGGAAAAAGCGGGCGAAGCCGAAGTAGATGAGCAGTATGAGGGGCACCTCGATGACAGCGTGCCCCAGGGACATCAGCGTGCCGGCCCACGGAGATTTGTAGCTCTTGGCCAGCGTCACGGCGAAAAAGGGACCGGGCGCCACCACGCCAGAAAAGGAAACGCCAACCACCAGGGTTATCAATGCCCACATAATGTGGGATTATAGCATTTTACCCGTGCAGAATTCCTATGGAACGGCAGCGGATTTGCTTTTGAAATAGTGGCTGAGCATTATCTTGACAAGCGCATCGCCCATGATGAGGTTAGTCGTGAATAAGGCTTGAGTCTGCGCCGCTTTATCGACTATACTGGTGCCAGTCTGATGGGGGTAATTGATGCTGGACTTGAGCCGCGTAGCCGGACAAATCGAGGAGATGGTGGGACAGCTCAAAGCCGGGGGGCAGGAGAGGCAAGAACACCTTGCCCGCGCCCTCACCCTGATGGTAGATAGAACACTCGACTTCGAGAAACTCAAGCGCAAGGCCGCCCAGAGCAAGACCACCTTCCTCGTCGCCGGGCTGGTAGAGCTCCTGGCCACTCACACACAGTCAATCGACACTCCCACCGACTTTTCAATCATCGCCACCGACGGCTCGCAGATAGACGTCGACCGCCACCAGTCGGCGCGCTGCTACCTCATAAATATTGGCCGCATCCGCCTGGACTACGGCCAAAACCCGCGAGCTATGCTGGAGAGCCTGCCTAAACTATGTGCCAATGATAACGATCTTGTCATATCCAACGGCACCAAAGAACAGGTGGTCGAGGGGGCGCTGCTAAATATCAAGCGTTCGGTGGACGAGTGTAAACACCTTGCGGAAATGGCAGCGGAGCTGCTCATCTCTCAACCCTCGCTGGCCGTCATCGACGGCTCGCTCATCCTGTGGGGATTGGCGAGTAAAGAATATCCCGACTTCGTGGTCGAGGAACTGCTGGACAAGGGTTTTATAAAATGCCTTGATGACATGCTCAAACTGGCGAAAGACAGGCCGTTCGCCCTGGCAAGCTATATCAGCTTTCCACGCTCAACGGACGTGGTAAACGCGCTCCGACTGGCGCTGTGCCCGCACGATCTGGCGGACTGCGATAAATACTGCGGCGAAATAAACATTGGCAAGCGTCCCTGCGACGCTGTGGCCGGGGTGCAGGACAGAGACTTATTCGCCAACCTGCTGGCGGACGGCGAGCGCTCCGCCCTGTTCACCAGCCAGTCAAAAATCGTAAAAGAGAACTACGGCAAGCATTGGGTCAATTTCTTCTACATGAAACTGGAGGACGAGATAGCCCGCGTGGAGATACCCGAGTGGGTGGCGCAAGACGCTGCAAAACTCGGCCTGACCCACGCCCTTATGCTAGACCAGTGCCGGCGCGGCCAGGGCTACCCGGCGGCGCTGGCCGAGGCGCACGAGCAGGCAGTGGTTACCGGGGCGGTCAGGCAGAACTTCCAGCAACTGGTAGAGATATTGATGACGGATGAGCATATGCTGCAGGCTACCTCCGCCAAGAGCCGCAGCAAAAAGACGAGGTGGGTTTAAACAAACCGTCACCATGAAAATGGGGGTTAGCATATGAAAACACAATCCGAGCGTCTCGGCGAGATAATCGAAGTCTCCACCACAGGCTTCACAGCCCAGTGCTACGAGCTTTACGAGCTGCCGCCCCTGGGTTCCCTCGTAAAGACGACCGAGGGAGATATTGAGCTTTACGCCGTCGTCTATCAGGCCACCACCGAGGGGCTGGAGCCCGGCCGCAAGCCCATCGCACGCGGCAAGGATGAAGCCTCGGAGGAAGCTATCTTCCAATCCAGCCCCCAGCTTGCCAAACTGCTGCGGAGCGAATTCTCAGCGCTGGTGGTGGGACACAAGGACGGGGATAAAATCCTGCAATATTTGCCACCCAGACCGGCCCGCATCCACAGCTTCGTTCATGCCTGCATGCCCGGAGAGATCAAGGCGTTCAGCCAGGCTTTCGGCTTTTTAAACATCCTGGTCAACGCCGAGCTTGAGACCCCGTCGGACGAGCTTATCGCCGCCGTCCTGCGTCTTATGAGCACCATGCATGAGGACTCCCGCGCATTTCTTGTCGGAACAGGTAAAGAGCTGGCCGCACTGCTGGGGCAAGACTACGCCAAACTTAAAGCTGTCCTTGAGAGGATAAAACCATGAACGATGACGCTAGATTAGGAATGGTCGTTGCAGGCTCCTTGAGCGAGGGTGTAGCCGTCAGGCTGGACGCCAAGGCATCGGTGGAGGACGTAGTGGTGGGGCGTTATGTCACCATCCGTGGCAAGAGTCGTCGCTTTCTGGGCATGATAACCGATGTTAAGCTCGATTCCAGCGACCAACGCATGACCTTTTCTCCCCCCGACCCGTCGGATACCTTCAGCGCCGAGGTGCTTTCCGGCACCAGCGCCTACGGCTTATTGACTGTCACTCCTTACCTCGTCATCGGCGGAGACGCAAAAACGGTCGTGGAAGGCCCGCAGCCGGTCAAGACTATCCCCAGCCACTTCTCGCCGGTCGGTCTTTCGTCGGACGCCGACATCGAGCTTGTGTTCGGCAAAGAGGACGACAAACATTTCTACATAGGCAACCCGCTGGATATGGAGACCAAGCTCTGCCTCGACCTGCCGGAATTTGTTAAACGCAGTAACGGCATCTTTGGCAAGAGCGGCACCGGCAAAACCTTCCTCACCCGCATCCTGCTCATCGGCATGCTGCAAAAAAGCGCCTGCGTCAATCTGGTTTTCGACATGCACAGCGAATACGGCTGGAGTGGTACGACCGAAACTAAAGGACATGAGGTAAAAGGTTTAAAGCAGCTATTCTCATCTCAAGTCGCGATTTTTGCACTGGATGAAGAAACAGCCAGACGACGTAAGGTAAGCGTTGACTTCATCGTCAAAATTGGCTTTGACGAAATTGAACCCAAAGATTTGGTATTGCTAAAAGAAACACTCAATTTATCTGACATAGCCGTAGAAGCTTCTTACCGGTTGTATCAACACTTCCACAAGGATTGGGTAACAGACATACTCAAGCTCAGCGATGAGGACAGCGAAAACTTAACCAAAGAACTTAATATCCCCAGTATGAGTTTAGACAATCTAAGACGAGGTTTGAGTCAGATTAAGCGACAAGGCTTTATGACTGAACGGGTGGACCAAAAAGCGGTTGACCAAATTTTGGGATATTTGCAAAGAGGCACTAATGTCGTCCTGGAGTTTGGGCGATACACAGAGATAACAAGTTATATTCTGGTGGCCAATCTGCTCACACGTCGTATTTATGATCGGTATCGCGAGCGAACAGAAACAGCACTCGCAGATGGGACAGCTCATCCCACTCCCCTGGTCATCACCATTGAGGAGGCGCACAAGTTCCTCAACCCTGAGGTGTCCTCGCAGACCATCTTCGGCACCATCGCCCGCGAGATGCGCAAATACAACTGTACGCTGCTCGTTATCGACCAGCGTCCATCCGGCATCGATACCGAGGTAATGAGCCAGCTCGGCACCAAGATCACCTGCCTGCTGGACAACGAGCGCGACATCGACAGCGTGCTGGCCGGCATTTCCGGCAAGAATGAGCTCAAAGGCGTGCTGGCCAAGCTGGCCGCCAAGCAGCAGGCCCTCATCTTCGGCCATGCCGTCCCCATGCCGGTGGCCTTCAGTCCGAGGGAGTACGGCTCCAAAGAGTCATATAAAGGTTTCGCGTCACACGAGCGCAGCCAAAAAGACGTGGTTCAGGACATCGAGGAACTGTGGCGCTGAGATTTGAGCACAAAAAGCTGATTGCTAACAGTTGAAAGCAGAGGCCAAAATGAGTTGCACCGCTGGGGCTAAACCCCTCAACCTAGGGTTCGAATACATCGAGCTTAGCGGTGAAAAGGTGCAACTGCGCCCCACCACCGCCGAGGACGCCAAAGAGGGCTACAGGCTCTTGCATAACAACCCGGACATTCTTAAATGGCTCTGCTGGGGCGGTCCCAAAGACTGCGCCGAGCTGGCCGAAACCTACAGCCTTCGCTGGCCCCATGAGATGCGGGAAGGAACACAGTACTCTTTCACCATTGAGGAAAGGAACAATCCGGGCATATTCACTGGCTCAGCGGGTGCCCGCATCTTGCGCCACCCGCAGCAGTTCGAGGTCGGCTATTGGCTGGGTATGCCCTACTGGCGCAAAGGCTACACAACAGAGGTGCTGGCGCTTATCTGCCACTTCTGCTTCAAACACCTGGGGGCGGCCGTGATAACCTCCAGCGCCTTTGTGGGCAATATGGCCAGCCGACGCGTCATGGAGAAGAACGGTTTTCAGTTCGAGGGTACGCTACGACGGCAAATTTTCAAGGATGGTAAATGGATAGACCTGTGGCACCTCAGCCTGCTGGCGGGGGAGTGGGAGAAACAGGGTTTCAAGCCCCGGCTTGAAAGGTTAGTTCCCTGCGAATCGACAAAATAGTCGATCCTCAAGAATCAATGCGGCAGCCTGAAACAATAACTGATACACCCAATGGACGTTACACTTAATATCCGGACAATTGATGGAGCAAAAGACATGTCAAAGAAAAAGATCGGTATAGCTCTGGGTGGGGGTGCCGCCCGCGGCATCGCTCATATCGGCGTTCTGGAAATACTGGAAAAAGAAGGCATACCCATCGATATGGTGGCCGGCACAAGCGCTGGTGCCATCATTGGGGCTCTGCACGCCTCAGGCATGAGCGCCTTGCGGATGAAGGAGATAGTACTCGGTTTTGATTGGAAAAAACGCCGCCACCTGGTCGACTTTTCCATTCCTCATACTGGGTTTATCGCCGGCGAGCGCCTTATGCAAGAAATGCAAAGAATGATAGGCGGAGATATCAAATTCAATGAGCTTAAAAAACCTTTCGCGTGCGTTGCATGTGACCTATTGAGTGGCGAAGAAATTGTCATGACCGGAGGCTCGGTCGCCGAAGCCGTACATGCCAGCGTCTCTATACCAGTTATTTTCCAGGCTGTCAAACGCAAGGGAAGATTCCTCATCGACGGCGGGCTGGTAAACCAGGTCCCTGTAAACGTCGTCAAAGCCATGGGTGCAGACTATATCATTGCAGTTAACGTCGTGCCGCGATACATCCACAAACTGCAAGCGCGCCTCGACGACCACGGGACACTAGAAGGCGAGAGCGGCTCGCGCCCAAATATCATAAGCGTGATGCTCAGCGTTATCGACATCGCCAACTCATGCCGTATTGAGGCCAGCTTAAGCGGGGCCGATATGATTATTGAACCACGCATGATGCAAATCGGCCCGGCGGATTTTCACAAGGCTGAGCTTTCCATCCTGCAGGGGAAAATGGCCGCCATCGACGCCGTACTCAAGATAAAACGAGAGCTCACCAAAAACTGAATTGCTGGCTCCGTGGCCATGCTGCTATAATTACACAATGGGGCTGTAGCTCAGTGGGAGAGCATCTGATTTGCATTCAGGGGGTCAGGGGTTCGAATCCCCTCAGCTCCACCATAGTTAACGGTATCTAGAACAGCCTTCTCCTGGTCTGTTCCATCCGGCAAAAAAGGCATTGTATAAGTCACCAATACCTCATTATCAGTAACCCTGACCTCTTTAATAAAACCCTTCAGAAAAGCTCTCCGCTCGGCCAACGAGCCTTCATCCAGCAACCCCGCCAGTTCCTGCACGTACCAGCCGGAATTTTCGGCGTCAATGGATTCTATCCTCTGTTCAGCTATATGATTTTCGAGTTCTGCCTTACTCTGTAACAATTTATCCTGCCGAGAACGTAGTTCCTTTATCCTGGGAGACAGATCGTCGAGCGACACTTTGCCTGTTTCCACGGCTTCGTACAGTTTGCCCAGCCGGCTTTGAGCATCCCCCAATTCTGAAGCAATGGTTTCCAGTTGCAGCCTGGCTTCGACACAATTGTTTTCTGTATCCTCATTGATAAGGCGCACCAACTCCTCGATATGCTCCGGTGTGAGTATCTGCTGTTTGATCTTTTTCAAGACCAGACCTTCAAATCTTGTGGTGTTGATATAACTCGAAGGGCATAGCTTTACTCCCTTCTTTAGCATAGTGCTGCACACGTAGTAGTCATATTTGCCCCCTTTGGCGGATTGCCCGACGAGCGCCTTGCCGCAATGGCCGCACTTCGCGAGCCCGCTCAGGAGGTAGCGGCTTGCCACTCTTTTGGGGTGCATTTTCTTGGGTGCCCGTTCTGCCAGAAGCGCATGAGACCGTTGAAATGTTTCTTTATCAATAATGGCGGGCCAAGCGTTTTCAACCCGTATGGGAAGTTGCTCCCTGCTCGTACTGACCCCCCAAGACAAAGTTCCGGTATAAGTTTCGTTGGCGATAATCTTGAAAACCGTCGTCTTGCTCCAGCCCTTGTTGGTCGGACCCGCCACCCCGTCTACATTGAGCTGGGTGGTTATTTCTTTAAGCCCTTTGCCTTCCAGCACCTCTTTGAATATACGCTGCACTACCTTGGACCTGAAAGGCTCCGGTTCCAGTTTCGGCCTTTCCTTGTTACCGTCCTGGACCATTACCCGGTGGTAGCCGTAAGGCGTCACGCTGCCGACGCAGAAGCCTCTAGAGGCCGATTCACGAAGTCCCCTTGTGATTTCTTCGCCTAAATTGGCGCTATAAAATTCATCCAGAGACTCAATCATGGCCTCGAATAATTTACCCGTGGGAGAGTCATTTGAGGGTTCGTTGATTGAAACTACTTTGACTCCGTTTTTCTTAAGAACGGTTTTGAAAACGATGGAGTCATGTCGGCTTCTGGCAAAACGGCTGAATTTCCAGATCAGGATCGTATCGAACGGCTTGTCCGGCCGCCGGGCCATCGAAATCATCTGCATGAAGGCAGGGCGGTCGGTGGTTTTGCCGCTCTCCGCAGAATCGATGAATTCCTTCACGACCTGGTAGCCGTTTTTAGCCGCGAATTCTCTCAAGGCTTTAAGCTGTGCCGAGATACTCAGATCAACATCCTGGGCGATTGAGGACACCCGGGCGTATAGAACTGCTGCTTTCATACTATCCACCTCCAGAAACAGGCCTTATTGCCTCACGGCATGGTTTTAACATGCTTGCAGAGCTTCTTTATTGGGGCAAGGTTGTTGTTATCACGTAGGGTGCTCCATCCTCGCTAGTGAAGTGCCATTCGAAGTAGTTTGGTGCACATGCATAGCTCGCATAGGTTTGGAGACCATCGGAAGCGATGTATTGGTTGGCAAATATCAGGTTACGTCGATAGGCCCGGGATATTATCCTGGCGAGGATAGTTAGGCTATCGTGGAAGGGATTCTCCAAGGCTGGGTCACGCTCTATACTCATGGCGTTTTCCCCAGCATTTCGTACTCTGCTCGTTCCTCTTTGGTCAATAGGGGTTCGATTATTTCGAACCATAACCCTGCAAAAACTGTCCACTGATCGACAAAATCAAGCTGCTCGTTTATTTCAAGGAAGATAAAGGCCGGATCCTTTTCGGGGATTTCGCGATTTTCTTCATGCTGGGTTATGCCAATGCGGTGAGTCTGGTATATCTTGTTTTCCTTCAGGTACCTAGTATCGGGCTTCTGCCCCTGTTCCCAATAGCGGCGGAAGCGTTTTAGATTTTCAGCGCCTAACCGTTTAAAGACTGAGGGCACGACTATATCGCTTATGATACCTTCGATGCCCATCTCTACCAGGAGCTCTTGGTTGATGACGTCGTACTTGTCCTTCGTGTTTTCTGAGAGATTCATTAGAAAACCCATCTCTTTAATTTTATGAATCTTGTCCTGCTTCTTCCTGGCCTCCAGGACGCCCCACAGGAAGGGGTTGGCGTTGAGGAAGTACCGTTTCAGTGTATCTGCTGTTGCCTTATCGATGTCCATATATAAAACCTCCCAATCATTGACCAACCATATTTTACCAAACAACGATATAATTAGCAATTATTAAGGAAATATTATATAATAATATTAAGGACACCCAGGTTTACCATATGGTTAACCCTATCGTTTGCCCTATCGTTTGCCATAGGACTACCCACGCAGTAAATCGGGTGTCTTAATCCATGGGACAGGTATTTAGGAGGCCTAATTGAAAAACAAAAACATCCCTCCATCAAAAGTTAAATACGACCACTCGCATCCAACGGTAAGCATCCGGGTTGATAAAGAACTGAAAGATAAACTCGACGAACTTCGCACGAAAAGTGGCAAAAGTCTGGGCTATATCCTCCGGGAGGCAGTGGGAAAGCAATTACCCAAGGTAGAGCACGCCTACCAGGATGGCTTCGCAGCAGGTCAAGCAAGTGCGGCCTTTTGCTTCCCATGTGCGATATGCGGGGGATTGATGCGAATAACCTCGCAAGAAGACAAGCAGTTTGTGGCAGAGGCCGTGAAAATATGCCGCTTGGGCCATAAAACTTGTATTTCGTCGGACGGGCTCAAAGCGCCGTTGGGGAACCCGAAAGCGTATTCGATAGTAAATATCGACTGACCGTCAATGGCCTCTTGAAACATTAATAAGAGGCTTCAGGCGGCATCGTAACAAAGTGTTAGAAAGGGGGCCATTCGTATGTTGGATTTCTCATGGGTCATCGACGGCAAGCTGGCAGGGCATCAAGGACCCACATCTGTGGATGACCTGGTCTGGTTGAAGGGGCAGGGTGTCCTCGCTCTCGTAAGGTTGATCGAGAAGAACAAGGCTGAGGTGAGCGCATCTCAAATTTCAAAACTAGGCATGTGGGATCTCCACGAGCCGGTTCCCGATTTCGATATACCGAAACCGGACCAGATAGACAGGGTCATTCAGTTTATCGATAAGGCGATTTCAGCTAAGCGGCCCGTCGGGGTTTCGTGCAAATTCGGGATTGGCCGGACAGGCATGATCATGGCTTGTTACCTTATCCACAAAGGCTATGATGCCGATTCGGCCATCAGCGCGGTCCGTAACAAGAGGCCAGGTTCAATCGAAACTCAAAAACAGGTGGATGCTGTAATTATGAGAGGACAGGCCGATGGCTGGATCAATGAACTCTTATCAAAATACCCGAATTAAGGGCGTAATGACGGTAGGGGGTTGTCGGTTCCAAAAAGACTAGTCAATTCCTGAAGACGAGGAAGCCGTCTCCCGTCGGTGTCCTGAGGCACCCGTCCGTCGGGGGTGTCATCCGGCATAAGAATTCTACGAGAAGGCGGTGAAATTGTAGTGCTAACCTATGCCATTTTTAAGATTTAAAAAGGTTAAAGGGAAGACTTACTTTTACCTGGTTGAGAATGTGAGGGAAGGCGCGCGGGTAAGACAGCGCATAGTGCAGTATTACGGCGATATCTGCCCTCAGGCCAAAGAAGTGCTGCTGCGCCGCCTCATCGTAATCCTGGAACGGGAACGCACGCGTAGAGAGGTAGCACTGATACTGGCGCGGCAAAAAACCATAAAGAACCGGAATGGAAAGGGCAAGAAAATGCAGGATCCAACCATGGAGGTAACCTGGGCCGGTGGGAAAACGGTACTTGGAGAGAGCATGGGGCTGAGGGATCTGCGTGCAACCCTGAAGCTATTGCTTAATTGTCCATGAGAACGGAACTGCGGACTACGGAAACCGTGTAGAGTTGAAAAACCTGACATGCACTTTGCCGACGAGAAACGAAGAGATGACATCTTTTAAAGCGCCTTTATTCTCCCCCAATTCAGGCGTGGTCCGATCGATTTGCAGAAAGATTTGGGCGTGGTCCGATTGGTCCGAAGAACAGGGCCCACATTCATCAGATGACACCACACGATATGTTGCCCTAGGTGTCCTCCATCCGCTAATACCCATTAACTGGATTGGCTTGTCGTGTATGCACCCCAACAAGCATTTTGAATTACCGTTTAAGCTTATCCTTTTCTTCTTTCTCGAACAGATCCCCGATTGAAACCTTGAGCGCCCGAGCTATTGCAATTGCTTCCAGGTCAGTCGAGATTAGAAAGTGCAGCCACGGAAATTGTATTTGAGGATAACATCGATGACAAATAACCGGGCATGAAGTCAGAGTTAAAGCAATATCTTGCTATTAAAGGGTGGGGGATTCTTGGATTCACCAGATATTCAAACGGGTCACTGACCGGTATATTTATATCCTGAAGACCAACTGTAAACTAAAACTACGCACCGCCCGTCGTGTGGCATGCTTTACCCGTGGGACTGAGATTGTAAGTGGTACAACTATTGGGGGCAGTTCAAAAGGGGAAGGACACCCCCCGTTAATTTTTACTCTGCAGTTTGTATAAAAACCAGCCATTTCGACATAGGGGATAGACCATTTCGAGACAAACGGGCGACCCCCTAGCCGTCATTCAAATGTCACTGTCGCTGTCATTGGCGAAATCTGCTTAATCACCTGTAGATGTTGTCCTTAGTGACGTCCTCCTCCAGCCTGGAATTCCTCTATGAGGGGACAGTTGCCATGATGGAATGTCACCCAACGGGAAAATCTTAGATGGGGGTTCATGAGTTCTTTGGGCTGCGTTAATCGGAACACAATATGAGGAGTGAGCGTGATGGAGACGTACCTGTTCCAAAACCAAGTGCTTGTGGAATCCGCACCCAAACTTCAATTTAGACAGCGGCTTCAACCCACCCTTTTTGGAGACCCTTAAAAAGGTCCGCCGTTAAACATAAATCATTCGTCAATAAATCAAATTTTCAAAAAATGGAACCGTTTTTCACGCTAAACTTTATTTTAAAGCTCCTCAAAGGTGTTATGATATGGCAAGCAATTTCTTAATAATTCTGGAATTACTCTCGTATCAGGCAGCACAGGAGAACAAGTATGAATCCAACTCAACCGAGAAATGCATACAGTAACTCCGAAGAAAAACAAACCGCGGGGATTTTATCCAAACTTCTCCTGGCATCATTAGTAGTCTATTCTTTTCTCCTGATTGCGGCTTTATTTGCCAGAGACTGGGAAATGGTAGTAGTCACCGTGATTGGCATAATTCTGCAGGCCATACCATTCCTGTTGATCAAAAACAACAAAGTATTCGCCGCGAGTCTGATCCTGATGGCGCTTACCTTCAGTATGGTGACCGAGTTTGCGACCATCGGTCAGGGCATTCACGATATAGCCCTCGTGGCATTCCCCATTATTTTTATATTCGCGGGCCTCACCTTCAACCGCAAGATTTTACGAGTATGTATCGCGATGAGCATCATCGCTGTCGGATGGCTGGCTTTCGGTGAAAGGTACGGTTGGTTTGTTCCATACCCGCTTTCGAGTCAACCGGGGTGGTCTGAATTAGCAATAGCATCCTTGCTTCTGCTGGTTGCCGGTATGGCTGTATCTTTATTGACGACAAACATGAAAAAGAACCTGGAACAACTCAAAACGGCCCAAGAGGCTTTGAAAGACAGACTATCAATCTCTCAAAGTGACCTCAAGGAAAGCCTATTAAGATACAACACCTTGATTGATAGCTCTCACAGCATCATCCTCGAATGGGACACCCAAGGGAACATTCTCTTTATGAACAAATGGGGATTGGATTTTTTCGGCTTCAGCATGAAGGAACTCATCGGCTGTAATGTCTTGGGCACCATTGTTAGACCAGTGGATACCAGAGGTACAAACCTGGCAGAAAAAATGTATGTAGTCCAGAAAACCCCCGACGAATTTTATAGCACTGAAAACGAGAACATCAAGAAGAATGGAGAAATGGTCTGGATTGCCTGGACAAACAAGGGGATTTTGGATGATAACGGCATACTCGTCAAAACCCTTAGTGTCGGCATAGACCGCACCACACAAAGACAACAAGAAGTCGCTCTCGCTCATTATAGTTCAGAACTTGAAAAGCAGGTGCTAGAGCGAACTCGAGAGTTGCAGGAAACCATCAAGGCACTTCGTATCAGCGATGAACGGTTCAATTTAAGTATGGAAGCAAGCAGCGAGGGCCTGTGGGATTGGGACATCGTTTCTGATAAAAGCTATTTTAGTCCCGGGTATTACAAGATGCTTGGCTATGAGGATAAGGCGTTTGCTTATAACGCACAGGATTGGATTGAGAGGATTCATCCGGACGATCGTCAAAAGACATTGCAGGATAACTCGGATTGCATCGAAGGCCGTGTTGAGCATTTTGAGACAGAATTTCGTATGCGCGCCAAGAATGGGGAATGGCGTTGGGTAGTGGGTCGTGGTCAATCTGTCAGCCGTGATGTGCACGGCCGTTCCCTACGTATGGTCGGAACCCATATAGACATCAGCGAACGCAAGCGGGCCGAAGATAGACTCCGGCAGCGAAATATCGAATTGGCCCTTTTAAACCAGATCGGTCAGCGGCTCAATCAGCTGAATAACCCGCCTGAGATTCTTGATTGTATTTACAAGGAGATCGCGAAGCTGACCGATACCGGGAACCTTTATATCGCCCAATATGACGATAAAAGCCAATTTATCTCTTTTGACCTGTACTACATTGAAGGAGTCCGTCAAAGTTTTGCAGGGCGAACCCTGGCCGACGGCATGACCGATTACATCATCCGCACAAAACTCCCCCTTCTTGTAAAGCAGGATTTTGAAACATTCCGGCAGGAACATGGTATTGCTCTTGTGGGGAAACCCTCTTTGTCATTCCTCGGAGTTCCCATAATTGCCGAAGATAAAGTCATCGGGGTCATTGCAACACAAGATTACAATCGTGAGAACGCCTATGACGAAAATGACCTTGAGCTGTGGACCACCATTGCAGCACAAGCCTCGGGAGCGCTAAAAAATGCACAGCTATTAAGTGCTCTTAATAAGGAATTGGAAGAGCACAGGCTTATTGAAAGAACCCTTGCTGAATCGCAGACTACCATACGTTCGATTTTCGATAGCACTTCGGACATGATATGGTCTGTCGACCCGGTCAATTTTGGGCTGCTCACCTTCAACCAGGGGTTAAGCGAGCATTATCGAAAGCAATATTCAATTGTCCTTCAACCAGGTTATCGTCCGGAGGAACTTTTCAAAACCCAGGAGTTTGTCGATAAATGGAAAGTGTTTTATCGTTGCGTGCTTGACAAGGGCACTTATCATACCGAATACACCGGAGCTTCCGGCGCCGTCATATTGGACCTCACCTTTAACCTCCTGAAACGGGATGGCGCCGTATTCGGGATTTCTGTATTCGGCAAAAATATCACCGCAAGCAAATTGGCCGATGAAAAATTGCGCGAGAGCGAGGAACAATACCGCACCCTGATAGAAAGTGCCACCGAAGGCATCGTGATAGCCACACGGGATGGTTTATTGAAATATGCGAACAAATTTGCCCTGAATATGCTCCCCGGATATTCGGAGCAGGAGATATTATCCAGGCCGTTCATGGACTTCGTTTACCCGGAAGACCGACCGCTCCTGGCCGACAATTTTTCAAAAAACCTCAAGGGCGAGCGCTTATCTGAAAGAACCCAATACCGCTTAAAACGACGCGACGGAACGCTCATCTGGATTGAGATCGGGGTCGCCCTGATAGATTGGAAAGGCGAACCGGCTACTTTAAATTTCCTTACCGATATCACTTATCAGAAAAAAACAGAGATCGCTTTAAAAGAGAACGAATACAAGTTCAGGTCGGCTTTCATGACCGGGCTGGACGCTTTCTACCTCGCCACACTCGAGGAAGGCTTGCTCCTCGAAGTCAACGATAATTTTGAGAAAGTTTGGGGTTACACGAAAGAGGAAGTAATAGGCAAGACCTCACTGGAACTCGGGCTCTATTATGATCCCGCGGATCGTGCCAGATTGGTTTCCCAACTTAAAACCCAGGGCTCTGTCAGAGATCTGGAATTGAAGGGCCGGAAAAAGGGCGGGGAATTAATAACGATTTCTATCTCTGTAAGCATACTGGTAATAAACGGCAAGAGCCATATTTTGGGGATAATAAGGGACATCACCGACCGCAAGAAACTTGACGATGTGCAGAAATTCCTGATACAGACTGGCTCGCAAAGTTCAGGAGTTAATGTATTCGAGTCCCTGGCCAAATACTTGTCTGAAATCCTTGAAATGGAATATGTTTGCATCGACCGCCTCGAAGGAGACGGGTTGACGGCCCAAACAGTGGCTGTTTACAACAACGGCGCTTATGAACCAAACGTCAGCTATGCTCTTAAGGATACCCCTTGTGGTGATGTTGTGGGAAAGACGATTTGCTGTTTCCAGACCGGTGTCCGGAGATTGTTCCCCCTGGACACGGCGCTCCAGGAACTACGAGCAGAGAGTTATCTAGGGACCACTTTAAGGGACTACGACGGAAAACCGATAGGCCTGGTAGCGGTCATCGGACAAAAACCATTAAAAGATACCAGACTCTCAGAGCAAATACTCCAAATAGTAGCTGTCAGGGCATCAGGCGAAATGCTGCGTTTGAAGGGAGAACAAGAAAACAAGCGCCTCCGCGACAAGGCCGAGATGTCCAGCCGCCTGGCTGCCATAGGTGAGATGGCGGCGGGAATAGCCCACGAAATCAACAACCCCCTCACCGGTGTCATCGGCTTCTCAGAACTCCTCATGGAGAAAAAAGATGTGCCCGATGATATCAAAGACGAACTCAAGATCATCAACGACGGCAGCCAGCGGGTGAAGGAAATAGTAAAACGCATGCTCACTTTTGCCCGGCAGGCCAAACCTGTGAAAACCAGCACCAGTATAAATGAATTGATAGATGCCACACTGGGCCTCAGGGCTTATGTCCTGAGAACGGCCAACATAGAGGTGGTCAAGTATTTTGGCACCAACCTTCCCTGGGTAGTGGTTGACCCCGGGCAGATGCAGCAGGTGTTCCTCAACATTATCGTCAATGCCGAGTATGCCATGAAGAAAGCCCATGGCAAAGGCACTCTCACCATCACCACGGAGAGAATCGGCGACCATATCCACATCCTGTTCAAGGACGACGGCATGGGCATGGATAAGGAGACCAAAGAGAAGCTCTTCAACCCATTCTTCACTACCAAACAGGTAGGTGAAGGGACAGGCCTGGGACTCAGCCTGTCGCACTCCATAGTATTGGAGCACGGCGGTACGGTTACCGTCGAAAGTGAACCGGGTCAGGGGGCCACTTTCATCATCACACTGCCCGTAACGCCCGCCCCGGAAGAGGCGGCGTCCATAAAGGCAGACGCCGCTCCAGTACACCCGAGAGTCAAAGCTGCTCGCATACTGGTGGTGGATGATGAAGAGTCGATAAGGAAACTCGTAAGCACCC
>Ga0007800_10000318_pt1 | contig 20149 bp, 16 predicted proteins | sample CryBogmetaGMA14M_FD_60366 | JGI IMG/M metagenome (GOLD analysis project Ga0007800, IMG submission 60366) | Freshwater microbial communities from Crystal Bog, Wisconsin, USA - MA14M | ecosystem: Environmental > Aquatic > Freshwater > Lake | place: Crystal Bog, Wisconsin, USA | collected 2009-07-06 | reverse complement strand
ATCCGGAGCCGTTGGCTGATTTTTTTGATTTGTTTATTCTCGGTGAAGCAGAAGCTGCACTGCCGCAATTCACCAGGGCATTTGAAGATGCGCGTCGTCTGGGACAAAATCGGCGGGCATTGCTAAGAGATTTGCAAAAAAAAATACCTGGTGTTTATGTTCCCGGACTCTACGTAGTTAAATATTGTGCCGATAGCAGGATCGAGGCATTTGTGCCGTGTGAAGCCGACTTGCCGCAAAAAATAAAAATCAATTCAATAAAGGATATCAATTCTTGTCGCACAGAGGAAATTATCAGCGCGACGCAGGTGGAAATGGAAGATATGTATCTGACGGAAGTAAACAGGGGTTGCGTCCGGAGTTGCCGTTTTTGCGCGGCAAGCTTTGTTTACCGCCCGGCGCGCTTCCGTAGCGCCGCAGAAATTATAGCTTCGATTGATCGGGGACTGACAAAAAAGAAAAAGATAGGCCTTTTAGGAACTGCCGTTTCGGATCATCCTGAACTTATTCAAATATGCGAATATATTCTTGCCCAAAACGCGCAGGTCGGAATTGGATCACTCCGTATCGATCAAATAAATGAAAAGATCGTTGACCTGATTAAAGCCGGCGGTATTGAGACAGTAGCAATCGCGCCGGAGGCGGGCAGCCAGAAGATGCGCGATGTTTTGCGCAAAGACATAACCGAAGAAGAAATTATAATAGCTACTGAATTGTTGATTGGAAAAGAAATTCCCAATCTACGGCTTTATTTTATGGTAGGGCTTCCAGGTGAAGAAGATCAGGATATTGATGCCATCATTGATCTGACCAAAAAAATTCAGAAGCACGCCCTGCTTAAGACTTGCGGAAAAAGAAAGTTTCGACGCATTACGCTGAGCGTTAATCAATTCATTCCCAAACCGCACACCCCTTTGCAGTGGTGCGCTCTGGCAGATGTAAGTGCAGCAGGCAATAAAATAAAAAAGATCGTCAGCGCCTTTGGCAGGGATAAACAGATTCATGTTATTCATGATGTGCCGAAATGGAATTATATCCAGGCCCTGCTTTCTTTGGGTGATCGCCGTGTAGGGGATATACTACTGGCAGTCCACCGTCTTGACGGAAACTGGGTAAAGGCCTTTAAAGAAGTAAATATCAATCCCGACTACTACGTTTATCGCCGGAAATCATTTGCTGAAGTCCTGCCCTGGGATATTATAGATCTGGGAACATCCAAAAAGTCATTGATCAGCGAGTGCAAGAAAGCACTGGCATTAAGCACAGGTTACTAATGACTCAAACGGATTCTTTGTCAGACGAAGGACGCTTCTTGCTGCCGGAATATAGCTCATACTCCAGAAGGCGGCATTCGATTTCTCCGTTATAAAATGTCAGCCGCCGCCGTGTGCGCAAACCAACTTTTTTAACCATGTCCAGATTGCCGGTAAATATATAGCCACGGTAGCCCCCGCCGGTATTTTTAAAGAAATCGCCAATGCCTTCATAAGCTGCTTCCAGTCTATTGAGCGTATTGGTTTTAAAACCACCATTCTTGATTTCTCTGTCTGCCGCTTTGCGAACGATAACGGAACTTCCCTTCCTCGTTTCTTTTTTGGCCTCCGGAAATTTCCGTTTAATCATTACCGCGTCCATACGCTCTCCGTACGGAGGATTGAGCACAATGATTCCGTTTCCTTCAGGTATCTGTGTGTTTTCATACGGGCATATTTCAAATTCAATCAGGTGGTCCACTCCGGCAGTTTGCGCGTTATGACGTGCCGCCTGCACGGCAGCTTCGTCAATATCAGTAGCAATAATCCTGGCAGGCAATATTTTTCTGGCCACATTCCGGGCTTTTTTACGCATTTCATCCCAGATTTCGTGCGGGAATCCTTTAATGTACATGAAGCCGTAATTATTGCGTGACAAACCGGGAGCGCGATACAGGCCAATGAGTGCCGCTTCGATGGCTAGTGTGCCGCTGCCGCACATAGGATTGATAAACGCTCCCTTGCCCCGCCAACCAGTGGCTAGGATTACTGCCGCGGCGAGAGTTTCCTGCATTGGAGCTTGCAGGGGTATTTTGCGGTAGCCGCGCAGAGAAAGGCGATCACCTGAAGTGTCGATATAAACAATCGCCTGATCATTCTTCCAATAGACATGAACAACAGCCTTATCCTTATCTGGGCCGGAATCAGGCCTTGCTTCGCATTTATCGCGGATTCTATCAACAATGGCATCTTTAACTTTGACATTAACAAAGCGCGAATCCTTAATCAGCGGGTTGTCCACGATAGAAGTAATGCAAACATAGGCTCTCTTGCCGGATTCATGAAGTATTGTTTCCCACTGTATAGAATTGACACGCTCATAAAGAGCGCCTGGTGATGCTACCTTGAATGTTTGCAATTGATAGAGGACTCGCTGGGCTGTGCGCAGTTGCAGATTCAGAAACATCGTATCTTCAAGAGTGCCTTCGGTCTGGATGGCAGTATCAATTTCATTGAGCACCGGAAACCCCAAAGTTTCCATTTCCGCTTTTAAATAAGTCGCGACGCCTTTTGGGCAAGTTACCAGTATTTTATTTTTTTGCTTCCAGATAGACATGGAGTGCTTCTAACATAACACACGCCAATTGGCAATCATTTGCCGGCGCACATTGGCGGAGATGGGGTTGCCTCTGGGTTGCTTCACCAACAAAGATAGTGCTTTTATTTAGAATTGGAATAAGACGTTCGAATCTATATTAGCCTTTCAAATACTGTCAAATTAATCATCATAACTTTTGTTACGTATAACATCTACTACTATACACTTTTAAGTTTGGAATTGAGGTGATGATTACCGATTATAATCAGCGTTTTTAGAGGGCAAGCAGTTGCGCGGACTCCTGACCAAATGATTAACTTCATCGTGCCACCGTAACCGTGGAAAGGCGTGCCGTGATAAATTTCATAAACCCGGCGGATACACTGGTAATGATGGCCATGACGACCAGTGCGGTAAAAATACTTGGGGTAATGAATTTAGCCTCTAATGCAATCGTCGCAAGAATAATTCCCATTCCGCCCCGCGCCGCAATACCCAGACCAACCACCGTTGATTCACGTAATGAGAGATGCGCAAAATAGCCCCCAATCCATGCCGCAAGCATTTTGCTTACATAGGCAGCGATGAGTATAATCAGTACCAAGGTAAGGTCAAAGCTATCAGAAAAATTTACTTTAAGTCCAACTGCTGCAAAAAAGAGCGGCGCAAGAATATTGGACGTAAACTCTACGATGCCGTTCCTTATTTCAGGCGTGAAATACCTGGATCGGCTAACACCGATACCAGCAGCGAACGCGCCGAACACCGCATGAATGCCTGCATATTCCGTAACGACGGCAAGGATGAGCATCATAACAACGGCGGTGCCAATAATGCCTCCCGGGCTTAGTTTGCGTGCCACGAAACCAAGAATCATATCCATTAGTCTTGGTAGCGCCGTCATAACCAGGAGCCCAAGCCCGACAGTAAAGGCAAAGGAAACGGCAATACTGACATTCTGTTGCGCTAAACCGGAAAGACTTAAGACCACAATAAAGAGCATCCAGCCGACAGCATCGTTAATGGTGCTTACGGCGATTGTCAGATTGCCGAGAGGGGTCTTGAGTAATTCGAGATCGAGCAAAATACGTGCAATGACCGGCAATGCCGAAATAGAAAGGGCTGCGCCCATAAATGTCGCAAAAAGCGGCAGAGAGACCGTAACACCCGACATTCCATATATAAGCCAGCCAATCCCGGCACCGATCAGTGAGGGAATAATAATACCGAGTGAGCCTATCCATCCGACAGCCTTGCCCTGCTTGGCAATTTCTTTAAGCTCAATCTCCATTCCGACCACAAAGAGAAGAAAAATAACCGACAGCGACATCAGTCCATCCAGGGCGATACCTGCATCTATGGGCAGATGAAATAAAGATGTAAAAATATCAGGCGCCAACGTGCCTAACAGGGTAGGGCCAAGGATGATGCCTGCCAAGAGCTCTCCTAACACTATGGGCAAACCAAATTTTTTCAACACCTCGCCCATTAAGCGCGCCAAACCCAAAAGACAAATGATTTGGATAAGAAAAATCATCAACTGAAGGGGAATAAGTTTTTGCATAATCTATATTTTCTCAATATTTTCGGCGCTAATTTTACTATGCATCAAAATATCTATCCTGTATCTTCGTAATTTTTTCATTATTACTTTTTAATTTAATTAGTATATAAATTAAAACTTAAGACTAGCTCCTACCATTCCGTTTATTCCAGGCATCAGATAGTCTTTTTTGTAAGCATAGTTAACGTTTGTTAGATTTTCACCGGCCAGGAAAATTTCACAGGATAATTTCGGCGTTGACAAATCGAATTCCCAACTGATCTTTCCATTTAAGAGAAAAAATCCGTCAATATGCACAATACTGCTTCCGCCATAATCTAAATTACGCGTATTAGCTACATATTGAGAATCCTGGTAAAGGGTATCAAGAGATATCTTCAGGTACTTGAATAATCGTAGGTTGGCTCCGGCTGAAGCGGTCCATTGAGGAGAATAAGGAAGGTTATCGGGTGAACGGTCGATAATCCATGTGCCTCCAACGAAAAAAGATAACTCTTTTATGGGTTGAAATGTCGCTGTAGCTTCCATACCCTGAATCTCGAAACTGGAGATGTTTTCATAGTGAGGCGGTGCGGGTAAGGTAACGATAATCAAACGATTAGAGCCTTTATCATAAAATAACGATATATCACCCCTGATTTTAGATCCGAATGAATGGGAGATGCCGCCCTCGAAATGATCAACTGTTTCAGGGTCTAGATTCTTCCACTGTGTATTATTTCCCCAGAATAGGTTTGATTGTGCCACGACATAGAGACCCGGATAATTGATACCCTTGCCATAAAATAAATGTAAGTCCGTAGAAAGGTTTCTAAGAACAAGACCAACTTGCGGGGCAAACGTAGAGTCGAATTCGCTGTGGTTGTAATACCTCACTCCTGCTGATGGAATTAATTGCCAGTTATCCCCAAGCGCGAGCTCTTGACTAAAAGACAGGTAGGGAGAAATAATTCTGAAGTACTCACGGGGGAAATTGCTGTCGGGACGTGTTGTGTCTCTGTCGATTAAAACTTTCCCGGAGGTAAAATCTAAATCAGCCCCGGTTGTGATAGAACCACCCTGCCAGGGGTTCAATGTTTCACGCCATCGCACTCCATAGTTATCGTAGTTTGTAATAGTATCAAAATGAAACAGGTTTGTTAGATCATACTGATTCTCCCAGCTAGCCTTACCATTATTCCAGTATGCCTTTACGTCACCTTTGATTTTATCATAGCTGTGAGTGAGAGTTGCTATGGTCATCGTGTCTTCCACTCTGTATGTGCCTTGTTTTTCCTGAGGTCTTCCTATTGGCCCTGGATCGTCAGCGGAGCTATGAGTATTATTGGCCGTCAGGGTGATTGACCAGTTATTGGATAATTGATAACCAATTCGGCCAAAGTAATCCTGAAGCTCGCCACCGGCATTCTCCCGGTGACCGCTGGATTGTTTGAAGCTCTGGACTACATAGTAGTCAGTGTCCTTGATTTTACCACCGTGCTCAAAAGTTTCCATAAATGTATTGTACGAACCAGTTGAGGTCTGAATCCCGGTTTTAAAGCCTTCTTCTTTCTGTCTCTTGGTGATCAGATTCACGGCACCAAAAGACATATTACCAAAAAGGATCGGTTGTGCACCTTTATAAACTTCTATTTTATCGGCTATATCGACACTCATGATATCCATAAGGGGGTGAGTCCAAACACCGGCAAATTTAGGTATGCCGTCTACCAGCATTTGTATTTCTGCTCCAGGCCTGGAACTACCCATTCCGCGAATGAATATTGCACCGCCGTCACTACCACCAAAGCTTCCTACCGGATTATAACGGGAAATATTCACTCCGGGTGTCCGACGTAAGGCGGATGGCAGATCCTGGGCATTTAAATCTGATATTTGTTTCTGTTGGATGATTGTTACCTGACTTCCGGAATCGTTTACCTGGTTACCTTCGATAATGGGCGAAGCAACTACCACAACCTCAGGCATTGTAACAGCCGCTTCCTGCTTAGCATCATTCTCCTCAGCAGCAATTACCGGCATAGAAAAAAAGAGGAAAAAGAGCACTGAAATAATATTTAAGATACATCTGTTCATAATAAACTTTCTTTCGACAGTCCTGAAGCCCCTGACAACGGAATCACTCTCACCATCTACAATCCCATCGTTTTCGCTTTGGAATTCAAGTGATGATTGCTACTTGAATTGCGGTATCTGAGATCGACAATGAGTCAAACAAAGGCCTCGCGCCTTCCTATGTGGAGATTTCCAGAGACAGGGCTTAAATTATTTGGATTTGGCATCAGCCATGAACTGCACTACCCAATCGCGCCCGGTTTGCGGCGGATGATGTTCAACATGGTTGCGCGAAAGCGTTAGCGATTGCGACGGACATTTATAGGCGCATACGCCACATCCTATACAGTGTTCGGGATTAAGCTCGGCAACCTGGCCGGCCTTATTGGTCAGCTCCCGTTGCCGGCCATCATTTCTGGTAACCGCGGTCTTACGTCCCTTAACAGACGGCGCATCCTGTAAATACAGGGCTTCCATTGGGCAGCGTTTGACGCATAAACCACAGCCTGTACAGGTGGATTGGTTGACCGTTACGCGGAAGTTTGAGGGAGTCAAGCTGCAGGCATGCCCGTACTTGTTCAAGGCCAAAAACCAGATGCAGCAGTCACGGCAACAGTTGCAGATAGTATCGGGCTTCTCCTGCTGGTTGGATATGCCATGGATAAGCCCCAGTTCAGCAGAGCGTTTGAGTATCTCTTCTGTCTCCTGCCGGGTAATCTCCCTGCCCATGCCGTTTTCCACTACATAGTGTCCTAGTTTATCAAAATGCAGACAGACCTCCGTAGGGTACTGGCAATCCGGTGAATCCGGATCAAGGTTGTTGGCATGTCGACAAGGACAGTGACTCACAGTAAAGTACTCGACTTTATCCAGTATCTTGCGCACTTCTTCATAGGGAAGTACGCCACTTGTATCCTCGATAGTGACTTCTATCGGCAATACCCGTAAGCCTTTCTCTTTAACGTTCTGCCATGGTGACATTAACCCGCCGGTTAGATACTTGTGTTGAAGAGGACCCACGAGTTGGTCATACTCATCGTGGCGGCCTGGCCATCCGAAACCGCGGTAGATGAAAAAGATGTCATTTAAATAGTAGCGTTCACTGTTCTCTTTAACCTGCTTATAGACAAGTCCCCTGAAGGCCAGCGCGTCTAGTTTCGGTCGAAGAACATCAGCGCTGATGCCGGTTAAATCAGAAAGTTCAAAAAGTGTCTTCGGCGTAAAGGGCATGCCGGTGAGGAATAATGCTTCTTCGGGTGTGTAACGCGCGGAAACATAAGGCAGCAGGATTTCTGAATCTGGCACTCCATACCAGCTCTGCTTGAGCCATTCAATGAATTTAGTATAAGTTGCACAGTCATGTTCTGTCATCGGGCGTTGATTGGTGTCCATGATGCTACCTCTCCCAGCTATCCTGTTTTGATAATATAGCCTTTCTCCAAAAATTCCCTATGGTCTTTTTTGCCGAAGTCATATCAGCATCCTGACAATTAAAACAGCTTCCGTATATGTTTTATGTTGATTGAAATAAGCGCAGCCCAGAGAATATTGGCCAACAGCAAGACAATTACCACTTTGGCAATGAAATCCGATGAAAGATGAACAAAATAGTAATCGGTAAATATCAGCCAAGGAAGTTCGCAAAAGTATGCAAGCAAAACACAAAGGACAAGATTTATATTTTTCTTATAAAAGAGCGCTATTAGCAAACCAAAAATAGCATTACCCACAATAATATAGGGGTTGCCTAAAAACAAAGCTGAGTAAAGAGAGCCGGAAATGCCGGCAACAATACCGCCTTTAGCGCCGTAAAACACAGAGGCTAAGATGATTGCCGCCGGGAAAAAGTGGAGCTTCCAGCTTTGTGCAAAGGTTATATTGATCAGACTAAGCAGACAGGGAAGTACAACTAAAAAAGTAAAAACACTGGCTGCTTTACGATATAACGCAACATCACTTTGATCAGTTGTTGGAATATTAATCATTTCTTTCACCTCGGTTTTTTAAATTTTACCACATATTTATTTTAGATTGGTTGTGACCGTACCAAACCATTCACCGTTGACGACAACGGTGTCGCCCGGTTTCATAAACCTGCTTTGGTCATTCTTAAGAATAAATTTCAATTTTGTAAATCTGCTAAAGTGCAGTAACTTTGCCATCCTCGCTTTCCAACGGGGCGCTTCAAGGGCAACCCCGCCCCCAGTGCCCATGAGGACGATGTCCCCCTTCTTTAAAGTTCTTGTTTTATATTTATTCTTAATCGCGCTTAGCATCTTTGTTGGCGTGTAAATCATATCTGAAGTATTATGATGTTGCCGTAACTCGCCGTTCAAGTGTGTTTCTATAACGATTCCGGGAATCGCGTTGGCAAGATGCTTCTTTGGCACCCAGATTTTTTCCGAAACGGGTAAGAACCCGGTGAAGCTTTTGGAGGCGCCCCAGTAATCATAACGGTTGTCTCTGCCTTCCCCCAACACTGCCATGGATCGTAACCCGATATCATTTAAAATAAAAAAACCGAGTTTTGGCGCACAGCCCTTTGTTTCCAGTTTATCCTGGTCGATATCTTCGAGCAAAATAAAACCCAGTTCTGCTTCGTAATCCATCAATATCGGCAATTGCGGGAATTTTTCCTGGATCAACTTTTGAAGCCCCAGCTCGATTTCATCAGCCGCCGCGAGAAGGTCACTTATGCCTGGAACCGGTGTTATTCCTCCCTGTATTTTTAATGATTTTATGTTTTTTTCAAAAACCACCGGATCTGAGGCACGATCATACTCAGATGCAGTTTCTTCTATGTGTTTCGCGTACGAAAGTCCGATCCCGTAAATGTTGCCGATTGTTTTCGGGAAAGGTTGAAAGGTCCCGTCATTCGCGCCCAGTGTCACGAAAACGGCCGATTGCGGGTGGTCGGATAACGGCTTGAACAGATACACGAGCACACCGCTGATAAATAAAGCGACAGCGACAAGTGCGATTGCATATTTCATACGCTGACCTCCGATACACCAAATCCAAATATTGCCTTCTTCATAAATTTCTTCTCCTCTTTCTTATTTCTAATGCATTTGCAATACCGAAAGCAATCCATCGTCTTTTCATCCCATCCTCCAATTATCAGGCATGTTCAACTGTAATTAATCTGTCTTTCTCTTTAGCTGCCTTAATATCATGATTAAAGAATTTTGCTGCTAAGAGATATCCGAGCGAGCCGATAAAAGCAATTGCGCTCATGATCAAACAAGCTGTTTGCAGATTTAGCACATCAGAAAACACACCGGTTAACCATGGCCCCCAAAGTCCACCAAGTACATACTGACTAATGACATATATGCCGTACGAGCTTCCCCTTTCGTAAGAGGGCACGATTTCTTGCGTAGCGGTCATCTGTGGAGCCATAAGCATGAATGAGAAAAAGGCACCGGCGAAGAAAAACGGGATCTGATTGGTGAGCATTCCGGTCGCATAGAAAAATACTGATAAAGCTGCAACTATGTAACAAAGAACCATTTTATATGCCGGGTTCCTAAGCGCGACGCGATCTGATATTACGCCTCCCAAAGGCCCGCCTATCAAAGCGAGGATCGCCATGGCTGCGTTCATAGTGCCTGCCATGCCTACACTCATTCCCATGTACCTGACAAAATATGTCACCTGCCAATATATCATTGACATCAGAAACAGGTTTAAAATACCAAATGATGTATAGAGCGAGATTAATGTTTTATTCTTCAGAAGGTCTTTAAAGGTTACCCAAAAAGTTTTTCCCGGGACACTGCCAATTTCGTTGTTACGGGATTTGTTTTTGTAGTCAGGAATGAACCAGGCCAGAATACCAAGAACAATACCGGGGATGGCTACGACCATAAATGCCTGTCGCCATCCAACATTCACAGTGACCCATCCACCGATTAGCAGACCAAAGGCCAGCCCAAAAGGTATAGCAGTATTCCATAAACCGGTTACCGTCGCTCTATGTGGTTTTTTAATAATAGCACTGATCAGTGCCATTCCACCGGAAGCATAACTTGACTCGCCGACGCCGAGGATACCCCGGGTAATTAAAAGCTGGGTGAAATTGTTGCTCAAGCCGGAAAAGAAAGTGGATATACTCCAGATAATCGCCATGAGCGAAATAAGTTTTCCCCTGCGCCAGCGATCAACAAAATATGAAACAGGCACAGAAAATAATGCGATCATCGCCAAAACGATTGTTGTTAACAGGCCTAACTGTGAATCGGTCAGACCAAACTCCTTTTGCAGCACCGGATACATGGGGCTGATTACCATCCTTGTGGCATAGTCGAGGAACCACAATAAGTAGAGTATGATCATTATGTACCATACTTTCCCTTTTGATAGCTTTAATAAGCGGCCGTCGTTCAATTCAATGTCCTCGGCAAGAAATTCCTTTTCGTTTCTGCTCATATATAATTTCCCTTCTATAATGCATTCTCACTATCAAAAGCCTTCATGAGCTTACCCACAGATGCAAATGGCTGAGACCTTTCATAGCGTTTCAATTTAATTGCCTCATTCGAACATTTTAAAGTACAGATTCCGCAGCCGAGACATTTACTAGAATCAACAACTATTTTTTTATTCTTTTTATCAATCGAGAGAGCTCCGAGAAGACATCTCTTTACACATTTGCCACAGAGTTTACATTTGTCACTTGTAGCAGAAATAAAGTTGGATGGTAAAATAGCTGTCGGATTGTTCCATCTTGTTATCCCCCGAACCTGGGAGCAGCAGCATTCACAGCACAGACACAGGATTGAGTTTTTTGTCATGGCATTATCGGCACAGCAGATAAGGCCCAGATCTGTCATTTCTTCAATATATTTAATGCTCTGTTCCTTGCTGACCCTTCTCCCAAGACCTACAGATTCAAAATGTAATGCTGTCATTCCCAACATTATGCAAAAACCTATGGGGAAACGGTCACTGCACTCTCTGTCGCTGCCTTTTTCCGTTCTGGTGCGGCAGGGGCACGGAACCAAAGCGATATCCTCCGTGTCCAGATTTGTGACAAACTCACATGCCTCTTCGGAGCTTAATATCTTTTCCCCGCATTCTATCGATTTTCCAACGGGTATTGCCCTGAAAATCGGTGTGCCTTTCTCGGATGTTTCATAGTAACGGCTGAATTTTTTCTCTATAAAAAAATCTTTATAAAATTCAATGGACTTGATATCATCATCTTTAACTTCAGCATAGAAATGATGATTATTAAGAAGAATCGGTATAGGAGGCAGACAATAAATATCCCCCATACCCATGAGAGAATTTTTAAGACGGAGCCCCTCCAGAATTGGCTTTACCACACCTGCATCCACACCGGCTTCAGCTGCTATTTCATCAACACTTTTAAATTTCGGGGGCATCTGCAGATACTTGACTACAGCGGCTTCTTCCGGTTTATATAACAATTTAAGAAACTCTATGAAAGAAGGCGTAAACTCTCCTTCATGGCGCGGCGCTCTCATCGGATTACAGTTGATGTTTTCTGCTATACAAAGATAATCGTTTTTTATCATAAAATATTTCCTCTTTGCGATTTAGTGATAGGGCGCATCGCTCTCAGTCTTCTTCTAAAACAAGGCCTGCAACTTTTTTCATATCATCCGGGTAATGTTTCTTACTCATCCAATAACAAATCGCGGCAAAGAGTCCGCCAAATGAAGCTATGATCATGGCTAATTTTAAACCATTGACGCCGCTTCCCAAAGAATCCGATACGGCTCCAATCGCCCACGGTGCCCACATGCCACCAAAAATGACCATATAAAATGAAATGCTGGTGGCAGCAACTCCTTTCAAGGCAGGTGAGACGACGTCTTGGGAAACGGTATTCACTACAGGGACCGCCATCACTCCCAAACAACCCGCCAGCAGCGCGAAGGCAAAACCGATACCCTTGTAGTCATAGTATGTTGCCAGGGCAAACATGATAGCCGCGATAGCCGCGGAGATTAACGCTATGTACATACGCCCGCTATTATTTCTCTTTTGCCAAAGATCTGCTAATAACCCGCCAACCGGAATGCCGATAATAGACATGATGCCAATCGCTGCTGCAATAAGCCCCGCTTTGGCTTCTGTCACACCTTGAGCTCTCATTATAAATGCAGGACCCCACACAAAGAAAGAAGTTAACATGATTTGCTGCATACCATAGCCGATATATACCCATCTAAGGGAAGGTATTTTAAATAAACCAACAGCAGAAGAAAAAAACCCTTTAGTCTTGCCTGAAATATCTGTTTCCACCTTGACCGTTTTATAGTCTTTCAGGAAGAGTGCGACCACACCGAAAATAATTCCGGGAATTGCAAAAACAAAAAATGGAGTGCGCCACCCTCCATGATTTGCCGAGAGCCAACCTCCCAAAACCGATCCAATTGCTGTGCCCACTGGTACCGCCACATAAAACAGTCCCATCATCCGGCTTCTTGATTCCTTTGGATATGCGGCGCCAATCATAGCAGTTCCACCGCCGCCAAAAGCAGCTTCACCAACGCCCACTCCTACTCTCGGTAAAAGAACTCCCAAGAAACCTCGTCCTAAACCAGTTAAATAGGTAGATACACTCCAAAAAATTGCCATCAATGCAATTGCCTTTTTTCTGCTCCAGCGGTCGAGCAGGTAAGAGGTCGGAATGGCAAAAAATGCTAAGCTGAAATAGAAGATGCTTTGCATGATTCCAACCTGGGAATCTGTGAGACCCAGTTCAAGCCGCATCGGCTCCAAGACAACGGAAAAAACCTGCTTATCCATGTAGTTAATAGCAAATAAGATAAAAAGAGTTACAAGAATAAAATTTGCTTGAAACCGACTTACCTTATACTCTTTCTTTGAACTTTCTTGACGGCTATTCATAACTGACCCCTCTTTCACTTAGATTAGTTTCAATAATCCCTGCGCTTTGATCGTTCTAGCGCCGCTTAGGCGCAGGGATTGTTGGCTTATGCTTTACGGATCCCCATGATTGCCCGCGCTTCATCAGGTGTTGCTATTTCCCTTCCTGCCGCGTGCGCTATAGAGGCTGCCCATTCCACTAGCTCATAATTGCCCTTTGCCAGTTCTCCATTGGGCATGCGCGTGTTGTCCTCAAGCCCCACCCGGATATGGCCGTCGACCAAACATGACTGCATGCAGGCAGGAAATTCATCGGTGCCAATGCCGCAGGTGGTGAAATTCGCACCTTCAGGAAGAGCGTGTTTCATTGTCATGAAGGCGTCGGGCCGGAAGCTTTGTCCTCCCGCGACGCCCCACACGAAATTGATATTGTAGGGTTTGCTGAATATCCCCTGCTTGTTGATCAGCAAAAAGTTGTCCAAACCGCTGATATCATAAACCTCGATCTCAGGTTTTACACCATTTGTTTCCATTGCCTTGCCATAATCCTGGAGCATAGTAAAAGTGTTGGTAAAGACATTGTCGAACATGATCATGCCCGTTTTTCGATCAATAAGGCTGAAATTCATCGTGTTCGTGTTGAGCGAAGCCATTTCCGGTTTCACCTCGATGATCTGCGCGATGCGCTGCTCTGGTGTAGCAAACGGCCCTACGGCTGAGGAGAGGTTCACAATGACCTCCGGGACACGTTCCTTGATGGCGTCGTGGGTCGCCCTGATGCGCTCGACATCATGTGTCGCCATGCCGTCATCTGCCTTGGCATGAATGTGCATCATTGCCGCTCCTGCCTTGAAGGCCTTTTCAGCTTCATCGGCGAATTCTTTAGGCGTATAAGGCACCGCCGGGTTGTTCTGCTTGAAGGTCCCTGCGCCTGAAAGCGCACAGGTAATGATAATTTTCTTTGACATTTTCCACATCTCCTTTGTTATATTGGCTCCTGTGTCTTGAGTTTCTTAAGCATGTCGGCCACCTTGATGAGCCTGCTGTCCCTTTTGGCAGTGATCTCCTCCTCGCTCCTGCCCTGATAATCATAAAACCCCTTAGAAGTCTTGGCCCCCAGATGACCCTTGCTCACCAGTTCTTCAATAATGGGTATAGTTGCGCCATAACTTTTGCTGATATCGTTAACCAGATCCAGACCGGTGAAATCCAACAACTGGACCACTCCCACAACCGGCATACGGACGCCGAGGCTGGACTTAACCGCCAGATCGATCTCGGCGGGTGTTGCCCATCCGTTTTTAAGGATTTCAAACACGGCCATGCCCATATAGTTCTGGATCCTGTTGACGATAAAGGATTGCACGAATTGTTTGAGTACAACCGGCTGCTTGCCAACTTTAGCCATGAGATCCGCCACCGTTGCCACGATCTTGGGATCGGTTAGAGGTCCCGGGCAGACTTCCACTAGGGGAATAAGATGCGCCGGCGCGAAAAAATGAGTCGCCACAAGCCTTTCCGGATGCGAAATTTCGACTAAGGAAAACACATCGAGCCCGGAGGTATTGGTGGCGAATATCGTTTGCGCAGAGCATGCCTTGTCGAGCTTCGCGAATATTTCTTTTTTCAGTTCCGGCACCTCCGATACCGCCTCGATTACCAGGTCGGCTGTTTTACCCGCTATGGCCAGGTCGGTCACAAAGCTTATCCTGTCCATAAGCGCAGGCACCTCATTAGCTTTGACACGGCCCTCCGTAACGAGTGTCTTGATGTTGCCGGTGATACGTTTGCGGGCCGTTTCCAGGACTGTGGTGTCACGATCAACAAGCTGTACCTTGTAACCAGCCCCGGCAAACACCTGGGCTATGCCATGTCCCATGACGCCAGCACCCACCACCATCACGTTCTTGATACTGTCTCTATCCATACTTAATCCTCCCTATAATTGATTATTTATTCGTGCTCTTAATTTTCCTTCATTCTGAAAATTACATATTCTTCTTTCGGCTTTCCCACTCCGCTTTAAGCTTGTACATATGCTCAATAAATTGTGGCGCCTCACTTTCCATTCTTGTCCTGACCATTTCACCAATTGCTGGATCGCTAATGTCAATATCCTCTGGCATCCATCGGTCCACTATGGCCCAGTGCGGGGCGGGTTCTCCCGGAGGACAACCTTCCACGAAAACGCCGTTTGTCCGGTGCTTCTTCAGACAGTCGCCGATAAGGATCAGTTTGCCCGGATCAATTCCCTGTGGGATCTCTTTCTTATTACCCACCAGGATGGTTGCGTCGGTGTTCCCGTCATACTGCCCCAACGCCCGCAGCTTTTCCATCGTCAGACCGATCAGCGACATGCAGCTACTGCACGCGCCGGTGGTGTTAATGGTGTATTCGGGGTATTTATCAAAACCTTCCAGATAGGGCAGCCATATTGGTTGATAGACTTCCGCAATGGTCTGACCTTGAACGTCAATAAGGTTTTCTTCAAAATTGCCCAGGCCGCGTTCCCGTGCCGGAACGAAGTATTCCACTAAATTGATGTCCAGGCCCACCATGCGGCAGGCGGTGGCATCCACCGCCACCGGATCTTTCCCGGCAACCAAACACCCCATTTCCATCGGTATTGTAGTGTGCGGACCAAACCCGCCGGCAGGGCGAATCATGTCGGCGATGTTCAAGTCCGCCCGGATAATGGACCATAGATCCATCATGGCCTCGGCCAGATTGGTCTGGTGCATCTGGAAATGCACCTTGTCCTGCACCACGCCTTTCATGTTCTTCAGCGCGCAGGTAAAAACCATGCTGCAGTGGGTCTTGAAAATGGGCAGATTGATGATGTGTTCGGCTTCGAGAAGAAACCGGGGCAAGCGCATTTTTTTGATGTCCGAGCGCGCGTCCCGAATGGGGATATCCAGCAGGTCTTTGTCTTTTTTGATATCGATCACCTTGTCCACGCCCGCATCTTCGGCCGCCTTAAGAATCCCGCTGACTTTCAGACAATCCAGAGTATCGCAGCCCATGGCCGCTGCTTCGGCCAGGATAATTTCTTTGGGGTTGGCCTTGCGGACTTCCTTGATCAGCGCGGCCACCACCTCAGGGCTTGTATTGACGCTGGTCTCGGCCGGGGATGGATGCCCGGCGTTAGGCTTGAGTACCACTGTGGATTTGGGCTGGATCAGCGCTTTCACGCCGCCAAACGGCGCTAAAACCTCATAGACCAGTTTTTCCGGGTCGTTTCCTTTAGCAATGGATACAATTGATTTTGACATAATTATTCCCCCGTTTCCTAATTGTACGGCAGCCAGCATTCCATTAACTCTTTAATCGGCCAACGAGACAGAACTTCAACGCCGTCCTTAGTGACGAGGACGTTCTCCTCCAACCGGACACCGTCTTTTCCTCCCTTGTGACCCGCATAAGTCTCGACGGCTATTATCATTCCCTCCTCGAAGGTGATCGGCGGCATGTTGTACGCCTTTTTTAAAGGTGCGATGGTTGGCATATCATGCAGGCTGAGCCCCAGACCATGCCCCAACGCATAGGGCGAGACCTCTTCCCAAGTGTCATATCCCCAGTAGGCAGGCGAGTCCGGCCACTTCGCATAGATGTCATAATCGGTCGCGCCGTGGCGAATCGCGCCTATCCCGTCATACAGCATTTCATAACATTCCTGGTATAGTTCCTTCTGCTCGTTTGTCGCTTTGCCGCAACAGAATGTCCGGTACACACATGATTTGTATCCCTGGTAGGAATTGCCATCAACGTCGATGTAGATGAGGTCTCCCGGCCGCACCGGTTTATCGGTGAACGACCAGCCGTAAGGATTGGTATTGAAACCCGAGCAGCACACCAGATCCTCGGTATGATCGGCGCCTTCTTCATACAGCGCCTTAATGCCGATACCGACAATATCACACTCGCGTATCCCCGGCCGTATCGCATCCACGATCGCTGCAAACGCCGTTTCCGAATTGCCGCAGGTGATGCGCATGAGCTCAACTTCGTCGGCGGTCTTGATCATGCGGGCCCTGTCCATAATAGGCTTGCCATATGCGGTTTTCACTCCTGCCTTCCCCAGTGCCCGTTCCAGGATCATTCCGCAGGTGGTGCCGTCGATCGCGAGCAATTCATTGCTTAAGCCGTGCTCGGCCATGAGTTTTTTAACCGTATCAACGAATAAGAGCGTCGTAATATCGTTTTCGCCGGAGGACGTAACCTTGAACATCGATATGGATGGTTTCACCCTTCCGTTCATCCAGGGCATTCGCCGTTCCGTTTCCTTAGGTGTCCCACCGCAAAAGAGGATGGGTTCCCCGTTCCGCGGTAAAAACACGCACTGCACTTCCGCCGGCCTCATGGGCGTAGTCACGTAATAAGACGTGAGATATCTTATGTTAGCCTCGTCCCACGTGATAAGAGCGCCAATACCCTCCTTATTGATCTGGTTTTTTGCCCGTTGCAGCCTTTCTTTTCTCAACCGGTCATAGTTGACCCTTTCTTCATAATCCACAGCGTATTTCCCTTGTGCCATAATAATTCCTCCTTTCTAAAAGTTTTGAGAGACACTATACCGGTGCAAACATATATAGATAGAGCGGCGGACGCCAAAAAGGGGACAATTAGCGCCAAGTTTTTGTACATTTGGCATGGATAGATTTTGGGTCTGGATAATTATTGTGAAACTCCAATTCCGCAAGCGAAGCGGAATTGGTAAGTTGAACAATCCCGCGCAGCGGAGGGTTTAATACCCCGCATCTTGCTGCGGAATGTGTTTCCAAAGCTTGCTTTGGGGTTCATACCCGTGATTGGGAAGGGGTTTTGCGAAAGGTGCTGGGAGTTAGGCCGGACCAGCGTTTAAATGCCCGCGAAAAGCTGTGCCGGTCCGAAAAGCCAAGTTTATCACCAATTTCCTCGATGCTTTTCCGCTTGGATTTTAAGGCCTCGGCTGCCAGCTGAAATCTGATCTGATCTCGTATCTCGGCAAAACTATTAACATTTTCAGCGAGACGGCGTTGCAGGGTTCTTGTACTCATATTCAGCGACCTTGCTACCTGTTCTATCGGTGCATTAAATAAATAGCCGTGCGTGGCCAGGAGCCTTTTGAGATCCTCCGCCAGTCCGCCTTGCAGCGGAGAATCCGCCATCTGTTGATTCACGATATTTCCAGCCTGCTGCCGAATCTCAGTAAATCTGCCGGGCAGAGAGATGTCCATGATGGCGCGATCGTAGATGATGGCGTTCTCCAGGGCGTTCAAGACAATAACGCTACCGAAATAATCTTCATACCAGGGCGTGATCTCGGATCGACCATGACGGAAATGAACCGCCTGGGGCGAAACGGTCTTTCTCATCAGCCGATTCGTGAGGCCTTTGATGCAGGCAAGGGCCATTTCGGAATAGTGTCGCTCGTCTTCCTCACAAAGCGCAATATCCGGCTCAAGCTTGATACTGGTGACCTTCTTGGTCTCTTCCAGCTTAATGATCAGAAGCGGCGTGATGAGCTTTTGCATGGGGCGTGTGGATTCAAAGGCTTCCCGCAGGGTGTGGGCGGACATAATAAAGGCTTTGAGATTGGGCAGATAGTCGAAATCGAAATCTTCACCACTTAAGAGCCCGATGGCCGGATGCCCGGAGGCCTTTTCGACCGCCATGACAATGGCATGGACTTGCTTCAAATCAATGATCGACTGAGTTATATGGTCTAAATCTATGGAAATACCGAGCTGCCGCAGGATGTCTTGAATATCAACACCAAGTCTCAACGCAGTGTTGATGGTGTTTGGCAGCACAATCGCGGATGTTTTGATATCGCTCATATGTTTGTTTGATAAACGATTGATTTTATTGGAAGCGAGTATAATTTAGCCACACCTCTATGTCAATGAAAAATAGGCACAAAATGTAAGGCATAATAACGATGTTTCTTGTCGATCTTGCAATGTGTTTATTACGGATTGAAATAAAGCCTTTTCTTCAAGGATGTAGTTTTACTGACTACAGGAAGAAGTCCTTGCTGATAACATCTCCAAGTCAGCAATCGCCGGATGCGATAATCTCGAATGTGAAACACATTATCACAAATATTTTACATGCTAACGCGAAATACTTTGGCTGTAAATAAACAAATAATAAAATCATTATACAAGAAATAAAGACAACAACTTCTACCGTTGGTATGATGAAAAGACCTCGATAAAAGTTCAATACGCTGAAAACTAGCCCGATTATGGCTATAAGGACAAGAGTTATGCATAGCATCACATATCTCCTTTTATCCATATATGTTAGATGGTCATGTTCCCAATCTCCCACAGAAAATAGTTTCATGGTGCGTTCCCTTCGCTTTGGATACTTAGCTTAATGATCTTATTTTATGCACTTTGAGATTGTTTTTCCTTGATTGTTTTTAATAGACTTGCCGTATCAAAATATACTTCATTACGTATAATTTTATCCTTTGCTATTTCAACTATATCAACGCCATATTCAACAACGGTGTCATTATTAATAGGAAGAGACACCTTCCATTTCAATGTAAATCCATTTTGTGTCGGGAATATTTCAATCTGCTCATATTTCCATTCGGGATAAGGACTTAGAAATTTTCTAAAATATGCTAATATTTTTTCCCTCCCCTTTAGACCTTTAGATACAAAAGGGTCTGAATAAAAAGCATCCGCAGAATAAAATGATATCAACAATTCAGGTTTGTTACCCGTCCAGGCAGGCAACCATTGATTACAAAAATCTTTTGCTTTTTCTAATTCCACGACCTTCTCCTTCTAAAAATAAAATATTCTAACTGGCGCTTCGCTTATTTTTCTTCAGATCTTCAACCAATTGGTTTAAGAGCATTAACTGTTTCTCTTGAATTGCAATCAACTCTTTCCACTGCTCCTGCTTTAGTGAGTCAACTTTCTCATGAAGCGCAATTATTTCCAGTTCTGCCTTTAAATTAACTTCATAGTCGTGTTCCGCACTCAGCCTGTCTTTATAGGCCTGTCGATTTTGAGACATCAGAATAATTGGAGCTTGAATCGCGGCAATCATGGATAAAAATAGGTTCAGCAGAATGTAAGGATATGGATCAAA
>Ga0007800_10000316_pt1 | contig 20214 bp, 16 predicted proteins | sample CryBogmetaGMA14M_FD_60366 | JGI IMG/M metagenome (GOLD analysis project Ga0007800, IMG submission 60366) | Freshwater microbial communities from Crystal Bog, Wisconsin, USA - MA14M | ecosystem: Environmental > Aquatic > Freshwater > Lake | place: Crystal Bog, Wisconsin, USA | collected 2009-07-06 | reverse complement strand
CGTACCGAAACGTCAAATCCCTCACGGGCGCCATCTACAAACGACTCGTAGACTTTGATCCCTTTCAGATATCCGTAGAGCGGGATTCCAACCAGAAAAGTGAGAAATATAATGTTGGAGGCTGTTGCCGAGAATTCAGGCAGGCCCTTCATCGTTTGGTCCTCTGTTTGGGTCGAGACGAAACCGGCGAAGCTTCGAGAGCAGACTGGCTGCAAGGACTCCGAAAATAGTGGAGACCGTAGTGGCCAGAAGGGCTGGAAATGCAACGACAGTAGGATCTGAAGATCCTCCGGCGGCTAGAAGGGCTATTGCGCCCGCCGGAACGAGTTGAAGACTGGAAGTGTTGATGGCGAGAAACATGCACATGGCATCGGTTGCCGTTCCCGTCTCCTTGTTCAAGGTGTCCAGATCCGTCATGGCCCGAATGCCCAAAGGAGTTGCTGCATTGTTGAGGCCGAACATGTTTGCGACAATATTCATGGCCATACTCCCCAGGGCCGGATGGCCTGCAGGTATACTCGGAAAAAGAAAACGCATCAGAGGAGCAATCAGGTTCGTGAATTTATCGACGAGACCGCTATCTTGCGCTATCCTCATTATTCCCAGCCAAAGGGCCATGATTCCGGTTAAACCCAAAGCCAATTTGAAGGCTGAATTAGCGCTTTCAGTCACAGAGACAACTATTTCCTTTAGATGCCCGGTGAACATTGCTATGGCCGTAGACCCTGCCAATAGAAGTAACCATATAATGTTCAGCATCTCTTCGCTACCTTCCGGCTATCTAGAATGGTTATCGTTGGTTGGTTGAACGGGATACAATCACCTGTATTTTATGAACGAAACACTGGAGAGAGGAATAGCGTATTTATGCTCGTCCGACTCCACTCCGATTAAGTTGCCTTCAGTCCACTTAAGGATGCCATGTATTGCTGTGTTGTAGCCAATAAGGGCAATCTCAACCTCTGTGTGCTCTGCAACAAGCATTTCCAGAGAGCGGTTCCTGATGGACACGGATGCCGCATGGAATTGCCTTGACTCAAACTGTGGTTCTTCGGAAACCGACATTGCCGGTAAACATGTGACCCCATCTTTGTTAGAGAAGTAAAGGGCTTCTGGCAGAGGTGTCATGACATCGGAGTCCGCGTCGTCCATCTGGGAAGTTTCTTCCGCCAATCGGTCCATCCCTGCATTACGAAGCTGACTTAAGTCTTCAGGACGCCCACCGGTATGCTCAACTGCTCCATGCGAAAATTCCTCCGATAGAGGGGATAATATTGTGGAAACCAATGGCTTTGCCTGGGTGGTGGCAACCGGTGTCCGCTCTCGTGGAAAGCCCGTGATGGGAAGGTCTAGGTTTTCGAAGTCCGCTAGGTTGTAACGAAAATTGGGGTTAATGAATATCACGCTACAAGGGAGCATCTCACCGCTCAGCTTGTTGTTAAAAGTCTCGGGAAGCCTCATTACAGTGTCCAGGCTGGTTTCTCCCACGCATTGGAGGCTCTGATGAATATTCTTAAGAATTCGTTCCACTTTTTCCAGGTCCGAAACTTCGGTGACTTTCTCCAGCAGCCAGTACAGGTGGAGCCCCCGGCCTGAATCAACGGTAATGGAAGGAGGACGCGGAAAGCTCCTGATGGCTTTAGCGGCCTGTTGAGCACCTTCGAAAAAGATTTTGCCGACGCTGTGGCCTTCCACGCCAATGTCCATGTCAGCCCACAGTGCGGTGATATGGAGGATGTGTTCTATTTCTGACTTCATCCTCTCTCGTGGACAAATTCCGAAATATACGTCCCTGTCTTCTCCATATTGTTCCTTGGCCAGAATTTCGATATTGGGGAAATAGCGGGTGCTCATCTTGGAGTCCCCACGTCTGGAACTCTTTACCAATATGAACCCTCTGTGCTCTTTATAATAGTATCCAAAAAGAGCCTCCAGGAAATCCTTACGCGTGAATTTTGGGGCCATTTATCAACCTGAATTCTAAAAAGTCGGATTCTCAATGTTATTGGTGCATGCGCTAAACAGCAGTCTATACCTCTTTGCTCTTCTTCTTATCCTGACTGCCTTCTCTATTCTGTTACTTGACAGGGTTTTTCTGTTTCGCCCTGGCAAGATTTTCTTGGATCGCCTTATTGCCTGGAACAAGTTTTAGCGCTTTTGACAGATAAAGGAGTTCCTGCTTGCCATCCCCTTTTTTGCCGAGGATAACCCCGTAGTCATTGTACGCCAAGGCTAAATCCGTCTTCACTTCAGCATTGGAAGGGGACAAGTTCAAGGCTTTTTGAAGGAGTCGGATCTCTTCCTCATGCTTGCCTGATTCACCTTTTTTCAGTGCTTCATTATGATAAACCGCGGCCAGATTGCTCTGCACCGTCTGATTACTCGGATCAAGCTTAGCAGCCCTTTCCAGTAATTCGATCGCCTTGTTGACATGGCCGCTCTTGGCCTCTCTAACACCTTCCTTGACCAAGAGATTGCATAAATTTGTTATGCCGGCACGATTCCTGGAGTCATGATGCAGGGCAGATTCCAGGTTAGCGATCCGTTCACTAACTTTCAAATCTATTTTTTCAGACACGGCATAATTGTTGTAAGCTGCAGCAAGATTCTTCTTGGTTATAGGATCGTTGGGAAAAATCTCCAGGGATTCTTTTAGTAGGGAAATCTGGTCGGGAATGTCTCCTTCTCTTCCCTTCAGCACCCCCAGATTTGACAGTGCCCTTCCCAGATTCTGAGTAATCTGCGGATCTTTAGGAGAAAGTTCGAGAGCTTTGCGTAGAAGCTGGACCTCCTCTTGTGAGGCCCCACCCTTACCTTTGTCCAAAGCCGAATTATAAAAAGCAGTGGCGAGATTCTTCTTGATTTTCAGGTTTGAAGGATCCAGTGAATAGGCCTTCTCCAGTTCTGCCACCTCTGTTTCACGGCCGCCTACCCTCCCCTTTACCACCCCGTAATTGTTCATCAGAGCAGCGAGTGCTTTCCGGCCCTGGCTGTTCTCAGGATCAATTTCCAGAGCCTGCTTGAGAAAACCTATCTTATCCTCGATCTTTATCTTGTCCTCTGGGAGAGAAGCCGCCTGTAGCGCGGCATTGACGAAATTTGAGCGCATATCCTTATCTTCCGCAGCAAAATTGAGTGCCTTACCGAGAGAACGCATTCCCTCAAGCACACTCCCCTCTCGGCTCAGCCGTAGTCCCTGATTATTGTACGCGATTGCAAGTACATTCCTGTAATTGGCGTTATCAGGATCCAGCTCTACGGCTTTTTCCAGGGAAGGCAGTGCTTCTGAGACATTGCCCTGTGAAAACAAGTGACTACCACGAAAGAAAGCGGTTTCCGCCTGGACCGAGTCGGAGGACTGAGCCGCATACACGGGATAACTCATCGCGCACAGTGCCAGAAGAGTAATAAACTTATTTGCACAATATTTTTTCCCCGTTGTTAGTATCATATACATCCTCTCATGAATTCCGCAGGCCTTTTCCTGGAGTACTGAGGCAGCGAAAAGTCATATTTGACAAGAAGAAATATACCATCAGGACAGCAAACGGTCAATCTTATTAAGCTATTTTAATCATTAATTCTGAGCATTAATCATATATTCTTTAGTAATATTTGAAATGATTATCGTAATTTACTGTTATTATGTATATAAATTTGACAATTGAACGTCAACTTGAGTCGGTCTCCAGGCTTCAAGGGCCAAACCCCTGAGGCTTCACCGAACAGCCGAAGGACTCCTGTGAACCATTTGGTCTTGTCTGGTAAGGTCCCAAGCCTTGACAAACACGCTCCTCTTAGTAATAGAAAGGGTTGAAGAAAAGGTGTCGAGGAGGATGGCAATGATAGAAGTGGATGGGCTGACCAAATACTATGGTCGGCTGGCCGCTATTAGAGACGTTAACTTTCGAGTGGGTAGTGGGGAGATTGTTGGGTTTCTGGGACCCAACGGTGCGGGGAAGACCACAACCATGCGTATTCTTACGTGCTTTTCACCAGCATCATCAGGGGGGGCAAAAATCCTTGGCCTTGATGTAAACACGGATTCGCTCAGCATCCGAAAAAAAATGGGATACTTGCCTGAGAACATACCCCTTTATGGCTGGATGCGAGTAAGAGCTTATCTTGATTTTGTTGCAAGAGCCAAGAAGATCCCCGCTGGACAAAGGGCCCAGGAAATTGATCGAGTAGCGGCCTCAGTAGGCTTGGATCAGGTAATGGGTAAGATCATTCGGTGGCTGTCCAAGGGGTATCGCCAGAGAGTTGGTTTAGCCCAGGCTCTCTTGGGAGATCCTCCGATACTTATTCTGGACGAGCCCACCATAGGCCTTGATCCAATACAGATAAGGGAAATCCGTAACCTCATAAAGAGTTTTTCGCGCAATCGGACGGTTATTCTATCCACACACATTCTTCCGGAAGTGAGTGAGATCTGCGACAGAGTCATTATCATCAACAAGGGCACCATAGTCGCAGAAGATACTCCGGCGAATCTAACCAAGAGTTTCGGGAAATCAACCCGTTGTCAGCTCGTCGTGCGGGCTCCTGCTGCCGAAGTTACGACCTTGCTCACGAGTTTTCCCGGGGTTCTGACCGCAAGGCCGGCCACCGATTCCGTGAATGGGGAGACCGCTGTAATCATCGAGGCATCTCCCGGCAAAGATATTAGGCCTGCCCTGGCGCGAGCCGTCCATGAAAAAGGTTGGGATCTGCTGGAATTGCGTCCAATTCATGTAAGTCTGGAAGATGTCTTTATTGATCTGGTGACCGAAGAAATTGAGGAATCATCAGCATCGGAAGGTCTAGAGAAAATGGAGGTAGCTTCATGAGCGGCTGGTACGCTGTCTTCCGAAAAGAAACGGCTAACTTTTTTGTATCACCTATTGCGTATGCAGTGATCGCAAGTTTCTTGCTGATTTCCGGATTCTTTTTTTGGGCAAATGTTTCTCTTATGAGTTTGATCAGCCTTCAAGCAGCAAATAATCCTATGATCTCTCAACGCATAAACCTCACAGACGTGGTAATTCGTCCTCTGATTCAAAACATGAGCATCATCCTTCTCTTCTTGATGCCTCTGCTTACCATGCGTCTTTTTTCAGAAGAGAAAAAATCAGGTTCCATTGAATTACTGCTCACGTACCCTATCACGGACCTCGGGGTTCTCATGGGCAAGTTCCTTTCAGCAGGACTGGTGCTTGTTGTTATGCTGGCAGGTACTTTTTCCTTCCCACTATTGCTCCTCATGCTAGGTGAACCCGACATGGGGACCCTGATAAGCGGTTATTTGGGGCTCTTGCTTATGGGAGGGGCCTTCATGGCGCTTGGCATTTTCTTATCATCGCTGACAGAGAATCAGATTGTAGCAGCAGCGATCTCTTTTGGAGCGGCCCTGCTCTTCTGGGTGATGAGCTGGACCTCCTCTTTTTCAGGTGAAAAGCTGGGCGCCATTCTACGTCAACTTTCTATCCTGGAGCACTTAGACACCTTCCACAAGGGGGTACTCTCGCTGGTGGACATATCATTCTTTGTTCTGTTCACAGCCTTTTTTCTTTTCTTAACTTTGCGATCTTTGGAAGCCTACAGGTGGAGGGGTTAAAGAATGAGATTGGCAAGCTCTCAGCGTAAGTTATTATTGGGCGGCGGCGCTGCCGCCGGTATTTTGATTTTCTTGGCAATCATCGTAGCTATTCAGTACATCGCATTGCAGAACCCCAAACGGTGGGATCTCACCAAAAGCAAACGGTTCACATTATCCTCTCAGAGCAAAAATATCTTGGAAACATTTAAGAAAAACAAAACTCCCATCGAATTACTGGCCTTCTACGAAAGCAAGGATCAGGCTGCAAGAGAAGAAGTCAGGGATCTACTCGATCAATACAGGGACGTGTACTCGGATTTCAATTACTCCTTCGTAGACCCAGACAAAGACAGGGCAGTAGCTCTAAAGAACAAGATAGATTCTTATCCGACTCTTGTATTGAGGGCCGGGGACAAAGACGAGCGGATCTCTACTGCCGATGAAGAAACCGTCAGCAATGCTCTCATGAAACTACTCAGAACTGATATTAAGAAGGTGTACCTGCTGAAAGGACACGGAGAGTTATCTCCTGAAGAGAAGGGAGACTCCGGGTTTAGTACTGCCAAAGAGCAGATTGAAAAACAGAATTACAAAATTGAAGAGATAGTTCTCTTGCAAGCGGCAACGGTCCCTGAAGACGCTTCAATTCTTATTGTTGCCGGACCCCGGACAGATCCGATGGACAGTGAACTCGAAGCCATAGGAGGTTTCATTCGGCGCGGAGGCAGCCTCATGGTGATGCTCAATCCGTTTAAGACCCCTAAGCTTGCCGGATTTTTAAACGACTACGGATTCGTGACCACTGACGATATCGTAGTTGACCGAATGAGCAGAGTGCTTGGGGGCGATTACCTGATGCCTGTGATAACCACTTACGTAAAGTTTCCCATCACAAAGAATTTCACGCTGGCATCTTTTTTCCCGGAGGTCAGGTCGGTGAGGGTATCGGAAAAGCCCTTGCCCAAGGTGGATGCCCAGGAATTGGCTCTGACGAGTCCTGTTTCTTGGACCATTAACGAGGATCAGCTCAACTCCGGAAATGCCAACTTTGATGAGAAGACCGGTATAAAAGGACCGGTCTCAGTCATGGCAGTTTCGCAATACGCCTGTAACGACGAGACACCACAAGCTTCGGATAAGAAAAATGAACCGATGCAAGAGTCTTCCGGACAGCAGGCGTCCAGTCCCCTGGACAAAGCGAAGTTGGACGAGGCTCCCTCCTCCGACCAGACCGGCACCAAACCGAGAAAAGCCCGTATTGTGGTATTCGGCAGTTCGCTCTTGGCTTCGAACAAGTTTTACAAACTTCAGGGCAACGGGGATTTGTTTATGAACACCGTTTCATGGCTTGCCGAAGACGAGAACCTCATTGCAATACGTCCGAAATCATTACGTTCCCAGCCCATTGTACTAACGGCCAGTGAATCCTCGTTCATCTTTCTCATTCCGGTGCTTCTGGTTCCACTCGCGTGGATCGTAGCCGGAATAGTGGTTCACGTGTATCGCAGACGAGCCGTTAAGGCATGAAAAGATCCGGTTGATGCCTGGGGCATGTCCCTGAACTCTTCATAATGTTGCAGCCATCGTTTCGGAGGTTTTACGAATGAAATTGAGTAAAATTTCAGTCTATCTATTGATTCTGGCGGCTCTGGCCGCATGGCTCTACTTTGTGGAGATCAAACAGAAAGACAAGAAACAAGCTGATGAGGATAAGGCATCCAAAATTGTCAATATTGAAAAGGATCAGATCGTTCAAATCGATCTGAAATCAGGAGATGGCGTCAACATTGAACTGAAAAAGCCTGATGAATGGGTCATCACTGCCCCATTTAATACGAGAGCCGACCAGGCTGCAGTGGGCTCTCTCCTTCAGTCGGCTACTGACGCTCGGTCCGAGAAAATTGTTCTAGAAAAAGATGTCAAATGGGAAGAATACGGTCTGGAAAAGCCTGTTTTTTCTGTTGCCCTCACGACGAAGGATGGGAAGACTGAGATACTTTTCGGCGAATCCAACCCATCCAAGACATCCTACTATGTCCGGATAGGTGGCGATCCCAGGCTTTTTCTCGTTTCGGACACTTTGAAAAACAGCCTTAACAGGCCCTCCTTCGATCTCCGCGACAAGACGGTAATAACCATTGCGCCTGAAGACGTTGACCGTATACAGATCACTCAAAAGGGTGAGGAAACTGAACTCAAACGTGAGGAGCCTGAAAAGTGGGTAATGATAAGACCCGAGAAGATGCGAGTCAAGAATACCGTTGTAAACAGGGATCTGAACAATCTGGCGAACCTGAAGGCCAAACAAATTATCGATGAACCCAACCAGCAAGGCAATCCTTACGGCTTAGAAAAGCCTGAGAAATCAATTCTGCTGGCAGGACCAAAACTTGAACAAACTTTGTTGATAGGAAGCGCTGACCACAAAGAGTTTTCCACAACATCGGAACCCGCCGTTTACGCCAGAATAAAGGGGTATGATACAGTTTATCTTATTGATGAGCGTTCGGTGAAGGGGCTTACCCAACCGGACCGGAATCTTTTGAGAGACAGGTCTTTGTTGTCCTTTAATCCGGTAGACATCGATAAGCTCGAAATAGATCTGGATGGTAAGAAGTGGGTCGCTGTTCGAAGCGCAGATAAAAAATGGAGTCTGGAGCAGCCACAAAAGATCGAAGGTATCGATAGTTGGACTTTGACATCTATTCTGTGGGAACTGAAAGACCTGGAGTGGAAAACCATGACCAAGGGGGCCGACGGCGATTTGTCATCCACTCATCTTGATAGTCCTCAATTGATAATTACCGTTTTTAAGAAAGACGAAAAAGAACCATTGATCCTTAAGGCTGGATGGAGTTCGAGTCTTCACTCCAGCAAAAAGGATAGCGACGGAGTGCCCACGGACAAAAAAGAGCCTGCCAGCACGGACAAGGAAGAGAAAACTGATGACAGGAAATCTGAACTTAAAGCCGATCCTCAAGTAAAGATGCCTCCTGACACTCCTGGAAAACCTCAGGTGCCGGAGTTAGTCAATGCGATGGTAGAACCCCACGAAGAAAAGGGAGCGATTTTTGCTATCAGCAGCAATTTCATAGTGCGATTGCGAAGCGACCTTGAACGGATTGTGGGCAAGCAATAGCTTGAGGGTTCGATATTAATCGTCGAGAAAATCTTTTTTTTCTGCAATTTTTTTCACTGCCCCAACAGCGATCTCTACCTCTTCAAAGGTGTTGAAATATCCCATACTGAAACGGACCGTTCCATCAGGGAAGGTCCCGAGCGCCTGATGGGCCAGGGGAGCACAGTGCAACCCGACTCGCACCAGGATCTCAAATTCCTGAGACAGAATTGTGCCTGCCTGTTGAGGGTGAACGCTTTCGAAAGTAGCCGGAATGGCCCGGTTTCCACACCCTCCGAAAGACTGATGCAGGTTGTCCGGGAGAGCCTGATCAAACGTTACGGACAATATGGGAACCTGTATTTGAGTCTTCAACGGCCCGTAAAGTGTTATGCCCGGGACATCGATGAGGCCTTCTACGAGAGATTTCAGGAGATTCCTCTCGTGCATCCTGATGGTTTCAACCCCTGTTTCGAGGACAAAATCTACACCCGCTCCCAGACCTGCAATACCTACATTATTCCTGGTACCGCTTTCCAGGGCGTCCGGGAAAAAATCCGGCTGCCTTTCTTGTTCTGAGACGCTCCCCGTTCCTCCGCGTTTCAAGGGGCGGATGGGGACACCCTCCCCTACATAGAGCCCTCCGGTTCCCTGAGGCCCGTACAGTGCCTTGTGCCCCGTGAAGGCAAGGAAGTCTACCCCCATGGCCTGAACGTCTATGGGAATCGCTCCTGCAGTCTGTGCAGCGTCCAAGAGCAGAGGGACTTTCCCCGCTGCCTCTCTAACCGCAATTACATCTTGGATAGTGCCGCAGACATTTGATGCATGATTCAAAGCGATCAAGGCAGTGTTTTCATGGATCATGTCTTTTAGGGCCCGCACATCGAGGATGCCCATCTTGTCACATGGGGCTACGGAAACGGTTATGATTCCAATGTGTTCCAAATGCCGCACAGGTCTGATTACGGAATTGTGTTCCAACTGAGTAATAATTACGTGATCGCCTGGATTGAGGACTCCGTATATGACCGTATTGAGTGATTCCGTTGCGTTAAGGGTGAAAACAATTCGCTTCGGGTCGGGTATATTGAAGAGTCTCGCCAGTTTCTTACGGGTTCCGTCAACGATAACCGAAGCCTCCATGGACTTGTCGTGCCTGGATCTCCCCGGGTCGGCACCGACTTCGGTCATGAAATGAACCATGGCGTCTGTAACACTCTGAGGCTTGGGGAAAGAAGTTGCCGCATTGTCCATGTAAACTTGTCGATTCATCTTTCCCCTTCATCATGAACCGGGATCCCGGCTCATGACACGGTTGAAAAGCCTATCGAATTCTTCGGCAGTCGAGTCCCAACTAAATCCGTCCCGTATCAACACCTCGCGTCCTGTTCTTCCATATTCTTCCCGCAGGACGGGGTCTGTTGTAAGCTTTCGAAGGCACGTTCCGAGGCTTTCAATATCGCCCGGCTCGTATAACAGAGCAGTCAATCCTTCGCGCACCAGGTCCGGAATTCCACCGACACGGGTGGCAATAACCGGGAGTTCCGATGCCATGGCCTCTTTGACAACGTTAGGCGTACCTTCGGTATGGCTGGGAAGGCACAAGATATCGGAATCTCTCATTGCATCTGCTACTTCCATGGGTTTCAGAATGCCTCTCCATACAGTCCTGTCCATCAGCCCCAAGGTTTTGCAAAGAGACTTTAGTTCGGATCCATAAAATCCGTCGCCGACTACAACGAGATCAACTTGGATGAATTCCTGAGCAGAAAGGGCTACCAAGAGATCCTGAAGCCCCTTTTTCGGAATCAAGCTACCGACGAAGACAACGCGGACCCTCTTTGATTTTCTTCGGGGCTTCTCCGGAGGTCGAAACATTTCAGTGTCGACACCGAACCGGGGCACATAACATTTTGAAGGAGAAGCGCCCAGGGCAACCATGATCTCCATCAATTCTCTACTCACAGGCGCAATTACTTGAGCACGGCTGATGACCCACTTGGTAAGGGTCCTCCACAAGACCCTGTCCCGTGCCAGGTACCCATCATCTCCCCGGAATGAAACAAGAAGGTGATTTCCCTTCAATAGGTTGATTGCCGCCCCGATTATACCTGCGCCTATCCAGTTGGCATAAACGATGTCCGATGGGCGTATTTCGGAAAGGGCCCTAAGGAGAAACGCCCCCATCATGGGAAACAGTTGAGCCTTGGCCGAAAAACTCTTGGCCAGGTTCTCAGGTATGCCCCCCGCCCCCTCAGTTAACCGTTCCCAGGACCGAGGAAGAAAGTATCCGAACCGTATTGTTTCTATACCATCAATAGTTCGCTTACCATGAAATTCAGGGGTTGCAGGCGCAAGAACCGTTACTGCATACCCTCGCTTCTTGATCGCTACCATCAGCTTGGCAATAAAAATCCCTGACCAGTCATCAGCATGACATGGATAGGATGTAGTCAGTACGAGTATTCTGGGATGCTGCAACGTGAAGACCCGCAAGAAAGCCGGCGTTTTCAAAATGTTAATTTCGGCAATTCACACTCTTCACATTGGACTAATGTAGCGTTTGTTCCTGTATAGCCATTGCCAAAAGTTTTGACTAGGTTGCTTCGCTTCCGATCAGGACTCCCTTCCTCGGGTCTTAAGAATCCTTTTTTTCTTTTAGGGCTGCAAGGATCTTTTCCGGCGTCACGGGGAGTTCTTTTATTCTTACCCCCACAGCGTCATAAATGGCGTTGACAATTGCAGGAGCACTTGGAACACAGGCCGGTTCGCCGATGCCCTTGGCCCCGAAAGGTCCTGTCGGTTCAAAGGGTTCGATGATAACCGTTTCAATGGGAATGAAATCCTTGGCAGTCAGCAACTTGTAGTCCAGGAGGTTTGGATTCATTACCCGGCCATGGTTTACCTGAATCTCTTCAGTCAATCCATAACCTACCCCCATGACTGTAGCACCGTAAATCTGACCTTGGACCAGCATGGGGTTGATAGCTCGACCCACATCGTGGGCTGCCACATAATTTAGTATCTTCACCTGCCCGGTTTCCCTGTCCACTTCCACCTCAACGCCGTGAGTTCCGAAGGTGTAACAGCACGAAAGGTTCCCCTTCCCTTCCCGGTCCAGCATTTCATTGGGAGGATCGTAGAAGGCCTCTGCAATGACCATCTCCCCCTTGCCTGTCCCCACCAAATGCGCTTTTCGAAGAATCCGTGAGGCTGCCATTCTGAAATAGGGATTGTCAGGATCAGACTTAATGAAAACTGTTCCACTCTTGATATCAAGATTGCCGGGGTCGGAGAGCACCAACAAATCAAGGTCCGGTTCCTTGAAGTCGGGATCCACGCGAGCCCTTTTCTTCAAGTCCTGTTCTATTAGTGAGGCCATCCATTTTGCAGCCAAATCAAGGACTTTTTTCTTTACCTTTTCCGCGACCATGAGGATGGCGTGTCCTGTAATGAAAGTGTGACGGCTGGCATGTGTTCCCACGTCCCACGGGCAAACCTCAGTGTCCCCGGTGAAGATCGAAACATTCTCGGGGCTGAACCCTGTGGCCTCTGCCACCATCTGCCGAACAATGGTCTCCGACCCTTGCCCTTGATCGGTCGCTCCGGTTATCACTCCTACATTGCCCTCATCATCCACCTTCACAATAATTCCCTGAGCATCGGAAAGATAAACCCGAGCCCCGCCACCCACATGTATGAATGAAGCAACACCAACCCCGCGTCCGTTTTTCTTACCCCTTTTTTCTTGCCAGTGGAGTTTGGTCTCGACTGCGTCGAGGCATTCCTTCATGGGACATGTGGTAATCTTCAGCCCCATTGGGGATGTTTCATAAGGAATATTGGCGTTAATCTTTCGAAAATCCATCGGGTCAATGCCTGCCGATTCGGCAAGTTGGTCCATGGATTGTTCTACCACGTAGGTTGCCTGGGGATTCCCGTAGCCTCTCATTGCTTGGGCATAAATATTGTTCGTGTACACACAGGTAGCCTGAAAAAGCACATTTGGAACCCTATAAAGTGATGACATGGGAATCATCATGACAGACGGAGTAGTAGCTCCCCAGGACGTGTAGGCGCCGTTATCGAGGATCATGTTCACAGATCTGAAGGTCAATCGGCCATTCTTGTCGCAACCTTGCTCAACAGTAGCGATCAAAGGCTGTCGGGGAGGACTGGCCAGGAATTCCTCGCGTCTTGAAAATACAATCTTGACCGGGCACCTCGTCTTCCAAGCAAGCAGGACAAGAATAAACTCATAGATGTCCGTGTCGAGCTTGCTTCCAAAACTCCCGCCTACGTTAGGAGTAAGGACGCGGGTGTGCCCCTTGATGCCGATGTTTTTAAGAAACATGTCGAGTCGGTCTTTGCCCCCGAAAGGCACATTGGTAACGCTCCTAAAAATAAGATTGTCGTTGACGTCAAACTCAGCAATGCCTCCACTCGTGCCCATGCAGGCCTGGTGAACCCATTGGGTGCGGAAGTCATCCTTCACCACATAGGCGGATTCGGTACGTGCGCTGTCTATATCGCCTACGGCAAGCTTCCACGGCAACGGCAGAATGTTGTTGCGCCTGGGTTTTCCCCTGGCATCGAATTCATGGATGAGCGGAGCATCTTTTTTCATGGCTTCGATCGGATCAAATAGAGCGGGCAAATCCTCGTACTCCACCCTTATAAGATCCAGCGCCTCTTCGGCTGTGTCCTCATCAATTGCGGCGACTGCGGCAACCTCATCTCTAAACTGTCTTACCTTTTCCTTTTTCAAAGGTGTCTGGTCGCCGATGAATCCGACTCTCACGTCCGGAGTGTTGAACCCTGTCAGAACCGCCCGCACCCCGTGCAGCTTTTCTGCCTGCGAGGTGTCTATGTTCTTGATTCTTGCGTGAGGACGAGAGCTGTAAAGGATCTTGCCATAGAGCATCCTGGGTAATTTCATGTCATTAATGTAAACTGCTCTTCCTGTGACTTTATCCTTGTCCATTCGAGGATAAGATTTCCCGACGAAGAGATCTCCCATTTCTCACTCCTTGCCGGACGGCCTTTATTCCGCCCGAGACATGATTTCTGCGGCATAGCTGATTGAATCGACTATCTGGACATAACCTGTACATCTGCACATGTTTCCTGCGATTGCATGTCTTATTTGATCTTCAGTTGGATTAGGGGTTCGGTCCAATAGGGCCTTGGCGGACATTATCATCCCGGGTGTACAAAAGCCGCACTGCACACCGGCTTTTTCCAGAAAGGCCGTCTGAATGGGATGGAGCCCATTGTCTTTGCCGACCAAGCCTTCTATGGTAAGGACGTCCTTGCCCTCGACTTCAACGACAGGATAAATACAGCTATTAATTGGGGCCCCATTCACAAGGACTGTACATGCACCACATTCGCCCTCGCCACACCCCTGTTTAGCGCCCGTCAGTTCTAATTCATCTCGAAGCACTCGGAGCAAATTCCAATGGGGGTAGACGTCCACCTGTACCGAGTCACCATTTACGGTGAACCTTATGGTCTGCTTCATTATGTTGCAGCTCCTTTCCAAGCCTTGATTCGTTCAATACGCGCCTTCAGGCATCCTTTCCAGATTTCGATAATCAGCCCTGCGCACGATCCAGACAAATCAAACCCGTACGTTTCACAAGTATACGAATCATATCCCTGCGGTACCACTCAGATCCTCGGATGGTAGTCCTGGGAGAGGCATCAGCGGATGCAATCTTTCCAGCCTCATCCAACACAACCGCGTCGATACTCTTTCCCTCGAGAAAAGATTCAGCCTTTTTGGCCCGCATGGGTGTGGGACCAGCCACTCCAAGTCCTATTCTCGCCTTTCGGCAAGTCTTCATGTCGTCTTCCAGTGACAGGAGGACTGCTACCCCCAAAATCGGCAGGTCCATTGCCTTGCGACGGGTGTGTTTCCAGTAAGACATTCCCGTGTTGGCAAGCGGTTGAGGAACATCAAAGCTGGTAACCAACTCACCCGGATGAAGATCGGTCCTGCCTGGCCCCTTAAAAAATTCGGCTATCGGAACCGACCGTTGCGTTCCTAAACCTGCAATTTGCACAGTGGTTTCCAGGACGAGCATGGGAGGTCCCGTGTCCGCGGACGGCGCGGCATTACACAAATTCCCGCCAATAGTAGCCGAATTTCTCACTTGCACTGAACCGAGATTGCTGACAGCATCCGTAATTATTGGAAATTTTTCCCTAATTTCAGTGGAAATTTCCAGCGTTCTGTGGGTAGTGGCACTCCCGATACTAAGATCCCCATTGAGATGTATGAAATTTAACTCGGGAATGTTTCTCACGGAAATCATGAAGTCGGGAGACACAAGTTTCTTTTTCCACTGGATCATCAAGTCTGTTCCACCGGCTACTACCCTGGCTTTGTCACCATATCGGGCCAGGAGAGCTACGGCATCCTCGAGCGAGGTGGGTTTAAGATATTGGAAAGTTCTCACGGAGGCCTCCTCCCTTATGGACATGCACGTTGAGAAAATATGCATTTGAAGTCGAGATTTCTTCTCATAACACATTTTAAGAATTTTGCCAAAGAAGAAACCAGAGTAAGATCGATGGATTCGCAGGATCCTATATTTTAATAATATTTTTTACTTTTCAGTAGAGGATACTAACATCCTTAAACTATTTGCCTTCAAGTAGTTTCTAGTTTGACAAAGGATACTGACGTATGTATTCTCAGTCCGTTCAGTTAAAATATTGTGTTTTGCCGGAGTTATTAGACTTCGGCTTTTTATCAGTCCGGCTGAGGGTACAGGGGTTAGGGTCGGACTGTTTTTATTTTTCAGGGTTTTCGTTCTCTGATAAAGCTTAAAACACCTGCCAGTCTCCTTTACCAGAACAATATTCTCTTTACAAAGAAGTCCTCTCGCTGATCTTATCAAATTAATTATCCATAACTGCATGTTACGATAAATATTTCAATCAATTATTGACATTATCGCCATATTTGTGTTATTTTTGGATTACCTACCAGCTTCAGGCTGCGCATGGTGGAAAACCCGGCGCTCCCTTCCTAACCCTGCTCCGGGTTTTCATTTTCAATGACAAGAGACCCTTCGGATAATCTCCTTTTGCCGTTTCACGCGAGATTGCACCGGTACCACTCGATACTCCGGCTCAGCCCCGTTCCCAAATCAGAAATTGCAGAGAAGCAGAGCATGTCGCGTGCCAGGGACGTATCTGCCAATGAGTGCATTACGTCCCCTGCTCTGGGCGCCGTGCGGGACGGCTCAATGTCTGACGCAAGGAGATTCTTAAGTGTCGATACTAACTCCAGCAACGTAGTTCGATCTCCACGTCCGACATTGTAAGCTGCGCCGCAAGCTGTAGTCGGGGCCTCCATAGCAAGCAAATTTGCCATTACCACGTCCTTCACATAAGTGAAGTCCCGGCTCTGCCTCCCCGTTCCGTAGATCACCGGGGGACTATGGTGCAACAGTGCCGTAACAAAACGGGGAATTACCGCCGCGTATTCGGACATGGGGTCTTGGCGAGGACCGTAGACGTTGAAATAACGCAAACCTATCGTCTCTAATCCGTAAAGGTTTTTGAAAAGACGGCCATAATCCTCGTTAATTCGCTTGGTGAGAGCATATGGTGAGAGGGGGAAACCCTCCTTGCCCTCTTTCTTTGGCAGTTTTCTACTATCGCCGTACACAGATGATGAAGACGCGTACACCACTCGGGAGACTTTATTCTTTCGCGCTGCGAGAAAAACATTCAGCGTACCGTCAACATTAACATTTTGAGTAGTTACGGGGTCTTCTATGGAGCGCGGAACACTGCCCAGGGCAGCCTGATGCAATATAGCGTCCACGCCCTCACTGGCTCGTTCAACTGTCGACAAATCCCGTATGTCTCCTTTAATAACTTTAAAATCTTTTCCACGCTTGAACTTATTGTTCCCAAGCGCTTCGAGGTTCTCCATTTTTCCAGTGCTGAAGTTGTCCAGAATCCGGACCTGGTCAGCTCGTTCCAGAAGTTCCTCCACAATGTGGCTACCGATAAAACCTGCGCCCCCGGTAACCAATATCAGTCTTCCTTTTTTATTGTTCATATGGTAATCCAGCCTATTGTCAGTTTTGTTTAAACATCGGCACACTAGTAGTTTTCACTAGGGAATTCAATTCAAGAAAGACCATAGAAATTGAACTTACAGAAAGTGATTTTCACGAGATGGGCTTAGAACTGGGCAAGAATCTCAACATAGACCTACATACCATAATAATCCGTTGTTGGGATTGCGGCTGATTCGGGGCCAAGGGATTCATTCAAGGCAAAGGGAGTCCATTGAAGGTTATTCGGAGCAATCTGACCAACTTTTTCAAATGAAATGAACTTGCTCACGACATTTCTGGAGTTGGGGTTGTCTCTACCGCTCCCATACGTTTATAGCGCCTGCCGCTTTTCACCTGCGCGCGATCTTGCCCGTTCAGCTTTGTTGTTCTTTGTGCTGACCATAGTGACTTCCTGACGACCGAAGCTCCGCTGGAATACAATTTTCCCATTTTCTCCATACAGGAGAATCGACACCCCCGCTAATGCGGCATGGGGCCTGGAATCACCATAGGGGAGTTCCACCCGGGAATTATATTTGAATGCAATGCTTTCCCCGTCTTTGAAGTCAAAGGGGAGATCCCCTTCCCCAAGGCGTGTTTGTTTGGGATAAACGTAAATCTTATTTTCTCCGCTCTTATCCTCCATCTCTACATAAACAAAAAGGTAACCGGCAAATTTTATGTCCGGTTGATCTTTGACTAGTCTGAAGCTCAATGTGCCGCTGCTGGATACGTCTGCAGAGGCCGTCACATCTTGGGCGTTGAAGCTCACAACTGGGGACCTCGGCGTAACTCCTACCGCCTCGGGCTGTGTCTGGCCGGGAGGCTTAGTCATTTCCAAAGGAGACGACGGGCGCTTTTGTCCTGACTCCATCGTGGAGGTAGCAACTGAATCTTCCGGCTTCTCTTCCTCGCTTGCCGCAGAGGCGGTTGCATCCCCCAAGGTCTGCCCTGAATCCCTGCCGCCCGCCAAAGTGCTATCCTTCTGTAATCCTGTAACGCCGCTTTCTAACGCTCCTGATCCAGTCGGTTCCGGGTTTCGCAAAGTCACGGTGGCCGGCACTGGGGATTGTCGAACTTTGTCCACGCTGTTCTCGCGGCTGGCAGATGCGGACTCCCGTGTATTTAACTTCCCGACTTCATTGAGAGGTTTATTGGAACCTCCGGACTTCAGATTCACCTGTTGTTCCTTGCTGGAGAAGAAGCTTCCCAACCCTAGGGCCAAGACAGCAATTACGGCGACGAGTCCTGCTATCGATGCTGCGATAACGCGCAGCCTGAACCGGGTCAATTCGACCTGGTGTGAACTACCGGACTCACCTATTACTACAATCGTGTAACGAGCTTTATCACGGACCTTCGGTTCCGGAATAGCGGGAAGCGCTCTGTAAGGCGGACCATCCCTTCGAGAGTATTCGGAACCCTTCACTTTTGCCACCAGCCGGCACCATGCTTTTTCAACCTTTGTCACAGTGATCATCTCCCTGGAAGGGCTGAACACAACTCACCATGAGTCGGCCCTATAAACCTTGTCGTTTTCCACCCGTTCGTTTTCCATCCGGATGGTTTGATCTGATTGAAAGAAGATGTTTTTTATCTTCACGGGATTCATGCCATCCATTTCTCGGTACTGAAAAACTGGATGATACATTTTCATCAACCTGTCAAGATCCTTTTTGTTCGAGATTAACTTTCATTTCTTCTGTAACTTCAGGACGTCTTTTCTTACTTAGAATCGACCTCAATTATGGCCTCTTTCGATCCTCGTATTTCTGCGCGGTCATTTCTGATCTGTCTATTTCTAAGTCCCCCCCGATTTTTAATTGGATTCAGGGCGGCAGCTAATCCGTTTGCTTGGAAGTTAACACTGTTGGCTTCCGGTTTGCACATCTCTCCTCTTATGTCTCCGTTCACAATAATGTAACGCCCGGGTATGTGGTCGTTAATAAGAGACCCCGCTACCTTTTCCATGCAATCATTCGCGTACGTAATGCAAGGCAATATCAGGCGATTTGATGAAAAAGCGCTCTCGAGTTTGTCGTTCGCTTCTACGGGAGGAGTGCCAAGACTTGTCGGACCCATGATTTTGTCTACAAGCCCCCCCCTTGATGGAGGTGAAATACGAGGTGTTTCGATCTCTCCAGCAGCAATAAAATCAGGTTCATCTGTGGAAATGAGTTGAATTCCATAATCTTTCCGATCCACTGAACGAAGTCGTAACCCCTTGTGTGCACTGGCGAGTAGTACTCTCGTGGGATAAGGATCATCAACTGTCCGATGATAGTCTTCGGCATAGATGCCGAACTTGTCACCAGTGGCTATGTACAAGGTCTTTATACCTGAACTCTTGAAGGTTTCCGAACTGTAAAACTGAGGGAAGATAGCTGTGATCAAGCCGTTGTGCCTGTATAAATAGATGTTGCCCAGCTTGACGCCAACTTGTTTGTGTCGATTGTAGAGCTTGAGTTTCTTTTCTTTCCAGCCGGAGAAGTCCAGGTGGTAGCTCTGAAAATTCGGGGAGTAATACTGCATGTATGCATCGACATCCATTGACTCCCATGCCCGGCGCCAGGCTTCAACAAAATTCCGAACCTTTCCTTCTTGCTCAATTATTGAAGACTTGGGAACCATGATCAGTTCTTTGACCACAATGAGGGGCGTGCTTTGCAGACGAATGAACCTAGAAACCCTTATCAGGTCACGATTCTCCAGGGCTATACATCCTGCGGAATCCGGCTTGGACCCGAGAGGTTTGTCTCGTCCATGCAGCCATATACCATCTCCGTTTTTTCCTCGACGGCGATCGACAAAATTGGGATAATCAGTGGTAAAAGCCCATGAACCATACTTTGGCGGAAGTATGCTGCCATCTATCAGTGAACAGAAAAAGTAAACCCCCTCAGGTGTTCTCATGTCCTCGCGGTCCCACTTGTCTCCTTCATTCTGCCCCGTGGAACAGCGAAATGACTCAATCATAGCGGGCGCGCCGTTGCTTATGCTCCACACACTGAGAAGCTGCTGAGATTTGTCAACGATTATGGCGTGAGAGTTCCCTTCCATCATCCAGTTCATTAAAGCCATGGGATACAAAGGTTTTGCCCACGTGACTTCCACAGACCAAAGGAGAATTAAGACAACAATTGCTGAAACGTGTTTTGGGGTCTTAACGATTAATAAAAGCGCGCGTGCAAACTGTAAGGTTACTGCCAACATGCATCTTCCCATACAAGCAGTTGCGCAAAAAGTCAAGCAATTTAGGTTATGTTCAGAAAGCAAAGCACTGATAAATTTATGAAAATACTCTTTCAAATATTGAATCGGTCCACCGGAGAGCATGGTCGATGTCGAAAGCCGATTCCAACTGCTCAACGGTGAGATGTTCTAATATTACGGGATCCTTCAATAGCACTTTCTTAAACTCCTCTCCTTTTTCC
>Ga0007800_10000313_pt1 | contig 20262 bp, 20 predicted proteins | sample CryBogmetaGMA14M_FD_60366 | JGI IMG/M metagenome (GOLD analysis project Ga0007800, IMG submission 60366) | Freshwater microbial communities from Crystal Bog, Wisconsin, USA - MA14M | ecosystem: Environmental > Aquatic > Freshwater > Lake | place: Crystal Bog, Wisconsin, USA | collected 2009-07-06 | reverse complement strand
CGGTTGGAAATGCTTTATGGAGGAAACAAATAATAGGTGACGGTGAGAGTCGCAACCCATTAATATTATTTATGGTAGTCCCACGGGGAGTTGAACCCCGGTTTCCGGCGTGAGAGGCCACAAAATAGCACTTACTCCATTTTACCTCAAAATACTTCACTTACATTTTATCATATAATATTAATATGTTAGATTTTTATTGACTTACCTCATGTTACCTGTATATACAACAAGAGTGTTGGGAATACTGTTGGGAATAAATTTAAGGAAAAAACAATGCCTACAAAAGGACGATATAAAACAAAATACGCCGGTGTCTATTATATTGAAGGAAAAGGGGCAGGCGGACCGGAAAAAATATACTACATCATGTACCGACGAAACGGGAAACTCATTGAGGAAAAAGCTGGACGGCAATATCAAGATGATATGACTCCTGCCAGAGCTGCGGGAATCAGGACAAGCCGCATTGAGGGTGTTGAGCTTCCAAATGTCGAGAGACGAGAAGCTGAAAGGGCAGCATTAAACGACGTTAAGGACCAATGGACTGTTACCCGTCTGTGGAATGAATACGAATCTCAAGCAGTCGATTCAAAATCCCGACGCATCGATAAAATCCGTTTTAACATGTATCTGAAAAATGACTTCGGTTCTAAGGAACCTCATGAGATAATCCAACTTGACGTTGATCGTATTCGCATCAATTTACTTAAGAAGATGTCACCTCAAAGTGTAAAACACATCATGGCGCTCTTGCGACGTATAATCAATTTTGGGGTTCAGAAACAGCTTTGCTCGAATATCACTTTTAAAATCATAATTCCCAAAGTCAGCAACAATAAGACAGAAGATTTGACAAAAGAGCAATTAAAGAGCCTTTTAAAAGCTATTGATAATAGTGATGATATTCAGGCGGCTGATATGATGAGACTGGTGCTGTTTACAGGTATGAGACGAGGTGAAATATTTAAGCTGAAGTGGGACGATGTTGATTTCCAACGTGGTTTTATTTATTTCCGAGATACCAAAGGTGGGGATGATCAAAAAATCCCAATGAATGACTCCGCACGGAATGTTCTTCAAAACCACCCACAAAGTGTACTTCAAGACAACCCACAAAGTGAATCGGAATATGTGTTTTGCATGAAAAGTGGTAAACCATTTAAGACAGATCTGCGCCGCCGCTTGAATCGGATTAGGGATGCTGCGAAAATACCAAAGAACTTTAGAGCACTTCACGGTTTACGCCACGTTTATGCTTCAATGCTCGCCTCATCCGGTCAAGTAGACATGTATACACTTCAGAAGCTCCTGACCCACAAATCACCTCTCATGACTCAGAGGTATGCGCATTTGAGGGATGAGACTCTCAAACGAGCTTCCAATTTAGCGGGAGAGCTTATGAATCAAGCGATTATTGAAAAAGCTTAAATTATTTTTATGAAAAGAGAGTCATTTACTGCCGATGGTCGATAATAAAGATAAAGATATTACTGAATTATGGTGGGAATACCTAAAAAGGAGCAAGAGATACAGAGAATTTTGTCAGTGGTGGAATCAGAAAAAAAAATCACCACTACCCGACTCGATAAAGAAATATCATCAAGGGTTGTGGAATACCTATATGAATTTCGGGGATGTGCATTCCCAATCATTTGAAGAATGGTGGCAGTCCGAATTAGATAACCCGCTCCCATCCCCTATCAAACCATATTACCCAGAATCCGGTAAATGCCTGATTGATTATAGGACCGTCATTGAAAAGGATATTTATAAAATTTATCGTAAGTTCAAGAAAGAACAAGGAAAGAAACCTAATGTCAAAGAATTAATACACAATCTAAAATTGTATATGACCCATTGGGGAAATGAGCGTGCATATTTGCTGCTCGAATATCAGCATAAGTCCACAGCAGAAATCTCAATGGAATTTCAAGACTATTTGAGAGAAAGAAAAAAAGAACCGCCTGTAAGAGAAGTATCAAAATTAATTAAGGGAATGAAAGGGAAAGCTACAATAAAAATTAGAAAAGGGGGAAATTTATCTACCATAGATGAACTAGAACGATATTTGAGAGTTTATGATGATCATAAAGCAGGTTTTAAAATTCGTGAAATATCCGACAGAATATGGGATATATCAGATCCGGACCACGAGTCTATATATGATGAATATGGTTATGAAGAAGATAGCATTCAGCGTGCTATTAAAAGAGATCTACGGAAAGCAAAAAAAATAATTAACAATGTTGAATATGGTTATTTTCCTGGTGATTTTTAATATCACGTGTTTTACACTTCCCAAATCCGCATAACCAAAATTTTGCGCACCCAGTGCGTTTCTCACTCACCACTCCATCCCCGCCAACAGAAACATTCCCATTCCAACCGTTTTTCGCATCTCGCCTGAGGAAATAATCGCCGGAAACTGCGGTTTTCCCAATTTCAGGGTTACCCACACCATCCGAGAAACATCCTTAACCATGAACCTGTCGTCGCTTCTCCAGCACCTTTAGCTGTTGATCCCGGTCTAAGTATGTTTGGTTAGAATGATTTGGAGGTTCAACAATGGTAAGCTGGTGGGATGGAAAATCAGTCTTCAAGTTTCAAGACGGATATTTTAAACCCAGGTCTTTCAGGATCATCGGCAACATCAACCACAAAATTGTGATCAATAGGACCTGCTGTAGTAGCTACTGTTACAGTCAGACCTTGATATTGTTGGGGTACATAGGTTTCATTATGCATGTGCTGCTCAGGGAGTACATAGGGACACGGATGTTCACGGGTATCAACAGCACAATATAAAATTATTCCTGTCACTACTGGTATCATCGCCCCTTTACATTTTTCACATATAGGATTCATCCTACACTTCTCTATAAATCAAAATTTGCGTTATTGTTAAAAAAATCCTCACACCTTTCCTTTGTCATTTTCAGTTTAGCATTCCCAAGTACATAACATTTTACTGCGGTGATCATAATTTTGCATCCAAGTTTATCGTAGCTTTGAATTTTTCTCGGTGCACTCATATCAATAACAGATTTCCTAAATACACTTGTTGACCCTACATGAGGACGCCGATCTTCTGGAACAATTTCCAGATCACAAAAGTTGTTAGTAATTGGATGAATACCATACTCGGCAACCAGTTTTATGGGTCCTTTCTGAGGAATCTTTATGGAGATAGATTTTTTATATATTTCATTTGCTTCTACCCGTAAATTTTCCTTACCTTGAAATATTTTATTATCATATGCCCAGAAAAACCAATCTGGATCAGAAAACATGATTTGCGGAAGTGTTTTCCCTTGGTATTTTCCAAACCATAATTCAATCCATTCTCTTTTTAGATTCATTTTAGTCCCCATACTTCCGCGATTTTTACTGGGAGCTTAATGCTCACTCCAAATGTGACCCCATGGATAATCACCATCTGTCAGATAATGGGGGTTATTATCCAGTATTTCTATGACCCTGTCTCTAAATTTCCAAACGTTAATATAAATTCTACTTTTTTCATCATTCAGTTTAAACGGTGGCATTTCGTCATATATTTCCCAAATTGGTCCACCCTTTTGCTTTGGCATACCCATGTGTAGGAGACCATTGCGAACATTGTCCCAGAATTTTTTTGCAGTATTTTTATCGGTTCCAAAATCTACTACAAGCTGAGCATATATGTCTTCATCCTTAATCCTTAATTTTTTATTCTCAAGTTTATATTTTACTGAAACATATCTTTCAAAGAGTAAACACGAAATAGCTAATGCGATCCATCCACCATCACCACGAGGGACAATTGTGAAGTCCCCAAGTATCTTCAGCGGAACTTTATACCATCGTCTGAATAATTCCTTGGGATCATCCAAAATTTTTCTTGTCATATTACTCCGCCCACACTCCATGGATTCTGTCCTGGATCTTGTCTTGGTATAGCTGGGTTAGTTTCTTGGTCACAGAGATAGGATGCTGTTCCATTCAAACAATTATAAAATCCTGACATTTTTTTAAGTCTGGGAGAGTTCTCAGAAATTCATATGTTCTTCAAAACACTGACAAGAAGTGTTTTTCTTTTTTCTATAAATTTCTCAAAGTAATCAATACTATAATCATTCATATCTTTATCCATATCTGGGATATGATGTCTCATTCTAAAATCGTTGTCCCTAGTTTTAATCCATTTATCAAATGGAGTACCAGATTTTGACAGATTTTCACTATCTGAAAGTAACTGCAAATTTACTGCAGTATTATAACAGGACAAATATAGATTAATTTTATCGTCATTATATCCTCTCTTACGTAATTTCCTAACCTCAAATTCAGTCTTTGGAAATATATGATCTTCATGAAGAATCATATTTTTCCAGTCTCTATTGGGATATAGAAGTGATAAAATTAGAAATGTGTATTTCCCTTGGTAAGGATATCGCAAAAGTTCGGTGATTTCAGTATCCGTAAAGTGATTATTGATTCCTAAATTGTCACTTAATGTTTTTAGCGGAAAAGAATCATCAGAATGAAGGTTAATAATATCTCTTACATTTTTTAATTTATTATCGGTAGCGGAACCAAAAGCGTTCTTTAATATTGCAATTATTAACCATTTTCTAATATCTACCTGTATATTGACATCTTTTATGTTCGATGATTTATCAAAATTTGGATCACCTCTTTTCTTAAGGAAAAAAGAGATAGGTAGCAACGTTAGTGGAGCCACAATATTCTTAGAGTTAAAACCATATTTTGAAACAAGTCTAACCGTGGTAGATATATAATCCTTAATAGTATCCCAATTGTTTTCAATTTTTGATAAGTTTAGGCGAGTAAAATTTTTAACTTGGTATTGAATAGGGAGATCTTCCGTTAAGTATAAACACCCTTTCAACACAAAATCTTTTCCAAAATCATATCCGGGACTAAGTGTATTAATGTGATCAGTAAAATCGTATATTTCTTTACGGGCGTCATAGTTTTCCCATTTAGCTGTTGCTGTTGATAAAAGTAAATCAGAATATTCAAGTTGTTTCCCGGCAGCATTTGCTCTAATAAAAATATTCAACACCTTATCATAATCGGTGGTTTTTTCTTCATAGTAATTGATGAGTGGAATAGTATGAACTCTGGCATGTAATCTCCCGATTAATATATTCGCTTGTTCTTTTAGGTTATCGGGTAAATCTTTTATTAACGATTTAATATCTGTTTTTGCATACTCTGCATCACCAAAATCAAGAATTTTACCAACTTCATACCATAATTCTTGATCGACATTATCAGGATCAGCAGATTCACGAAAACAGAATTGATAAGTCAATTCTTCTGGATTATCTTCATTTGGTTTTGGGGATTTTAGGAGATTCAAATATAATTTGGTCGTTTTCCATCTGTAATAGAAATAACTATAAGTCCCTCTTAATCCAATGTAAAAAGAAGTTAACCGCTGTTGTCCATCTAAAACTAAATAAATATCTTTATTGACACCACTCAAATTCGCTAGTTTATTGTGGGGATGTTTTTTATCAAAATCTCTTATGAATTCATAAATATCCCAGTCATTCTTCTTTTCCTCTCTAACTTTCCAAAGCAAAAAGGACCCTATTGGAAAATCATCCATTATCGAATCAAACAATTTTTCTATTCGTAATGGTTCCCAGACAAATTCCCTCTGGATACTTGGTAAATAAATATCTCTGTTTATATCTCTAATGATATCAGCTATTCTTATCGATCTGTATTCCATACCTTCCTCCACCTTTGATAAGAATTCCCTTTATAAAATCATTCGTATTACTCTCTCCAATTTTCAGGCAATGTACCATTCTTTAACCGATTCTCATACGAGCTTTCCACTTTGGTTCTGTTGATTATTGTTGTTTCAGCTATTGGATTACCCATTGTCCAATACATTAATTCGTCTTCTTCAAAAAAAATATACTTCTGTTCATAAAACCGACCAGGATAACCATTTATTTGAATATGTTCAGCTGTTTTAATGAACAATTCATCACTGACGTTTTTTCTGACAATATATTCGTGTGGCCACTCCGGCATCGTTTTTGCGAAAGTCCAGGATACTTCATCAATAAACTTTTTAAGCTTGTGTGGGAACCGTTCCATTATTGTCAGTCTTTATGTGCAGCCTAATCCAAAATGTTACTCATCTTTAAAGAGGGACTTCCCTGTCTTATCGTGACACCAGAGTTTAACTTGACTTCCTTGTATTGGGGGATCATTGCGAAAAACCGTAACCACATAAGGTTCCTCTATGGCATCTAATGATTTTTGAAATGATTCCGGTACAGAATCGGTGTCCAATAAAACGTAATGCCTCTTTTCCTGATGACAACGGTCGATGACTTTGTTGGCTATCAATCTTGCCTCAGCAATGTAGCGAGGCAGAAGCTCAAAATATTTTTCCTGGACACCATCGTTTTCCATAATATCGAATGCAATGTATTGCGGACATATATAAATCAAACCCGACGTATAAAACCACTGTCTAAATAATTTTAAAGGATATGCCATGCCTTTTTCAGTTGGTTCAAATGTGTTATCAATGAGGTAATGTATTACAAACCCCTGTTTTGTTAAAAGGTTGCAGAAGGTTCCAGCACTATTTTGAAGGTACTGCAAAACTGAATCTGACAAATAAATAATACTCTTGTTTAAAGACTTATAGAGATCTTCGACCATCCCAAATGCGTGAATCGCAGTTTGTTTTTCTGAACTATTTTTGAAATATGATTCTATGCCAAGCTGGATTGAAGCATAAACATCTGCTTTCTTATCATCATCATAAGTTTCAATTTCCTTCGCGTGTACATAGATCGCGTCATTTCTCCAGTCCCAATAGTCGAATACCTGTGAAAAACACCAGTTCATATGAATAGTGACCGGTTTGCCATTTGGATGTCTCCTTGGATTCGGAGATTGAGCAGTCATCATTAATCCTGCATTCCCCTTCCAACATCGAATAATGTAATCCATTAAATTTAAAAAGTGTCCCTTGTTTGTTTTTATCAGTTCATACTCTTCAGGTGTTACCTGTGATGAATATTCGTCATAAAAATGTTTTATGATCGCTTCGTAATCATTTTTTAAAGACATGGCCGTATCGGGATCAGTGTTCGCCAACTGCTGCTGAATCCTGATGACTCGTGATTTTGTATTCAAAAGGGACGCAAGACTACTCATTCATTTCTCCCATATATCAGTGCTATAAAATTATTTTCCATACTTCTCAGATTTTCTCCTTGATCTTGTCCTGGCAAAGTTGGGTCATTCTCTTGGTCACAAAAAATTGAATTTTTAATTATTTGGTTAATTTGTCTTTCTTCGATCTATATTCATCTTCAGTAAAAATAAGAAATTCAAACTCATGTCCTGTATATTCAAAATATATTTTATCCCGATATCCATCTTTGCTTATTGTTTTTACATCACTATCCGAAAACCCTTTTTTTTGATACCATGGTTTGAGATTTCCTGGTGTTCCTAAACAAATTTTGTCATCATCTTTGGGGTTGCTAAACTTCAGATTGTAACGATTACCAGAAGTGTCTATTAATGTAATACCGTCTTTTGGGGAGGGATAATCAAATTTCTGTCCATTATTGATTGTAGTCTTGTAAAACCAGATGTCTCTCCTTTTCCAGTCTTTTACGTCACATTCTGAAAGATCTTGGATTTTGCCGATAAATGTGTCACCTTTTTTTGCTTTGAACCTCGATGAATTCATGTTGGATCCTCCTACCATTCGTCCAAATTCACAAAATCAACCGCTCTCCAAAGATATAGTGTTGCCATTGTTCTATATGGTCTCCATTTTTTCCCGAAACGTTCCAATTGTTCCGGTGTTGGTAATTTTCTCTTTTTATATGCGATTTGAAATCCTTTCCTGACCCCAAGATCATGGATGGGTAAAATATCTGGTCGCCCAAAATTAAAAATAAGCAACATCTCAACCGTCCAAGGACCAATCCCTTTTATCTCTGTGAGATGATCCTTGATTTCTTCGTCGCTTAATTGGTCACACTCTGCAAGCGATGGGACTCTTCCCATCAGCACCATTTCAGCTAATCCTTTGATGTATGCTGTTTTTGAACGCGATAATCCTACACCTCGCAGACTTTCTAAATCAATGTTTATGACCTCTGCAGGTGTTGGAAAATTACTATTACCAAAAAGCATAACAAACCGGTCAAAGATCACCCGAGCAACATTACCGCTCAATTGCTGGTGAATGATTGCATGTATGATGGATTGAAATGGGGGGAGTCTGCGGGGTTCAAGGTTGATGGGTCCTATTTTTTTGATCAGTTTTGATATGACAGGATCTGTTGCTGCCAGGTATTTTAAGCTATTTTGATGTGATGAAATGGACATACGCATCTACAAGCTACTTTAATTGCTACAATGGGAACTACCGATTATCCTTCACTTAGCTACTCTCCCATGATTTGCTTTAATATGCTGGCAGATGGGAAACAGACTGGACTATTCTCCCCACTTCATTGATTCTCTCCTGGATCTTGTCTTAGTATAGCTTTGGTTAGTTTCATAAATATTGTCTTTCCACATATCCACCAAATTCATCCCTTAACAATTGTTGATCTATCGTTAATCTTATATGATTTAAATCTGGATCAGGATGGTAATATATCCCCCTTTCATCTGCCCCACAAAGTGAACATGATTCTACTGAATACTCTTCTGGTTGGATGGGTGGGCGTTGCAAACTAAAAACTTTCCAACGTTTTTTGTCATCAACTGTTCCGGTAATACCCTCTCCATCACATCTTGGACATCTTAATGCTATTACATATTCATATATGGCAACTACCTCGGCATCATTCCCATCGCCATTATCCTCATACTCAGATTTATAAAGATTTTTAGGTCTTTTCCACGTAAACTTTGTTTTCCCAATTTGTCCTATCGTAAGCTTTTTGTTATAACGACTCCTTGATAAGTCAATACAAGGAGTCATGGCCCACCATAAATTTTTAGCAATATCATGAGGGATTTTTAGAGATAAACTTAAAACACTCAGCTGATGATGATTCAATTCATTAATCTCAATTTCAGAAAGGGAATTATATTGTGGTTTCTTATGTGATAAATTCTCTCTAATTTCCTTATAACTTTTATATCCATAACATCTTGATATAATATCACGTAAAGATCTAATATTATATGTGGATTTTAGATTTTCTGGGTGATCATTTTTCCAAGGATGAGATATTACATATTGATGCACTCTTTCTGCAGCAGCATCAATTATTGATATTTTGGGGAAATTAATTTTCATAATATCTACCTCATCTACAACCATCGGTCCATTTTACAATGTTTGGAGGGACACCGACTTACAGAGAATAATTCAGTTATCAATTCCTATTACTTCTTCACATAATGCAATAACTTCTGGTCCATATGAAGGGAAAAGCATTACTAAACTGAGGTCCCCGTTCATGATTTGATCCTCAATATCTTTTCGTTTAGAATGAAAACTCTTCAAATGTGTTAATTTCCACAAAAGTTTTTTATCATCAGTTGCTGATTTGAGAGTCTGCCGCCAATTTCCCCCTTTTGCAATTGTAAGTTCATATATAATACCTTTACCCTTGTCTTTTACAGAGTTATGTATACATGTTTTTAAAGTTATAATCTTTTGAACGTTATTTATGTCAGTAATATTTAAAATGATATCCTCATTTTTCTGAATAATTTGCGTAAGAATGCCATCATGAAAATGACCATCTCGTTTTTTCCATAAAAAATTAATACCTAATTGCAATGAAATGGGTAATCCTACGTGACGATTGTTACTTGTCGGACTACCTTGAATAGGTGAATCCCAAGGATGGTAATGAGGATCTCCCTGTCTATGATCATGGCCAAAATCAATATTTACAAATGGATTACCATCTACCCCGTAAACCCTGATCTGTTTGAGTGAACCATTACCATCCCTTAATATCTTTACATCTCTAGGAGTGCTCGTAATTGGGAGTGAATTTGACATAAAGATAGCTCCTCAGAAAATGTCAGGAACATCTGATAATATATTAACCACCCCACACCTCATCTATCTTCTCCTTGATCTTCCCCTGGTAAATCCCAATCAGTTTCTTATTAGCATCCACCAGCTGCTGTTCCTCTTCAATCCGTGAAACAAAACTATCAATAATTCTTGACTTATTCAACAATTTTCTTATATTATCAGCAAATTATAAAACAATTCAACTCAATCAATTCAACCCTTAATCGGGGGAAAGATGTGTTGTTGTCGATAATGAAACCCTGTTTCTTAAAGAAAAGAAATGGGGTTTTGTTTTAGTGGAATAAATGATTAAAATTGACATTATCGCATTTATAGAATGGCTAAAAGAAAGGTGGCATAGTCGCTTATCCATTTTTTTTCTATCTGTCGTTTGCATTTTATTTTTAATATTATTCCTTTCTGGCGTAGAATTCACAAAAATATCATCAGAAAAAATAGGGTTAATACTACTTATTGTTATAATTGTTTTTTTTGCATGGTTTTTTACAACTCGTGTTCCAAAAACAGAAAATGGGAAAATTGGTTTAATTATTGCGATATCAACAGAAAATAAGAGCCAATATAATAAACTCAAGAGCGATTTCACCGAAACCCTTCATAAATTCATTTCTCAGGGAAACTTAAAATATCAATTTCATGTTATAGTATACCCAGAATATTATTCAAGAAAACTTATTGATCAACTTACAGCAATTGAATATTTAAAGAAATCAGAAGCACATTTCATGCTTTTTGGACGTTGTAGAGAACGAAACATTAATAATAAACAACATTTTGTTCTAGATTTACAGGGTGTTGTAACCCATGTTCCATTACCGGAAAACACAAGAAAACTATTTTCCGCTGAATTTTCCGAACTATTACCGAATCGCTTAACCCTTGCCCTAGAAAATGACCTGTTTTCATTTGAGTTTGCATCTGATTATATAAGTATTGTTGCTCGCTATATTGTTGCCACTGCGTCCCTACTTTCAGCAGATTTTGAATATTCAAAAACACTATTTTCCTCTCTAAGGGTTGAGTTATCAAAAATAAACATTAATATTCCCGCTATTGTAAAAATCAAGCAGCGGATTCCACAGCGACTAGCAGATACTATAGTTACGATTGCACACCTAAAATATATTATTTTTAATAACAGTAAAAATATAAGTTATTTAGATGAGATGGGGATAGCTCTTTCCGAATTAGAAAAAATTCCCTATGATCATTATGGAGGACATTTACTTCGAGCTGCATTTATATTTCTTAAATATAGTGATACAAAAAAAGCACTACACGAAATCAATAGATGTAAAGGTAATCAGGATGGAGCCTGGATGTTTAGTTATTCCTTTTTAAAGGCATATGATGGAGACCTTAAGCTTGCTCATAATAAATATAAAAATGCTTTCAAATCTAATTACGCGGATTCTGTTCCACTAGAATGTGAGGAATTTATTATTGATATATTGGAACGCGAACCAAATAAATATCAATTATATTACTGCTTGGGATTAATTAATTATTTCGCAAAAAACGATTATCCGACTGCTAAAAAGGATTTTGAATTGTTTATAAAATATTGTGATCCCGAAAAATTTACGGAGCAAATTAATTATGCACGAGAATATATCTCGTCTATAAAGATGTGATGATTCATTTGCATAACGATTTATTATTAAAGGACATATCATGAACAATTTTGGAGAAAAAGTAAGTTTTATATGGAGTATCGCAGACTTAATTAGAGATGCATTTAAAAGAAGTAAATATCAGGACGTTATCCTTCCCTTCATAGTGCTAAGAAGAATAGACTGCGTTTTAGAACCCACAAAAGAAGAGGTCATTAAACGCTATAAAACCTTGAAGGGTAAACTTGACGACCTTGATAAACCCCTCAGCTACATCTCTGGTTACGCTTTCTATAACACCTCCCCATTTAACTTTGAACGACTTCTGCAGGATGCACCAAATCTATCCAGTAACCTGAGGTCCTATATCAATTCCTTCAGTCCCAATATGAAAGAGGTCTTGGAAAAGTTTGATTTTGAAAACACCATTTCTAAACTGAATGAATCTGGGTTACTTTTTCTCGTTATGGAGAGATTCAAAAACATTGATCTTCATCCCGATAAAGTCTCAACCCAAGAGATGGGATATATCTTTGAGGAGCTAGTCCGGAAATTCAATGAAGCGCTAAATGAAAATCCTGGGGAGCACTTTACCCCTCGTGAAGTCATTCGTTTGATGGTCAATCTCCTTTTATCTCAAGACAAGGAAGCACTTAGTAAGGAATATATTGTCCGTACTGTTGATGATCCCTGTTCCGGTTCCGGTGGAATGTTGACTATAGCAAAGGAAAGAATCCATGAGATTAACCCAAAAGCTGATGTCCATCTATATGGTCAAGAGGTTAATCCGGAGACTTTTGCGGTATGTAAATCAGACCTTTATATGAAAAGTGCTGAAGGAAAAGATGCAGAAAACATCAAATTTGGGAGCACTCTTTCCAATGACCAGCACTCAGACAAACAGTTTGACTATCTCCTGACCAATCCTCCCTATGGGAAAGACTGGAAAATGGATAAAACCGCAGTAGAAGCGGAAGCGGAGAGGGGATACTCAGGTCGATTTGGTGCTGGTCTTCCCAGAATCAGTGACGGTCAGTTACTCTTCCTTCAACATATGTTGGGTCGTATGAGACCTGTAAGTGAAGGGGGGAGTCGAATAGCAATCGTCATGAATGGTTCCCCCTTGTTTACCGGTGACGCAGGTAGTGGGGAAAGTGAAATCAGAAGATGGATTTTGGAGAATGACTGGTTGGATGTCATTGTAGCTTTACCAGAACAGCTTTTTTACAACACGGGTATTTCCACCTATATCTGGATACTCACCAATCGCAAGAATGAAAAAAGGAAGGGGAAAATTCAGCTTATTGATGCATCGTCACTCTGGGTTCCCATGAGAAAAAGTCTTGGGAATAAAAGACGGGAAATTTCACCTGATCAGATAGAGGAAATCACAAGGATTTCTGGGCGATTTGAAAACGGTGAATATTCTAAGATATTTGACACAACAGATTTTGGATATCGTAAAATTACAGTAGACAGACCACTAAAATTGAATTTTCAAGTTAATCCGGAGCGATTGAATAGATTGCGTGTTGCTGGTACATTCATTGGTCTATCTGTTTCAAAAAAGAAGAGTCAAAAGGAAAAACTTCAGGAAGAGGAACAAGGGAGGAAAAAACAGGAAGAACTCGTTAAAATTTTATCCACTATTCCAGATCTAATTTATCTTGATAAACCATCATTTGAAAAAATCTTGAAAGAATCACTCAAAAAATTATCCTTTAAAATATCAACGCCATTGAAAAAAGGCATTCTGTCTGCATTATCTGCTCAGGATGAGAATGCACAAATCTGTTTGGATGATGAAGGACATCCGGAACCTGATAGTGAACTCCGTGATACTGAGAATGTCCCTTTAAAAGAGGATATTAGGAAATATTTTGACAGGGAAGTAAAACCACATGTACCTGACGCGTGGATCAATGAAGGTATACGGGATCATAAAGACGGTGAGATAGGAAAAGTGGGATATGAAGTCAATTTTAACCGTTACTTTTATAAGTATCAACCTCCTAGACCCCTGGATAAAATAGAATCTGACATACGGAAGATTGAGAAGGAAATTCTCGATATGTTGGGGGAGATTGCACAATGAGATTTCCGGAATACTCCAATATGAAAGATTCCGGAATGGAATGGTTGGGAGAGATTCCAGAACATTGGGAAATGTGTGCTTTACGGAGAAAATTAGAGGGTGGAAACGAGGGTATAAAGATTGGGCCCTTTGGAAGTCAGTTAAAACTAGAGGTTACAATAGAAAGCGGTTACAAGGTATATGGCCAAGAACATATTATAGGACGTGATTTTAGTTTAGGTTCTAAATATGTTGGAGAAAAAAAATATTTAGAACTTCAACCATGTGAAGTTAAGCCAAATGACATTCTTGTCACGATGATGGGAACGAGTGGTCGATGTCAAATTGTTCCTAATAATATTGAAAAAGGAATTATGGATTCCCATCTATTGAGATTAAGGGTTAAAAAATTAGAATTAGATCCCTTGTATGTTGTCTCGTTAATAGATGAGGCGGATTACATTCGAAAGCAACTAGAGACAAGCGGAAAAGGTTCAATTATGCATGGATTGAACTCTTCTATAATAAAATCAATTATTATCGCAATACCTCCAGTGAGTGAACAGAAAATTATTATTCGTTTTCTTAATCAAAAAACCTCAAAAATCGATTCCCTGATCTCAAAGAAGGAACAATTAATTCAGCTCCTTCAGGAAAAACGTATTGCAATAATCAGTCACGCTGTCACAAAGGGATTAGATCCGAATGTCAAAATGAACGATGCCGATGTGGAGTGGTTGGGTCAGATACCGGAACACTGGGAAGTGAAACGTTTGAAATATATTTCTCGTTTGAATTATGGTGATTCATTATCGGAAGAGAATCGAGAATTGGGGGATATCCCAGTCTATGGATCCAATGGAGTCGTTGGGCATCACTGTCGTTCAAACGCATACTCTCCTTCTATAATAGTCGGACGAAAAGGTTCTTATGGAAAATTGAATTATTGCGAAAGTTCTTGTTTTGCTATTGACACTACATACTTTATAGATTCGACAGTCACCACAACTCATATAAGGTGGCTATTTTATTTATTGCAAACGATAAAATTAGATTCTTTTTCAGAAGATAGTGCTGTTCCTGGATTAAGTAGAAACTTTGTATATGAGAAATGGGTCCCTTTTACTTCCTTCAATGAACAAAAAGAAATTGCATTATTTCTTGACCATGAAACTTCCAAAATCGACATCCTCATCTCAAAGGTCCGTGAAGCATTAGAAAAACTCACGGAATATCGTACTGCTCTAATCTCAGCCGCTGTCACAGGTAAAATTGATGTCCGAAAGGAGATTCATTGATGGACGTATCCGAGAAAAACTTTGAATCTATTATCGAAGCAACTCTCCTTTTAAACGGTCCTGACCAGTCTCCTGAAAAAATAGAAATACCCACCGATACCAATTACCCTCCTGGTGGTTACAACAAGAGATTACCCGAAGATTATAACCGTTCTCTCTGTTTGATTCCCAAAGATGTGATCAATTTCATTTATGCAACACAACCAAAGGAGTGGGGGAAATTCAAGAAGCACCATGGAGATGAAGTGAAGGAGAGATTTTTAAAAATCCTTTCCAGTAATATCAGCAAATGGGGAACGATTCATGTCCTGCGAAAAGGGATTAAGGATTCTGGATGTAAATTCAATCTGGTTTATTTCAAACCATCCAGTGGATTGAATCCTGAAAATCAGAAACTATATGAAGGTAATATTTTTTCAATAGTCAGACAGCTGAAATATAGCGAAAAAACTGAACATAGTCTGGACTTGGGAGTCTTTCTCAACGGATTACCCACCTTCACTGCTGAAATTAAAAACCCCTTCAAAGGTCAAGATATTCAGGATGCGATCCGTCAGTACAAATATGATCGCGATGCTAAGGAACCCTTCTTTTCATTCGGTCGATGTCTTGCGCATTTTGCCATTGACCCTCAACTGGTCTATTTCACAACTCAATTAAAAGGGAGTGAAACAGATTTTCTCCCATTCAATCAGGGAAACAATAGGGGTGCTGGAAATCCACCTTCATGGAAAGGATTTTCAACCGCCTATCTCTGGGAGAAGGTCTGGTCACAGAATAGTGTCTTGGACCTGATTCAGAATTTCATTCACACCGTTGAGATTGAGGATGATAAAGGGCGAAAGACCGGTAAGGAATTTGTCATTTTCCCACGATACCACCAGTTGGACTCAGTAAGAAGACTCGTCTCAGATTCTAAGTTGAAGGGATCGGGCTATAATTATCTTATCCACCATTCTGCTGGGAGTGGAAAGAGTTATTCTATCGCTTGGTTGGCATACCAGTTATCATCACTTTTTGACGACAACAATAAAAGGATCTTCGATTCCGTGGTTATCATAAGTGATAGAAGGGTTATCGACAGACAACTTCAGGCAACGCTAAGACAATTTCAACAGACACTGGGTTTATTGGAAAATATTGATAAAACCTCTCGTCAACTAAAGAAGGCACTAGAAGACGGTAAGACCATCATTGTGTCCACCCTTCAGAAATATCCCGTAATTGCAAAAGATATTGAAAACCTTCCAGGGAAGAGATTTGCAATCATAATAGATGAAGCTCATTCTTCCCAGACCGGTGAGAGTACTAAAAGTCTTAAATCTGTTTTATCGACTGAAGATTTAGATGAAGCGGAGAAGGAAGATGACATTGAGGTTGAAGATTATGAGGATCGCATTATATCTGACATGAAAAAACGGGGACCTCAACCCAACCTAAGTTATTTTGCATTTACCGCAACACCGAAATCAAAAACCCTTGAACTTTTCGGTACCAGAAGACCAGATGGTAAGTATGAAGCATTCAGTCTCTATTCCATGAGACAGGCGATAGAAGAGAAATTTATTCTTGATGTCCTGGAAAATTACACCACCTACAAAACCTACTGGAACCTCCTCAAAAGAATACCGGACGATCCTAAATATGACCATGATAAAGCGGCGTATCTGCTCAAACAATTTGTCGATCTCCACAAGCACAATGTTGAAAAAAAAGTCGCAATAATCATTGAGCACTTTAATGATCACATTTTAAATCTCATAAACGGAAAAGCAAAAGCGATGATCGTTACGAGATCACGTCTTCATGCGGTTCGGTATAAATTAGCGGTTGATAGGTATATCAAGAAAAAGGGATTTACATATAAAGCACTGGTGGCATTCACCGGAACTGTGAGGGATAAAGGACAGAATTATACGGAAATGGGAATGAATGGTTTTTCTGACAAACAGACCGCGGAAACCTTTAAACGGGATGAAAACCGTTTCCTTATTGCGGCGAACAAATTTCAGACGGGTTTTGATCAACCTCTATTACACACTATGTATGTTGACAAAAAATTAAAGGGAGTCCATGCGGTTCAGACTCTTTCCCGTCTCAACAGAATCTATCCCGAAAAAAATGAAACCATGGTTATTGATTTTGCCAATGAAGCGTCTGACATACAAAAGTCTTTTGAACCCTATTATGAGAAGACTCTTCTTGAGAAAGGTACCGATCCCGCAATCCTTTACGAGATCCAGAATCACATGGAGAAATACCATCTTTACGATAATTGTGATGTAAATAAATTCGCTGAGATTTTTTATGGGGGTAAGAGCACCCAGGATAAACTCTATGCTGTTCTTGCCCCGATTGTTCAGAACTATAAGGAGTCTATAAAAGAAGAGAAGGAAGAATTTCGTGGATATCTAAAAAATTATATCAGTTTTTATGCGTTCCTTTCCCAGATCATCACCTTCGTGGACTTGGAACTTGAGAAATTATATATTTTTTCGAGATTGCTGATCCGTCTGTTACCCGTGGACACGAATAAACTCCCCGTGGAAATCAAGGATAAAATTGATATAGACTCCTTTACCATTAAACTACAGACTAAAGGATCACTCTCACTTGGAAGGGGAGAGAAGGAGATAAAACCGGAAGGTATTTCAAAACCCTCAACAATAGAAGATGAAAAGGAATTGCTTTCTAAAATAATTGAGGAGCTCAACAGCAGGTTTGGTACGGACTTTACACCTGATGACAGAGTTTTTATTAAACAACTGGAAGAGAGACTCTTTGTCCATCCATCCCTTAAAAAGACTATTCGTGTGAATCCCCCTGATACCGCTCGTTTGACCTTTGACGAAGTTGTGGAGGATCAACTGCAGGATATGATGGATACCAATTTTAAATTTTACAAACAGGTAAACGACGACAAGGATTTTTCAAAGTATTTCATGGGTTGGTTGTTTGACAGGTATCTGGAAAAGGTGAACATAGAAAAACGGAGCAGCTTGTAAATCATATGTGAAAAAGGGAAGGTGTAAAATGGCAAAAAAAGTTAGATGTTTTATAAGTTTTGATTATGACCATGATAGTGATTTACGCATTATGTTGATTGGTCAATCTAAAAATGAGGATTCACCTTTTGAAATTGCAGATTGGTCGGTAAAAGATGAATTACCTGGGGATTGGAAGGAAAAGGTTAGAAGACGTATAAAGGTTATTGAACAGGTAATTGTTATATGTGGTGAATATACTGATAGTGCATCAGGGGTCAACGCAGAACTTAAAATGACGCAAGAAGAGGGAAAACCATATTTTCTTCTTTGGGGGAGAAAAGATAAAACCTGCAAGAAACCAAAGTCAGCAAAGGATTCTGATAAAATATATAATTGGACGTGGGATAATTTAAAGAAACTCATTCATGGTAATAGGTAAGACTTTATGACTGAGAAAACGACTGATTATAAAACACTCCTGTTCAATGAAAACGTACAAACAGATAAATACAAAGATCATTTAATTGAACAGTACAAACTCTATGTAGAAATGGCTGACCGTCTCAGTTTAAGAAGATTTCATGCAAATACATTCTTTCTAAGTCTAAATACAGGTCTTGTAGCTATTCTTGGATACTTAAAAAGTATAATGACCGCGAAGGATTTCTCATCAACAGTTTGGATTATATCTATGTCCGGTGTGATCCTATGTTACATGTGGTATCGGTTAATAAAATCGTATAAAGACATAAATACCGCAAAATTCAGTATTATTCACGAGATTGAAAAAAAATTACCGATAAGTCCTTATAAAACTGAATGGGAAATGGTAGAAAAAGGGGAAAACCCTCAAAAATATTTACCTTTTACACATATAGAAATCTATATACCGTGGATTTTTTTAATTATTCACTTTTTTGTCATTATTAATTATGTTTTAACCTATAAGATTGTTTCATAATTATAAAATATTCTTTTTTCACCTTCCATCCTATTTCAAAGGGTCAGCGCACACCCCATGAAAGAAGATAAACCCCTTCAAAGAATCATCCCCTATTCAAATCATGTGCACCAACCCTCTGGTCCATTTCCCCATCCATAGGTTTTTGAGAACCTTTCAAATCCCCATCCATAGACTCCTGGGAGTCTTGACCTGACCCTGTTATTTCACCAACCCCAATATCATCCCTCCAACCCTCTGAAGCCTGTAGCTGCTGTCCGCCGGCAAGTCACGGTACTGAGCCGCTTTGGTATAGACGTTGACCACATGGAACATGGTCTGGCCATATTCAATCGGTAATGCCCATTCTACAGCCTCTTTTTCTTCCTTGTTCAATTGAAACTGGTGATTGAAGCTGCTGATGGTGGTTTCTGGGTTTTCCACTTTGCTTTCAAGGGATAACCGGACCTGCTCTTTTTGTCGTCCCAGTTCCTGTGAAACATTGCTGAAGACTCCAGGTAATTCTGAAAGGATTTTCGCTGATACGTGGCGATAGGATGCGGAGACTTCCGTCTTGGAAATCATCCCATTGGTGCATACCAACCTCAGCATGAAAGCAGCGATGGATAATGATGCCAATCCCACTTCAGAATTGCTCACGGAAATGCCTGGAATCATTTTCTCTCCATTAACCTGAAAGGTCTGGTTGCCGTCAGGAATACTCAATGACATAAACTCATCATCCAGACTGCATTGAACTCTGGTTTCAGGGTCATAATTCAATGCATCAAACTTCTGCAGGACTTCCAGATTATCCGTAGGAATATACCTTGGGGTAAATACGGCTCTGACATCATTCCCATCAAATCGGAAGAACAGCTCTTCGTTCTTTTCATATTTAATCCAGTGATTCATATTGAGCGCCTGAATATCTTCGGGGCATTTTCTCAGATATTGAATCGGTATCCCCAATCTGTTGGCGATGGACTGCTGGGCAATGGGTCTGAGAATATAGGCATCCTCTCCGATCCGGATGGTTTTAAGGTCTTGAAAGGATATATCCTTGACCCCGATAAATTGATCAACATGGTTTCTTGACATAGTTTCAACTCTTTCCATGACTTTTGAGAGTGTCGTCATCTGTGACATGGGTTTTCCTCCTTCAAATTTATAATGCATTATGAAATCTGAAAATGGGAGATGTGCCTTTCACCGCCTTTGGCACATTATATTTTCCCTGACGACTCTACAGGGTGCATATCCATGATAGCGGAC
>Ga0007800_10000310_pt1 | contig 20286 bp, 20 predicted proteins | sample CryBogmetaGMA14M_FD_60366 | JGI IMG/M metagenome (GOLD analysis project Ga0007800, IMG submission 60366) | Freshwater microbial communities from Crystal Bog, Wisconsin, USA - MA14M | ecosystem: Environmental > Aquatic > Freshwater > Lake | place: Crystal Bog, Wisconsin, USA | collected 2009-07-06 | reverse complement strand
CTCATGCACCCCACTGCCGCTCAAGAAATCCATCACGACTATGCCTTGGTCCATGACATGAATTATTGACCGCTGGTGGACCATCGTCCCCCAAATGAGCCTTCCCTGAAGGAGACGCCAGTCATTGCCGCTATCCACCGGCAAAAGTTCTATGTCCAATGGGCAGGACCATCTAAAAGTGTCAAGGGGGCTGGAAGGGTCGTTTCCGTCGATTCTGAGTGTGTTATGGGCTGATGAGCCGCGAAAGTGACGTCGCCACTGTTGCGCACCGTTGTAAACCATTGTTCCCGTATCCACAATTGCCGGATTGCCATTGAGACGTATCTGAAAAGAGAGCCCATCAGCATGTCCATGTCCGAAGCCCGGGCTCATACCGAGAGGGCCTGCATCAAAAATTATTCCGAAATGATTGTCGCTGCTGACGACATAGCCACCGGACGGAAAAATATCGAGGCCGCGTGGTCCGGTTGGATCACCACCCACAGAGACGATCTTTGCACTTTGGGCATCAAAACGATTCAGCCCGCTTAAACCTGACAAGAGAAAGGACTCAGCCGGAAATGTGTCGATACCTTTGTTCAGGGATGGCCGATCCAGAAGAATGGCCCCCGCAGCCATCAAAGACGTGAAGTCCCAAAAATCGGAAAGACGCCAACCTATCGCCAGCCCCGTGTCCGAATCGCCTATCATTGGTACGTCTTTGCAATTGAAGCACATTGATCGTATGAACCCCAAGCCCTTGGCCAGACGATCGGAGAAGCCCTCAGGAAACTCAACTCCATTGTGACCAGCCAAGTGTAGCACAGGAAGAAGGAATTCAATGACAAACCGAAAATACCCGGTGGATTGCTCGGCGTACACGCCGTCTTCAAGAATGAGCCGAGCAGTCAGACGCTCTATGATTTGGGAACTCCGATTCCTCCATCTCAAGGATTCGGTGAAAAGTGGATACAGCACCGAGATTTGAAAGAGCGCTGCAGCTTCTCCCAGCAGGTGATTTCCCTCAGCATGGTGGACAGTCAATTCCTTTTCAAGATGGTATCCATGAAGATAAATGCAGGTTATAAATCGGTTCAGAAAATCACGATCCCAAGCCCGGCTGTTGGAGCAGAGTAAATGGCAACGCTCCCACGACAACGCTCGTAGGCCTACTTCAAGATTGCTGCTCCACTGGATTCCGAGGGGATAGTGAACTCTATCCATCCAGCTCTCAATATGCTTTCGGGCTTTGGCAGCGAACCGTTCCTGTCCGGTAATCCTCCAGGCAGCGCCCAGGCAAAGTAAGTGTTGAAACCGGTTCAGTTCCCAGCACCATTTCACATCCGGATAAGAGTTCTTTCCCGCATGTTGGAAGTCGATATCGGCATAATATATATCCGGCCATTCTTGTTCCGGCTGGTCCGGTTCCATGGTAGACGACCACCGCACCGGACGAGACAGGCACACTTCTTTCCACTGAAATAGTTTTATACGGTCCGAAGATACAGCTTCCGCCATGACAACCAATTGGTCGGTTTCTGTAGGGTAGAGCCTCGTAAACGTTTCCCAAAAAACCTCGTCTTTCAACCACCCCTCAGGTGCGGTCATCTCAAGAGACTGGTTGACTTGTTCGGCCAAGTTCCTGCCGGAGCTTTCCCTGAACCATCGACTCCGATCAGCGTAGAGGCGCTCTATCGTCATGGCTTGAGGATGCAAGTGAAGACGGTGTCTCTCTTCGCGATGTATTTTCCAGAGGCGCAGTCTCTGCAAAAAATCGTCAAGTGTAATGTTTTTGAGACGGCGAGAAAGGTATCGATATTTCCCGAGATTCATTCCGAGGGTTATTCCAGGGCAGCTAACTGAGACTCCGCCCGACCAATGATTCCAACAGGTTGTGATACTTGCGGTATTGAGACTCCCAGTCAACCAGAGCTGACCTCGCCAGGGCGTTTTCGGCGAGACGATCCATAAGATCAGGGGAATGGTAAAGTTCGAGTATTTTTTCAGCCAGGGCTCGAGGATCACCAGGGGGCACAAAAGCCATGCAATCGTCGCCGAACATCTCCTCAAGAATGGAAAGCCTCGTGGACACAATTGGCAACCCCATACTCGCCATTTCCGGAATCTTCAACGACAGTGCGTTGTCCATGTGACAGTCGCTTAGGGCAGGGTACACACCAATATCTGCCTGACGCATTATCTCGGGCATGTTCTCCAACGGTACCGGTGGATGGACTTCGAACAGGTCAGCGACCCCCAGCGTTCGGGCCAATACGACGCAGTCATTCAGCGCCTTTCCCTCACGAAGAATTTTCGTGTACACCTTCAGCCTCAGATGAGGAATCTCAGTCCTCAATTGTATCAAAGCCTCCACCACAATGTGTAATCCGTAACGGCGGGCCACGGTGCCCACGTAGAGGATCGTAAAATGGTCTTGAAAAGGGCTGTGACGTCTGCGGCCATCAGCGAGGTGAAAGATTCGAGAGTCCGGCGCATTCATAATAACAGTGATCTTATCGGGTGGTGTACCTCTTTCAACGAGTTTTTTTTTGAAAACATTCGTGCTTGTTATTATGTGAGTGCTGAATTTTATTGATATCTTTTCCAGGATGGCCTGAACTCTGATCACGGGATGATCAGGCGGAAAACTCAGTTTGGACTGCGCCAACTCGGGTGTGGGATCATGGATGTTGAGGATTACAGGGCATCCCCTCAGCCTTTGGAACAAGACACAGAAAACTAAAAAATCCGGCATGTTGTGAACATGAGCCAGATCATAGCGTCGCTTGATGTCCAGGCGACTGGAAAGGATGAACATCATAAGAGCGGAAATCGCCCAGTTCACTACCAGGCCCAGTCCCTCCTTACGATTTCTGGTCATGGATAAAGGGAAAACCCTTATGTTGGGATGCCTGGTCTGCGACTCACCGCTCTCTGACTCCAGACAAATGATGTCCACACAGTGGCCTTCGTCGGCAAGGTATTCAGCGTAGCGCCTCACACGAATGTCACGATCATAAACACTGTGCGTGAGCATCAGTATTCGTAACTGGGCGGTACTAAGGGGGATTATTCTACTCCAAAATGTTATAGGTAACGGTACAGCCAATTCGGGATGCGGAATTCGCGCTTATTGAGAACGAGCCCCAGTATTTTGGCTTCCACCGTCTGCATCTTCCTGAGAGCGAAATCCAGAACCTGGGCGCGTGTGACATTCGCTTCAACCACGAATATCACCCCGTCGGTAACCCGCGCGATAATATTGGAATCCCTGTAGGGTACGAGCGGAGGGCTGTCAACCAGAATATACCGATATTTCCCGCGCAGTTTGGACAAGGTATCCCCAAGATTTTGCAGATAAGACTCTAAGTCTTCACCTCCGGATGCTTCGGGTGAACGCCCAGCGGGCAAGACCGAGATGCCATAGGCTTCAACCCGTTCAATATTGCCCCAGACATCTTCCTGACCCTCCAGTACCCTCGCGAGGGAACCGTTTGACCCTAGACCAAGCACTTGATGGAACGCGGGGTCTCGGAGATTAGCCTCTACCACAAGGACGTCTTCCGAATTCCGAGTGCGAGCCATGGAAGTGGCAAGGGCCAGAGTCGTAGTGGTGACGCCTTCGGCAAAACGAGAAGCGGTAATCTGAATTACCCTCCCAGGCATTGTTTTCTCCTCAGGGAAGAGTTCCCATTGGAGACGGTGAAATTCATCTGTGTAGGACTGGGCGATTTCCTTGATCATAATGGTCACGTCTGAAAAAAGATTTAATACATATTAATCTTTAAGACGCTGGAAAGTCAAGATAAATACATACATTAAGTTATTAACATAAGCGTTGACAATTTCAATACTATTTGATATGATCGCCATTAAGGCTAAGAACTAGCACGGAAAACAGTCTAATTATAAAGATGTTAAATCAAATTGATAAAGTAAAATGGCGCTGATGATATGAAGATTCTAAAGTATACATCTAATATTTATGAAGATTCATATCTAATAAATGAACGGAATCGTTCCGGCGGCCGTCTTGACGCGCCACGTGATCCCTTTGCACTCGACACAAAAAAACGCATCTCCCCTACGCCGCAAGTGTTGATCCCTCACCCGGAAAGCCTCCACCTGCGCGCCGTTGTACCATCGAATGACTCATGGACTAAATCTGCTCCAAGTCCTCTGATCTTCACGAGGACCTTTATGGCTGCGAAGAATATACCATGTTGAGCCGAAAAGAACTCAAGGATCTCATTAGTCACAAGATGTCACTCGAAGCCAAGACTTTGTTTCCAGAGGATTATTCCAACCAGTATTCTCAAAACAGCCTGGGGGCTCACTCGGGAGATTCTCTCGACAACATTGGGCCGGACTGTCTTCATGAACACCCTGTTACCAATCAACAGACGTTTGCGGCCAGCAAAAAAGCTTACCTGGAGTGGCTTGGCCGCCAGTGGTCGCACGATACGGATTGTCTTCATGAACACCCTGTTACCAATCAACAGACGTTTGCGGCAAGCAAAAATGCTTACATGGAGTGGCTTGGCCGCCAGTGGTCACACGATACGGTCGGAACTTCTTCCAAAGAAGCGCTGACCGAGACACGCGAGGAACAGGCGAGCGTAGTAAATCCTAACTATTCGCCACTGGACACTGACTTCACTTTTGATTCTGGAGACCCGTGTGCAGGCAATGCGGAGAATGAATCCCCGTCACAGTTACAGGAATCTGAAAACATACCGGAACAGTGCAAAAAGACGGTTAAGCAATCTGGCGACTATCAGTCGAACACTCAAGTTAATGACCTTTGCCTGAAAGATTCTGCGGACTCTCAACCCCTTGAAGATTCTGGTGCAGGGCGAGCAGAGAATTCGAGTATGGATTTCAAGCAGGTCAGGTCGGACTTGAAGCTTCAGTTTACTTGTGAGACAGAGGGCACATCGCGAGCACATTCCTGCCCCGGCGATAAGAGCGCCGTGCCTCTCCAACAATTCCAGGGAGAATCTGAAGATCGGAGCCGGCCCGTTACCCGGAGCGTTGCACCGACGGAACAGGTTTCCAGGTCTTTACACGAATCCGCATCTGTCGCGAGGCCTTCGGGTGAGCCGACCTTTGCCCCCCGCGAGTTCAGTCTTGATTCAAGACGCTCGCTGAGGGTCGATGAGGAGAATAACTCCGAAGCAACCTCAGAGGCTGATTACCGGAAAGAACTGGCTAAGCGGGCTCTCAAGTTGTTGAAACGCTATGTGGTGCCTGCTGTTTTGGTCTTGGTCGCGATAGTCATTCTCTATCCCGCCAATCCCAAACCCTATTCCGTTGAGACGCGACTCCTTTTTATTTCCAGGGACGGCAAGACGCCTGAACATTTGGCGTGGTCACTCGAAAAAGAGGCAAAATACTTCAATAACACGAACATACTCTATGCTTCGGCTCAGCAGCTTTTCAGCGGGCGTCAGGATGCCTCTGATTCCTCGGTTATACGCAACGCTCAAATACCAGTTCCAACCGGAGACGGTAGAGACAAGTTCGAAACATCAGGCGAGTTCATAAAATGGTTTTTGAAATCCAGCTCGCTCGATGCCGACTATTCTGCCCTACCAGCAAGGCTCACACTTAAGATTACAGGGCAAGATCCCAATTTCCTCAAGGCTGTCTCCGAGACGTATGTCCGCTCCTACGTTGATTACAGGCGCTCCCTTGAGAGGCAAAACACACGGGAATCTAAAAACGAATTGCTGGTAAGAGAGCAGTCATCTCAGCCTGACTCGTTAAAAGGAATCAACGACCGGTTGCAGAAAGTCGAGTTCCAGGAGAATGAATACGAATTGGCCCTGAAACTGATCGATTCGGGAAAGAGTCCTTTCAGTGGTTTCCTGTCCAAGGAAAACATGGTGGAACCCAGCGCTCTAACCCATTTTCAACAAAAGATTGTACAGCTCGAACTCAACAAGAGTTCTCTGAAATTGCGATTCTCTCCGGATAGTCGAGAGGTCCGATCCATGGACCAGGAGACGCAATCAGTCAGAAAGGCTATGCGGCAGTGCGTGGCCGAACAACTCCGATTCATAAAACAGAACAAAGAAATGTTGATTGCCCAAAAATCCGACATCGAAAAAAGTATTGCCAAACCCATTGTACCCAAGACTTCTCAAAAAGATTTGGGTGCGGTATTGGCAAAGCCGGTAAGCAAGGATGCTCCGATCTTTCTGGGCGACGGCCTCTACTTGCTGTGGGATTCCTCATCAGTAGTCGACAAGCCGACGTTTGCCAAGGCTTGGGACTACATGGGCTCGACGGTCACAGGAGTTCAGCAGTCGATCGGAAGGATAAGGGACGGCAAGGACGCGTTGATTACCGGTCTATATAACTCGCTCGTCTCAGACTCAGCCAAGAAGACGGACAACGTGAAGACTGCTCATACAGAGAGCCGCCAGGCGGAAAAAGGTACCGCGAAAAAGGGCAGTGACAATAGATAGCGAAGCACGGACGTGTGATTGAGGCTGGAAAAACATCTCGATGGTTCGACTCAATACAGGGACGGCTTCGGCGGGACAATCGCAGAATTTCTCAATACAGACAGTGAGACATGAAAAAGTGTACCGAATTATATGGTGGTCGATGAGAGGTCAACAAGATGCCTCTTGATAATGAAGGAAACGTAACGTCAAAAGGGTTCCGCAGTCTGAAAAGCAAGTCGGCGCCCCTCCTAGGGCTATTGTTTGTTGCCTGTCTGATCGCCCTCGGATTGCCGCCGGCATCCTACGGGGAGCCTCTGGACTACTGTTCCCAGTGGTCTCTGGGGGTCGACGGTTACTTGAGCACAATAGAGGGGAGGATGGGTTTCGATCAGCAACCCGGCGGCTTCGGCACTCTCAACGATCTGAAAACTGACCTGGGGCTGCCGGACGACAACAAGTCATTCCGAATCAATGCCTCTGTGCGGCCCTTGGAGCACCATTTGCTGAGAGTATTCGGCAGCATACCCGAACTCTACCGGGGCGGAACAACGCTTGAAAGAAACTTGAGGCTAACCCAGATAACCAATAACACCGCCACAGGCACAGGCAATGCATTAAGCGTAACGTTTGAAGAAGGTCACTGGGTAAAGTCGGAAATGCGATACGCCACGTTCGGTCTCGGCTATGACCTCGACTTCCTTGTGGCGCCAACCTGGCTGGCAGGTTTCAATGGGGAATTCAGGTACCTGGATCTCAGGATGCGCATCTTCACCCAGGATGCCTCCAACGGAGCTGGTGTGCATATTTACAACGTGGCAAACAGCATTAACATTGATGAGACTTTCCCCTGCCTGGGTGGACATGCCTACGCCATGATCCCCTTTGGTGGGGTGGGAGTGGGGGCATTCACCAGGATGAGTTTCGGACTTACACCCAACTACTTGAATTACGCGGATATGACAATGGGGGTGTCGCTCCGGACAGGTTTGAACGGCGGTGTGGCAGTGATGGCCAAGGTGGGATACGAACACGAGAGTATTTTTCACGATACGAACAACCGAGCGGGACAGGTGATGGAACTGAAACGTAATGGAATACTAATCTCCCTCGATGGGACATTCTGAGAGGGGTGTGAGACATGGAGTCCAAGTCAAGAAAAGAAACAGTCGGCTCCCAGGTGGAAAGCCTCGTGATGATCTTTCAGAAAATCAGAACAACAACCGGCACCGCGATTCGATACGCAGCAAATTGGACAATCTCCAAACAAGGGATTTCGATCATGGGCATCGTCGTGCTGATGTCCTGCGGATGCGTTATTTCCAGACATCGCGCCGTAGTCCCGGAGACGGCCCAGATGATGGGACAAAGGATCACCCAGCACTTCCCTGCGTCTCTGTACAGGCTCGCTGAGGGAGATACCATGGAGTTCCTGTACTTGACCGTTCCGCACAAGACAGCCACTCCGTACAAATTGGCCATAAAAGATTCCTTTGACGTGGAATTCGCATTTCACCCCGAGTTGAATCGTACGCTCAGGATCAGACCTGATGGCAGGGTAAGCATACCCAGAAAACAAGACGTCATGGCCGCTGGTATGACCCCTGACCAGTTGTCGGATATGCTCAAGCGGACTTATGCCGACCTGCTGAAGGACCCGGAGATTACCGTAACGGTCAGAGAGTTCAATGCCAAACTGGATGAACTGCAAAAAGCTATTGCCACTGCGCCGTACGGTCAGGCACGCGTGGTTTCGATCCGCCCCGATGGAAATTTGTCTCTTCCCTTTATTCCTGACGTGAGGGCCGTGGGGCTTACTGTTCCGGATCTGACCAAGGAAGTGAACAAGCAATACTCTAGCATCATTGCAGATATGCAGGTGTCTGTCTTGTTGAAGGATGTGGTGGGCAACCTCGTGTTTGTCGATGGAGAGGTTAACAGGCCCGGCGTCTACAACATGAGAGGACCTATGACTGTACAGCAGGCCATTGCTATTGCCGGCGGGGCAAAGAGTTCGGCTGAACCGAGAACCGTCCTGCTTCTATCCAAAGGACCAGACGGATCCATAATTCCCCGGACCGTCGATCTTACGAGGATGAACGCTTCCATGGATTACTCTCTCGGACGTGACGATCTTGTTTACCTCCCGAGGAGCACCATTGCCAGGGCGAACATCTGGGTCGATCAGAACATAAGAGGACTCCTGATGTTCCAAGGATGGTCGCTTGGGTTGTCCGGGCAAATGGGCAGACAGACTTCCAGATAACACGGGCGTAAGAGCACCCCACATCAAACAGGCTTCCGGCATGTCCCTTGACAGGCTCCGGAAGCCTGTTTTTCTTCCTGCCGGAAGATCCTCCCAAGACAAGCCATAGCGATTGCCAAAATTTCTCTCCGAATGACATAATTTCGTTCACAAGCGAATCTCCCCCAACCCCCATTGTCGCAGAAAGATGCTATATTACGCGATCGAACGCGAGGTGGTATAATAGGCAGCTTGGATGACGGCGTGGAAGATCCAAAAAAACCGTATCAGGATCTACTCTCCCTCGTGTAAGTGAACGATTACCTTAAGGCTTTATCGCCTGAATAAATGCTCCCTTGGTGTGAAGATCCTCGTCCGATATCCACTCGAATCCGGACACTAACTGGCTCCTCTTTATTTCCGAGTGTGTCATGAACTTCAGATCACACATTATCTTGAAGCCGGTTTTTTTCATCAAGTCAATGTGCACCGAATGTGGCTGCCTATTCAACAGGTAGAGCCGGTTGCCCCTCATGAGGTGCCATTCAAGGCTCGAGCATGCCCAGTGCCCGTTCCATTCCTTGGTCGCACCATAAGAACTGAAGTCTATGTTGTGCGACATGTATCCCCTTGCCCTGAGCCATGAGTAGCAGCACGAGTATGCCGTTTGAAGGTCCTCAACGCATTGCATGACGGTGTTGGACAGCACCATGTCTGCACACTCAGCAGGGACAACCTGTGGGTCATTCCAGGGAGCGATATAAAAAATTTCAATTGATCCACTCTCGCTTACAGTGTCTCCTGACAACGCTCGCTTCAGAGCCGACCTTATTGATTCTATCCTATCCGGGGTCATGGATTGCTCCAAGCGTTCGTCCGTGAGGATGTGTCTCGGGAATCCATACGACGAGAGTGGCGGCCTGACCTCAGTCGCGAAATCCTCACCGTGGGGAATGCTCGCACGCTTGCTGAACAGGTAGATCAATTCATCCAGAATCTCCATGTTCCTGTCCTTCTGTGCAAACGGAATCACGTCAAGCGCATAGTGTGTGTCTGTACCGCAAAGCATTGCAGAAAGCCCTACCCCCAAGGAACTGCCCGGGCCAAGCTCAGCAAAGACCTTCGGATCGGTATTCAGGCCGCTCTTAGAGGCAATTACCAAATGCCTCAGCCAGACGGAGTAACAGAAAGCTGCGGACACCGATCGGGTATCGTCCACGAAGTTATATACGCCCGGTATGTAGCTGACCAATCCCTTGATAATTGTTCTCGTGTTGGCGGGCAGTAGAGCAATACCTTTACGAAAGTATTTTGTCATTTTTCTCGCAAAGTCATGAACAGCCATTTGATTTGCCTTCAAAAGTGTGTCGGAGCACAGAGGGTATGGTAATAGTGAGTTGTAGGGTCAAGGGTAACTCCTCAAAAACTACGGGTAAGGAGACTCCTCCGCCCAGAGTATTGACGATTGGGTGGGTTCTTTATGACTGTTTTCATGGCCGTGGTCAACTGTTACTCCTTGAGGCAACTGTGTGTGAGAACAGAATATTGTGTGTCACCTCAAAAAAGAACGCGACAAGAGGAAGGAAATATGCTTTAAAGGGGGTATGAAAATTACCCCAAAGATTCCCGAGATTCGCGAAGAGGAGCGCACACCGTTGGTGATGGCTCTGCTGGAGATTATCCGGACCCAACAGGAGCAGATTCCGGAACTGAGAGACGAGATGGCCAGGTTGAAGGGTCAGAAGCCCAAGATAAAGCCTTCCGTCCTTGAAAAGTATTTTGAGAACAATGGACTTTAATGGGACATCACAAAACGTCCTGGCTTCACCAAGAGGCAGAAAACCGATAAGTGGACGACACCTTCGTACGGCACCAGGGCAAGAATGGTTATTGTACGCATATCGGGAATGAGATCTTTGCCTGGTTTGAAACCAGCGACTGCAAAAGCAGAATAAACTTTCTGGGAATGCTGCGTGCGGGCAACAAGGATTATATGCTCAACCCCACCGCCCGATTTGAACCACCTCCTTGCAGAAGGAACCAGCGGGACTCAATCCTTAACTATTGTCGGAATCTCGTCTGAGTTATTGAGGAGTTACCAAAAAGGATTATATCCTACTGATCTATCAAGAACAACTAGGTTTTTCCTTTTTTTGACCCACGATCAAGGGGATCCTGCATATGCCGTATTGTCATCAATGTTCGGCGATTCATAGATCATGAATGCGAGATGGTTTCTTAAGAGAACCCTGAAATGGGGAGTCGAACTGGGAATGGCAGCCTCCGGGATCGGTTTCATGTACAGGAACACCGAAGCCTTCCGGACCGGGCAGCGAATATTGACGTACCACAGGGTCTCGAAATGCCCGGCCGATTCCCATTCTATCAGCATCGAACATTTTCGGCAGCACATGGCGTTCCTCGCTGACCACTATCCGGTAGTCGGTCTGGAACAGATGGTGTTCGGTTTGACGGGACATTCCCCTGCCGTAAATCGGGCAGTGGCAGTAACTTTCGATGACGGGTACTGCGAGGCTGCAACCACGGTCGCGGAAATCCTTCTGCGATATCATATTCCTGCGACCTTTTTTGTGATTACCGGTGTCTTGGACAACCAAGGATGGTCACAAAAAAATTCCCACGTCGATTGGCAGGGAGTGATGGACTTGCATCGGGCCGGTTTTTCCATAGGGTCCCATGCCACCAACCATGTGAGCCTCGGGAACCTGGAAGAATCTGCAGTGGAACACGAAATGCTGAACTCATTTCAGCGCATCACCGCAGAAATTGGAGAGCCTCCTGCCGGTCTGGCATATCCGTACGGGACCAGGAGAGACTTCACGCCGGAGACAGGCCGCATCGCCCGGAAGGTGGGGTACCGATATGCAGCCACTGCGGTTCACGGATTGAATCGGCCGGGGTGCGATCCCTCTACCTTGCGGCGTACCACCATTACAGCCGGGGATGGGCTGAAGTCCTTTCGCATGATCATGAAGGGGCACCTTGACCCGTGGGTTCTCGTGGACCGGTGGGCCTACAGGTTTCAGAGGACTGCCACTGATTCCGCGTAGGTAATGTTTTAGAGACCCCAGTCGTCCGTGATCTTTATTGATGGTTTGGTGCTGAGGTGGGAAAATCTTCAAGGTTAAGGTCTTTGATGGCTTCACTGAGGTACGGTTGGGAGTGCCGCGATTCTTGTATGGTCTAACCCGCGCGCATAGCGCGTTTGTTTGATTTTTGTCAACGTATTGATTTCCCTGGCCGCCGATGGGCTATCCAACAATGCAGTCGCAAAAAGATTCAACACTTCACGACCAACGGTGCTTCTCTGGAGAAGCCGATTCGAGGATCAAGGTCCCAAGGGTCTTACTAGGAACGCAAAGCGTGGCCCTTCTCATCGAAGACTTGCAGATCAAAAAGTCAGAGCCATTGTAGAGGCGACACTGCACTCAACACCTCCGGACGCCACCCATTGGAGCACAAGGACTATGGCGAAAGCTCAAGGGGTGTGTCGGAGCACAGTGGCTCGGATTTGGAAAGCGCATGGTCTGCAACCTCACAGGAGAAAAACGTTCAAGCTTTCCAAAGACAAACACTTCGTGGAAAAGCACACTGATGTCGTGGAACTCTATTTCAACCCTCCTGCCAAGGCATTGGTGTAGTGTGTTGACGAAAAGTCCCAAATGTTCTTATGAATATTCCAACATGAATAAAGTTAGTAGCTGCATGACGATTTTGTTTGAATCCCTTTTGGAATAGAGGCCACTATTGTTAGATCAGTCATTTGTCCCGGTTCGTGCTGAACAATCAGACGAGGACTCGATCATAAGGCTGGAACAACTCATATGGGGTTCGGCTGTAGAGGCCACCCTTGAATATTTTCAGTGGTGTCTCAAAGATCCGGCCGGCCAATCGATCACTCACGTCATAAGAAATGATTTGGGCGACGTAGTGTCAATGCACATGGTGCTCCCTATGCCTGCTTTCTTAAGAGGTGAGCGAATCATGGTCGGTATTTCGTTGAATGTGGCGACTCACCCCGATTACCGGCGAAAAAGATTTTCTAACAGAGTTGCAGATTCTATCTTTACTGAGGCAAGGAACCTCGGAATTGAATTTCTTTTCTCTGTTCCAAATTCAGGCCCCTAAGGAACAAATATGATCCCAGGCGTGAACACGGCCAGACACCATTCTGGTTGAAAAGTGTAACCGATTCTGTCCAGACCCACAGAAGAAATTATTGTGAACAACAGGGCCGCAAAAAACGCTCCTTTGTCCCCCACCGTCAAACGACCAATCAGGAAAATGAACACTATGATTATCCCGGACAGTCCAACGAGAACAATCCTCAGGGCGTTCATATTATTGGGTCCGGTAAAGAGAAACGTTAGAGCGCATACATACCACGGGAGAGGTGCGCGATGATCAACCGCATCACGATAGGGTAGTCCTCCTTCCAAAATTTTATTGGCGATTATCGCGTGGGTGCCGTCATCCACGCTCCAAATGGGTGCTACAAGACTGGGTAGTCTCAACACGCACATCAACAGCAAGATTGCGCACAATCCTAGTAAGGCGAGTTTACTTCGGGTTGGTGTCATTTCCGATGCCCACGGAATGGAGGTGTTGTCAAGTTATGGGTTAATCGGGCTCAAAAGTCCTGTGACGAATATTCCTGGTTTCTCGTGTCATCTCCCAAGAAAGACCCTCATAGCTTTGCACGTTATCATTGAGAGTAAACCGAAGCAATCAGACTTTTCGGCAACAAGTATGAAGAAAAAGATGCCTGTCAGACAGAGTTCTCGAATAGATTTTGGTAATAGTATTACAATAGAGTGGCTCATCAAGCGTCTGATCAAGGTCGGGGCGAAAGTCGCGTATCACGGTCGGAAATGGCAGGTTCATCTGGCTTCAGCGTTTCCCTTAGCTCGACACCATCGGGCTGTGCTCGGCTGAGGGCCAACGAGAACATTGTACGAGAACATTGTACTTGACCGGGGACGTTCGGTGAGGTACGCTCAGAAATAGGAAAATACAGCCTTTTTCAGCAACGTGACGACGGTTTTGTCTCCGTTGGCGCATGTTGGGCGACATGCGGGTGCCTTTTCAGGGTCAGAGGAACCATCCCGCGACCGGGCACCGGCCCAAACACCCCCAGAATGGCAAAACCGCCGCATAATTCCGGTTTCTTTCGAAAAGTAGGACCTACATAGGGGCTTCCTAGCGCAGCATCAGGGACGACTGGCTGGTCTCAGAAGGTCTTGGACCGTTTTTCCGATTATTCCAATAAGGCAGACGGTATGCCTCCTTCGCTACGAACGGTATGGCTTGACTGCACTCCGGACATGAACCGCCTGTTCCGTACGTCAACCACGTCAAAGTTACCAAGTTTATTACGAAATGACCTCAGACGCCTTCCACAAAGCGGTCAGGTTTGGCTCACATTAGTTTCGGACGTGACAAGTGTCGAAGGGTGACGATGTCGAGACCACCACTGATTTGCCAACTGTCCACAACGTTCGATGAAGATGCCATCATCGAGTTGCAACGTCTCGTTTGGGGTTCGGATGAACCGGGCAGCCATGAATATTTTCGCTGGCAGAGTGGAGAGAATCCATCAGGCGAGGCCGTTACGTGTATTGTACGGGATGATTCGAATCGGTTAGTGTCTACGCGTACATTGATACCGGTGCCGGCCCTGCTCAAAGGAAACAGAATCCGCGCGGCTTTTACGGTAAACGCGGCCACGCATGGGGAGTTCCGTAGAAGGGGCTTGTCCACCGCAGTCGCCCAGTCAGTTTGCGACGAGGGCTACAAACTTGGGATTAGACTTATCTTTTCCGTAACCAACAAAATGAGTTATGGCGTATTCAAGAAGAAACTCGGTTTCGTTGACGTCGGCAGGCCGTGGGTTATGCTACGATGGATAAATCCGGGGATGTTCCTTGAGCAGCACGGCTATCCTAGGGTGGGGAGAACTTTGGGCGCCTTAACCAATGCAGCCTCACGAATCTGGTCAAGATCCAGAAAGTGGGTCGACGAACCTCGAGACCTGGAAAACCTCGAAGGATTGAGGGTCGAAAAGATTTGGGAACCGATGGATTTTTGTATTGCTGCTGATAGTGACTGGTTGAAGTGGCGCTACAGAGACCATCCTTTTAGGAGGTATGAATTTGCCCTTGTTGGAGAAGTGGAATCCCCGCAAGCGCTTATGGTTTATCAAGTGCTGGAGCCATACAAGAAGGCCCTCGTTATGGAATTCTTTGCCGCAAGGGAAGTGCCTTCGCAGACTGTGGAAGCACTGATGGAATATGTGATACATAAGGTTGATGGCGCCGGATGTTCATCTTTGTGGTGTCTAGCCACTCCACATTCCAGGAAAGCAGGCCTGCTCAGAAAGAGTGGCTTCTGGATTGTTCCATGGAATCTGGCTGAACCATTCAGATTGCTTGTCCAGACAAATGAGCTTCTGCCGACTGACTTTTCGGTGCGCCGAATGGACATCTCTTATGGAGCGTTGTTAAACTTCGAGTGAATGACGCAGAATGAAGGGAAAACCATTATTTCTAAATTCAATGAGTCATGCTTTATTCACAGAAAAAATAATTTTGCAGACCTAGGTAGACACCATTGCTTTTGGTCCGTTGGATCGATTCGTGGATTCTAATTGGGCAGCGTGGTTTTGCCAATTTGGCCAAGAGTCTGGGTTTATTAACGAAGTCAATCTCAGGGATTTTCACGAGGGGGCAAACCGGTTTTGCCAAAGTTCGATATGTAGAGGATTTAGAAGGATTGAAGGTCGAAAAACTTCTGGAGCCCACTGATTTCCATTTTGCCGTAGATGGTCGTTGGTTGAGATGGCGCTATGGAAACACCCTTTCAGGAAATATGAATTTGCCCTCGTTGGTGATCCAGAAGCCCTCAGGCACTTGTTGTTTACGAAGTGATAGATCTGTACAAGTGGACTTTGATCATGGAATTTCTTGCAGTACAAGAAGTCTCATTGGAAACTGTGCAAGCTCTAATTGAAGATGTTGTTGAAAAGTGTAAAGCTGCAGGCTGTTCGTCTGTGTGTTGTTTAGGCTCTCCCATTTCCAGAAAAACTGACCTGCTCAGGAAAAGTGGATTCTGGGGCTTCCCTTTTGATTCAGTCTGGCGTCCTAGAATAGTGGTGAGTAGTCACGTCAACAAATTTTATTGACGGGTAAGACCTGAGTAGTTACCAAAACGTAATGGCAAGAAAGATTGATAATGGATGAGTCTGAACACCGAATAATAATGAGTGTTGTGGGTGCGCGTCCCAATTTCATGAAAATTGCGGCCCTGGACAGAGAATTGAGAAAATACGACAGGATCAGGCATGTCATTGTTCATACCGGTCAACACTATGACAAGACCTTGAGTCAAGTATTCTTCGATCAGCTCGGACTGGCCGAACCGGACAGGCATTTGGGAGTAGGTTCCGGAAGCCACGGAGAGATGACCGGAAAGATAATGATTGAATTCGAAAAGGTGTGCCAAGAGATAAAACCGGATATTGTGGTCGTGGTAGGCGATGTCAATTCCACCATTGCCGCGTCGCTGACGGCACGCAAACTCTTTATTCCTGTAGCTCACGTAGAGGCGGGCTTGAGATCTTTTGACGAAACGATGCCTGAGGAGCTGAATAGGCGCTTGACAGACTGTCTTTCGAACTTGCTGTTCGTTTCCGAGCCGGCCGGATTAGAGAACCTGCACAGAGAAGGGATTGAAATGAGCCGTGTACACCTCGTAGGCGATATTATGCTCGAAACCCTTCAACTCTTTCTCGGAGAGATCAGGATCAAAAAGACGTGGGAAAACTATGGATTGGAAAAGGCGTCTTATGCACTGGCCACAATACACCGTCCGTCTAACGTGGATGATCCCAAAGCTCTCAATGAAATCATCGATATCCTCGAGATAGTACCTGTTCCCATAATTTTTCCAGTGCATCCACGGACATTCTCACGTCTTCGTGAATTCAGTTCCATGGAAAGGATTCAAAATCTTGCCCATGTACGGCTGGTTCCACCTGAGCCTTACCTGGAATTTTTGTCTCTTATGGAAGGAGCTGTCATGGTTTTGTCAGACTCCGGTTCCGTTCAGTCCGAGGCGAGTTTTTTCGATGTGCCGTGCCTGATTTGCCGAGAAAATACAGAGAGGCCTCTTTACCTGGAACAGGGAACTTGTGAACTTGTGGGGAGAGACAAAGAAGCTGTCAAGCGTCTGTGGGCTGACATTGAAAAGGGCGGCTATCGTAAGTCCTCGGAAGTGATAAAGGATGTAGGTTTCGAAGTGGCTCATAAGACAGTTCAGATCATGGTAAATTATCTTGACGACTCGTATGTCTGAAGTTGCCTTGAGGAGCGTCTTTTCGAATCGGTGCGAATGCGGTTCTATCATGACCCCTTAGGGGCCTTGGTAATGAAGAGACCGAATAATGGACAGATGGTAACGGAATCAATCCAGTGCAGCGAGATGACCTCCGAAGACGAGGCCCTTAAAAATTTTCTTGAAACGCTTGGAGTGCGCGTCATTTTCTATAAGGACCATCTCTGGAATTCCGACGGGTTACGGATGTTTCTGCCAATGCCTTGTAAAGGGCCGATGTCCATATCTCAAAACGAACAAAAATACCTGTGGCACCAAGGAGCTTTTTTCCTTCGATTTCCAACCGGAGACAACCTCCCCGCTTTTCCAAGCCACATTTATCTGGTAGACGACAAGAATTACGATTTGGGAAGCATAATGGGCAATCAGCGAAAGGAAACTCGTCGAGCCCTGCGTAAATCCACAGTATCTCGGATCCCGATCCAGTACCTCTATAAAGATGGTTTCGATCTCATTAAGGACACGTACAGCCGTCAGGGACGTACCTGGAACCAGTCAACAATTGAATCATGGGACAGGTATTTCCACGCGGCAGCAAACAACCCCCTTTTTGAAGCATGGGGTGCATTTGTGGGTACGCAACTTGCCGCATACCGTTTGGATTTCTCGTACAGGGGAGGTTTCTATGGCGAAGCCCTGTTCAACCGCAGGGACTTGCTCAAATACCAGGTTATGAATGCCCTGATGTTTGTGTCCACAAAGGAAGCTATCAGGAGAAAAGAAATCGATCACGTGTCCTACGGTATGCGAGGCTTGATCGGGGAATCGGAGGCTCTCAACAGGTTCAAAGAGTCAATGGGTTATAAGCGTGTACCAATAGCCGAACGAATTGAGGTTGCCCCCTGGCTGAAACCTGCATTCGATTTTGGCCTTTCCTCCATCATCAACGCCGTGGCCCGGAGATATACCGACAGGTCTGCCAAGGCCGGCCGGATTTGCGGAATGATCAACACCTATCGTCGCCAAAGAATGAATTGCTTGGACGAATGACCTTGACAATATGGTCGTTTACTCCGGACAGAACATCTCAGGATATTGAGGGTACATAGACACTTTCAATCAAACAAGGCTTCACAACAAAGAGGTAAACAATATGGCCCGTATTCTGATGAGTTGGCTTGTCTCAACCCTATCAATCCTTCTCGCGTCCTATATTATCCCCGGCATTCGAGTAGACAACGCAGGTGCTGCATTTATGGCCGCAGCCGTTCTGGGGGTCCTCAATGTTCTCATCAGGCCGATCCTGGTTCTTCTTACTCTTCCTCTCACGATCATCACTCTTGGACTCTTCTTGTTTATCATCAATGCCCTGTTGTTCCTATTAGCCGGATCCCTGATATCGGGTTTTCAGGTCCGCTCGTTCAGTGCAGCTTTGCTGGGCTCTTTGGTAGTCAGCGTGGTATCGTTTGTCGCACACATGGCTCTTTTCTAATAAAATGTCCACTCATTGGAGTGCTTTATGTTATTGAAGCCGATCATGTAAGAGATCTGTGCTTTTTCTTGGGAGAGCAATGATCCTGTTGCAGTATATGGAAGTGATTCCCGCGCTTGGTCTTCATGAAGGTCGCCGATGAAAGAGTCTGAGCTGAACAATCTCGTAGAAAAATGCGGCCAAGATTATGTGTCCAGAAGACTGCGGATCCAGGGGGCAGGTGGGTCTCGCAAAATACTTAATAAAGAGCTAGAGTACATGGCCGTAGTCAGGGCTGCCGGGATTGGACCAACGAACAGCGAATCCCCTGAGACATGATATCCGGTGGGAAGAACGAATACACATAGCATCACTCATTGATTACGAGAGGTTCGCTCAGATGAACTTAGAGTCTTTGGCATTTCCAGGTTTATAGTGGGATTTCGCTGTGGGTGTTATTGGCGTTGCAAAGTTGTATGCATGGGCTCTGGCGAATCGTCGAGAAGTCGAGGCGGTTCCACTAGCCCAGGGCGATTCTGTCCGCAGGATGGAGCAGTCGGACGGCAAATGAAGATGTTTCATGGAGGGCTGACATGGACAAGTGGACCTTTGGAATTACTTTGCTGGTGATTGGAGCCGGCGGGACTTTCATCACTCTCGGAATCCTCATTCTTTTCACAAACATTCTCAAGAAAGTGTTTCCTCTCTCCGCCGAGCAGGACACAAAGTGAGAACCAAGGAGTAAAGACATGTTCGACAGCTTAATTTCAGGTCTGTCAGGCCTTACGCTTGGATTCCAGTTCCTTTTTTCTAATGGCTTGCCAAACGTGGTGATGCTGGTTATAGGGGGTGTTCTTCTCTACTTGGCCATAGGCAAGGGCGTAGAACCACTCCTCTTGTTGCCCATAGGATTCGGATGCATCCTGGTGAACATCCCTTTGAGCGACCTGATGGATAAAGGGGGATTGCTGAGATTTCTCTATGATATCGGCATAGTCACAGAAATTTTTCCTCTCCTCATCTTCGTGGGGATAGGAGCCATGACTGATTTCACGCCCCTTCTTGAGGATCCCAAAATATTGTTATTCGGAGCCGCGGGGCAATTCGGCATTTTCTTAACACTGCTATTGGCGCTGGCAGTTGGGTTCAGCGAGTTAGAAGCAGTTTGCATTGGGATAATAGGCGCGTGCGATGGTCCCACTGCAATTTACGTGACTTCTCAGTATGCTCCACAACTTCTGGGTCCGGTTTCTGTAGCGGCGTATTCCTATATGGCACTGGTCCCCATCATTCAACCTCCTATCATGAGGGCTCTCACCAGCTCCAAGGAGCGATTGGTGAGAATGAGCGTGCCTTCCAAGCCTACAGTTTCCACTCGAACACGACTCCTCTTCCCGATTGTGGTCACTCTGATAACGGGCCTAATCGCTCCCAAAGGCCTCCCGCTCATGGGCACGATCATGCTGGGGAACTTCATGAAGGAGAGTGGAGTGGTTTCAAGGCTCACAGGGGCCTCAGAAAACGAAATCGCTAATATCGTCACACTATTCCTGGGACTGGCCATCGGCGGCACCATGGATGGGCAAGTCTTCCTCAAACCTACAACTCTCGCCATATTTGGACTGGGATTTATCGCCATATGCGTGGACACCGGAGCCGGTGTGTTGTTGGGAAAACTGATGTGTTTCTTGTCCGGGGGGAAAATCAACCCCTTGATAGGCGCTGCGGGAATATCGGCCTATCCAATGGCTGCAAGAGTAGTCCAGGTCATGGGACAGCAATATGAC
>Ga0007800_10000308_pt1 | contig 20408 bp, 35 predicted proteins | sample CryBogmetaGMA14M_FD_60366 | JGI IMG/M metagenome (GOLD analysis project Ga0007800, IMG submission 60366) | Freshwater microbial communities from Crystal Bog, Wisconsin, USA - MA14M | ecosystem: Environmental > Aquatic > Freshwater > Lake | place: Crystal Bog, Wisconsin, USA | collected 2009-07-06 | reverse complement strand
TAATCCTACTATTTTCATTAATACCTACATTATTTAAAAAATAATAAATTATAGACTTTACAGGTATATAATCACTAGATTGAGATAATAATCTTACCTTACCTACATTAAGTTGTGTAGCTGCAATAGATAGTAATGTTATCATAATACAACTTTTGGCATTATTAAATATCCATCATCCTCAATACTGAAAGGTAATTCCCTTGCACAGGCTGGTTGCATACATAATGCAATATGATTAACAATACCTTTCATCATGTTATATGCAATACCAGCAGCAAAATGTGTAGTCTGTTTGTTAGAGCAATCTACATCTTCTACTTCTGAATCATCAAATAGTGTAGCTCTGTATCTTGATTCTCTGTCTTTTGTTACAAAGTAAGTTTGTAATTGCTCTGCAAGTAGTCTACCGTCAACAAATAACGGTGTTATTTCAGATGTTATTTGGTGCTCATCTTGTACATGTGATATAAAGGATGATTTAGATTGTTTTAAAAAGGTATTAAATAAATCAAGTCGAGTAACCATATTATCTACTGCACTAATTACAATAGTAGCATCGGCCATACATAATTCAGATGTCCATTTCATATTCATTGGAGAAATGGCTGTACCAGATAAAGACCTTATTATACTATCTAAGGCATCTCCTTTAAATGCATCAGCATCTTTCATTCTGTATAACTGCCCAGCAATATTAACAAGTTCTACTCTATCATCATCATAAGTAACAATTCGAGTAAATCCTGCCCTTGCAAGAAATAGTGTGAGCCATGAGCCAATGCCACCTAAGCCTACTATAAGAATAGGTATACTTTCAACAGCCTTATTAGCCCATATTATAGAAGAGAATCTTCCTTTTGTTTTATCTGTCATATATACCTCCTAATCTATAATATCTTCTGCTTCTGCAAGTTTCCTGTTAAAGACATCAGCTTCTAATTCTGAAACAGCAATCATAAACTGTCCTAATAAACGAGCTAAAGAATCTGTAAGCAATTCTTTAGTCTGACCTTCTGGAAAGAAATTAGCTGATTTTTGTAATGCACGAAGTATTGCTACAACAAAAATATCAGGGTACATATAATTGGTAAACAACAGATCATCCTTAACAAATAATTCCTGAGCCTCAGCATCAATACAATCATAAATAATTGTATCAATATTACTAAAAGCAAGAGGATTCTGTTCACGTTTATCAACTTCTGATATACCCATTACAGTATAAACAGGCATTTCAAGAATTTCAGCAAGTACTCTATCTGTTAATTCAGAGGGAAGATATATATAAGTACCTACTTCATGAGGATCTTTAACATAGGCTTCATAAGTACTATGGGATGGCGGATTATAGCTTGATTGATATACAGGCTTTGGTTTTACATAGCTTCTTATCTTCGCAAGACGTTTATCAATTATTTCACTAAATGAGTTAGCTTCTTCTTCATATCCTATAGTTGGAGTATAAATAATAAGCTTCTTATTAGTCGTAGATACTTCTGCAATAGTATCATCAAAATCCTTGAATTTAGTAGTACTTATTTCATCAACTACAATAGCTATTCTTGGAGCTACACTGCCTTTATTGTTTACAATAATAGATAAATAAGCAACATATTTATCAGCATTGTTATGTAACTCATCCATATCAGTAGAACTGAAGAAAGTGTCCATAGAGTGATGACTGTGAGCGTGACCAAGTCGCATATTAATTGCTGACGGAAATTCATCATAAAGATCAAGAGTAAGTTCTGCATTATTATCATACTCCGTATATCCTGATGAACCTATATCCATAGCAAACACATAGTTTACTTTAATTACAAGATTTTTAATATCTGCAAGTGATCCAGATACTATATCCCATACAAGTATACCTGACCATTCAGTATGTGGAAATTTGTCAAGAAGATAGTTAATTATCTTCTGTGCTACTTTAGTAAGTATAACTTTACCACCAGTAAGATTAGCAACACTACTGTACTTTATGTCTTTAACAACATCGTCTTTTTTGGGAACATTGTTAAATTTAGTGCTTGCTGGTAGCTGTTTGGTATAGTCTTTGTTAAACTGATCTAGGGTTTTCCATGATCTATTATTGTTCTTTCCCATAAAATACTTTGTTATGTTGTTTAAATATGTTATTTAGTAAATCAGTAATTTCCAACATTGTTGTAGGATGAATGACGTTTATAAATTGTACTTGCTCAACAGGCTGTATATCTTCAATAGTTTTACCTATAATATCAACTCCTCTGAACTTAAAGAACTTAATTTCATTCTTACTATAGTTTCGTTTCTCTACCACTACTTCTGTATAATAGGAATTACTATCAGAATTGTATTTACATTTAGGTACAGTTTCAAAAGACATTAATATGTCTATAAACTGTTGTGTTATACTTGATATTGATAACTCATATTGATCATTAACAATAATAATACCTACACCTGGAATGGTAGCTAGTTTGTTATTACGTAAATATAATCGTAATTCTTTAATAAAAGCTGTTTCGGAAATACTGCTATGATTGTAAGTTCCATACTTTCCTATATTAGCTAATCGCATTGTAGGATTGCCATCAGAATTTTCATATGAAAAGTAGTTCTGCAACATCATAACTAACAATTCAATCATAGCATCACAGTTAGAATTACCTGTTTTTATTTCATTTGTAATGAATATTAATTCACTTGATCCTAAACACACACGTGCCAAATGCGTAGCACCCCAATTACTATTATCTCTGAAACCATGTGAATGCCAATATTGTGAATTAGCTTCTGTTCTAGTTACTGTTGCTCTACAATAACATATTTGTATAGCATGACCATTATTAATAATACCACCATATAAATCAATTACCTCATGTTGTCTATCTTGTGAATCTGTAATAGTAAGTGTTGGATAATAGGCTAGTATAGCTAAATACTGACCATCACCTATCAAATCCCATCTATCTTTATATGATTCTTCAAAGGCTTTAAAGAATATTGGAAACTTTGATACATAGAATAGATAGTTATTGAAATAATCTGATTTAATCCAAGTCGTTAATGCTTTAACTATAATTTGTGGGCTAGGTAAGTAAGATAACTGCAACTCAGCAAGATCGTGATATAGTTTAGTTATAGTTACTTTAATAGAATCATCCGAAATAGACTCAAATGTTGATAAATCCCATCCAAACTTGTTCATATAAGCTGTATGATCTTGCTCTGATATAATAGGATTATCTGGTGTAATATCAGATGCAGGTTGCTCACTAACTATCATACTTGATAAACGAGCAAATTCTTCTTCATCAAAGTCAAAGACTTCTTCTACTTGTATAGGTTGTGCTGTTTCTACCATAAAGCTTAGTATTAATTAGTTTGTTAGCAAAATAATAGGGGTTAGATTAAACTAATAATCCTTCCCCTATTATTTCACCCGGTAAATGAATAACTTCTTAGCTGAAGTGCCTCTGAAGTTCTTTTGCTTCCTGCATCAGTTCTGCTGAGTTATCTTCCTTTACAGGAGCAGCTTTCTTAACAGGGGCTTTCTTTGCAGCAGGCTTTTTGGCAATAGCTTTCTTTACAACTGCCTTTTTCACCGGGGTTTTCTTCACCACTTTCTTTACAGCCTTTTTTACAGGCATACCTGACTTGATCTTTTTGGCAAGCAGAAACATGGTGAAATCACCTTCCGGCAATTTAGCATCATCCAACTCCATGTTCTGTCTGGTATCTTTGAGTACAGCAGCCATGTTGCCATATTCAATACCATTCTTTTTAAGATCACTCTTGAGTTCTCCCCATGTTGTTGCTGAACTCGTAATTGCTTTAGGGGCGTTCAGTTTTGAACTTACGATTGTTACATTCATTGTTTGTTTGAATTTGAGATTAGTACTAAGGTTAACTGTTATTGTGAATTGAAAACTTCATGCACTAACGATTTAGCCGAATAAAGTGTTTTATACTGTTCAATATAATCACTTATGTTTTTTGTATTATACTGTAACGGTATATGTTTATAAGGAACATTATATAAAGATGAGAACTTACTAGCATTTTCAATACCTGCTTTATCATTATCAAAAAATATAACTTTATACTTATATCTTTTTTCAAACTTATCCCATACTGTACTGGGAATCCATGATGCTTCATTATTAGGAGCAACAGCAGGATAGCCTAGTAAATTCCAACACATTGTATCTTTTAGTGATGATGCTATTATTAATATATCAGCAGTTTTAGGTATAACATCTATACCCTGTACTATTGTTGTATCAATATTAGATACCCACTTATAGTTTTTAATGTGCCTTAATGGTTGATAGATTTTTCGTAAGAAAATATTGTTGTGATAGTAATAATTGTAACAATAGGCTAACCTATCTGTTTCAAATGATATTTCTTCCCCATCTTTAATAATCCAATACCTAGTAATAGGTTCTACTTTATAATCCTCTAACAGTTTCCTAGTAATAAAATACCTATTATACCAAAACTCTTTATCTCTCATTAACCATTCACGTCTCTTTATTAAGATAATAGGTTTTGATTTATTATTTGTTTTACTTGGTGTTGTTTGGTTAGATTTAACAGTAGAGTGTTCTACAGGTATAGAAAAATTAGTAATTTGCAGATCGACTGCAATTTTTGCTAAAGCATCAGTATAATCTAAATTGTATTTTAATTGCACATATCCCCAGATGTCAGTTGCAGGAATAGCTGTTCCAAAGTCTTTATAACGTAAACCAGACCCTAGATCAGTTATCCTGCAACTGGGATTGCTGTCATGTCTCAACTCAGAACAAAAGGCTGTGTCCAACTTTTCAAACGGTGGACAATATAATCTGAATAAATCTTCCTCTGATCTAACAGATAATATCATCTCTTTTGTTATGGCTTTATGACCTTGTATCATATAGACTATTATTTAACCCACACGTCAGCTTCTTTATCCATCTCTGGAGACTGTTTAGGTAGTGCATCAGGAGTTAAATTGCTACTAGATGGAACAAATTCTTCCAGCTTGTATGACCATTTTCCTTCACTTGCTTTTACAGGGATATTACTCTTATCGCCAGTAATATGTTTTTGCCATGTTACTATTGAAGTAATGTTCCATCTTGCAGAAAACTTGTTGTAAACCGTCTGATAATACTTACCATCCTTTTTACTCTTAGTCACAGTTAACATAACCTTTACAGGTGTTTCTGCAAAAGGAGTAACAAGATCAGTAAGCTCCTTAAAGTTTCCATTAAGCAGATTCTTGACATTTACTGATACAGTATCAGTTTTCTTAGCATTAACCCAGTTCTTAATGAATGTGGTTAACAAATCTTCTCCGTCAATACACACCCTTGATCCCTGTGCTAAATACCATGATTCTGTAGGTTCAGCATCACCAACTGCCCAACACAGTTGACCAAAATCATTAATATAGCAGGATTTTGTTAATCCTCTATCTGATTTAGGTCTATCTGTGATGAAAAATGTAACTTTAGTTTTCAGATCAGCTACTTTCTCTAGCCCCTCTGTGTTAAAGTATTTACCTTTTGCATTAATCCATACATCAATCCTCACTCTTTTCTGTCCTTCTGAAGTCTCATCTGTGTAATTAACTTCTTTCTCAAAGTTAAATCCAAGATCATCATTCAGCTCTTGTAATGTGGGATTAATGGCTAAGACTTTTGCAGAAACAATACCTGTTAGAAGAACCAAGTCTTTTACAATTTCTACTTTTCCTGCATTTCCATGTACAGCCATAATTCGTAATTTAATAGTTAATAATTAGTATTACTTGGTTTTAAGTTGCACATATTACTGTGCAGCAGGAGCCGGAGCTACAGGAGCTTCAGGGACATCATCAATAAAGGTGAATCCCTTGTTAGGAGCACGCAGCTTAGTTAGGTTTGCACCTTTCATGAGCCTCTTGAGAGAAGCCATACTGATTCCATAGAATTGTGCTACTTCTTTACGTTTCTTGCCTCCTTCGATGAGAGCCAACAGTTCTGATTTCTTAATTTCTACTGCCATAATTTTAGGTGTTAGAATTAGTTAATAATTAGTAAATAAATGAATTATAAATTGAGAAAAATTTTGCTCCAATCAGCTTCGATGTCTATTCCTCTTAAATGTGCTGGTCTAGCACCACATAAGACTGTATCTGATGATTGAAAACTAATCCTTAACTGCTCACCACTGTCTCCAGCTCTGTACATGTATCCTATTGCATCTGCGTGTGCACTAGTAATAGATTTTATTTTGCCAGTTAAATCTAGATCTTTAGCACTAACTTCATTACCCTTTTTCTCTAACACTTTATCTTTTAAATGTGATATGAGTATAAGAGTAGGAGCTAGTGTATTAAGTCTAGCAAGCCATTTGTTATAGCTTTTTCTTAACCACATATATCCACCACCTTGTGTTAATGTTAATACACTATCTTGTTTACCCTTTGGTAGAAGCATACCACTATCATCTCTGTTAAAGCTTTTACCTATAACTGAGTCCATATACATTTGTGTAGCATCTTGTTCACACCAATTCTCTAATTCGGTGATAGTGTCTATTGTAATATATTTATATGGATAGTTAGCTTTAATAATTAGGCTACTAACCTCTGTAATATCAGCAAATGAATGTACCTTATATTTAATCATAGCTACATCATCACTTCCATCTTCAAGATCAAGTAGACAATTTCCTGCTAACATAGAGCAAAACGTTGTTTTTCCTATCTTCGGAGCTGCATATAAAACAATCCTCCTTAGATTATGTGGAATTACTGGTATTGGAGTTGTTATTAGTTCCATTATTCCTTATAGTATTTAGTGAGTTTTTTAATATTCTGATAATCCTTGTCAGTCATTAATGGCATTGTATCACCGGGAAATCTAGGTACAGAAGGTGGTAACTCTTCAAATACTCCTACTTCACCTATGAATTTTGTGCCAAATACTATATCTGCATCTCCATCTCTGTTTTTTAATATCTTAACTCCTCTGAACCTATTACCAAGTTCATCAATTCTGTATCTTCTGTATTCATTAATACTCCATGCTTGAGGATAGCATAAACCGAGTATATAATGTGATGCATCTGTAGAGTCTGACGACTCCTTAAAATCACTTTTCTGTGGATCGACAGATGACATTTTCATCCTATCTACATTCTCAATATTCCTGTTAAGTTGTTGGATAGGTACAACAGTTACTTTGTAATCTCTAGCAAAGTCTAAAGAATACTCCATCATTTTATCAATATTCTGCTTCTTGCTTTGTACTATACCTTCACGTCTTTCAGACCTCATAATATTAAGATGATCTATCATCAAAATAACATGCTGTCCTTCATCATCTGGTATATATCTGTCAAACGCTTCAAGAGTTTCTGTACTACCATCTTTATGTTTTATGGTAATAACCTTCATTTTACGTACTCCATGATTCTTTAAATAAGTATATACTGTATTTCTTATACCTGTAGGATTCTCCTGTCCGTTAATAATAACTCTATCCTCAAACTCTTCAAAGTAAGGTTCATATTGCCGTATTAACCTATAAATATGATCGTCAATTCTCTTAGTACCTCTAGATAGTATATAGTTCAAATCAACTAATATACCATGATCTTTATAGATTCTACGGCAAATACCTTTAGCAATTAATATTTCTGGACTGATTTCAATAGAGAATATAAATATCTTAAGTTTAACTCTGTCTCTTTTTGTCATGTAATCATCATAGGCATTATATACAAACATATCCATGCCTAATGCACTCTTTCCTGAACCACTAATACCACCAATTAAATAAATGTTTCCTTTCTGAATATTAGGTAAATACCTAGTTGCTCTAGATAATCCATGAAATAGACCTTCATTCTTACCAAGTCTACCATCGTCTATAACTTCTAAAGCTTGTTGATAATGTCTCATATTAACCCATTTGAGTATAATCATTATCAGAAACAATACCACTATCTAATGGTAATACACCTTGAGTACCTTCCTCAAGTAATGTAAGTAGTCTTGATCTTTCTATTCTGCTTGTTTGTTCTTGTTTTGAAATAAAATAATCTGCTTGCTGCAAGAATCTATAGTTATCTCTACCTTGAGACATTATATATGTCTTAGCAGCATTCATAATCTGTTCTTTGCTATATTTAGGATACTTTTTTAAGAAGCGTATCAACTTCTCTTTGCAAGCATTAGGATCACCCATTGCTCCCGGCTTTTTAGTAGCTTTAAACAGTAATCTGAAATCCTGTACAAACCTATCAATATCTTCAATCTTTTCTTTTACTGTTGTTTCTATAAATAGTTCATTGAGCTTTTGTCTGGCTTCATATCCACTAAGTTTAGTAGAATCTGTAACTATAATGTATTCCTTCTGCTCCAATGCTGTAATTGGTGGTATTGTAAATTCTTCATGTAATGCTGCCATTAGCAATACAATTCCGTTTTCATCTTTATGATAGATAAGATAGGCTAAACAATATTCATATACTGTTAAATCACTAGTAACAAGCTTACTTAAGTCTATTACTATATTAGTCATTTCCAGAATTTTTAAGTATTAGCTTAGCATCTTCTTCATCAATTCCTACAAATGAATGTTCCATTATTTCATCCATTGTGAATCGTAGACTTCCAAAGTAATAGTCTAGTAGAGGATAGAGCTCTTCGTAAGGTATTCTTCTTCCAAGCTCCATCTCCACTATACCTATACTTAAGTCTAATAAATCTTCTCTGTCCTTGTCCATACATCATATTAAGTATTGTTTTGAATCTCTGACTTCGGATATTTTAGACCTTTCAATTATTGTATCAAACCACTTTTCTGACTGTGTATCTTTCACACGTATAACATATATAGTGGCTATTTCTTCAGTAGGTAATCTATGTAATCTGCCTATTCTCTGCTTACTTTTAGTTTTTGAACTTTGAAATGATTCAAATATTGCTGTATTAGCAGACTTCATATTAAGACCTAATGTTAATGAGTAGCAAGAACCAAGAACTTTAATATCCCCATTATTGAACCTGAGTAAATCGAGATCATTTTCTTCCTGTTTATTCTTACTGTGTACTGTATGCTTACATATTTTATCAATCTGTAAAGTCATTTCACTAAATACCAAAATCTTATTTTCCGGTAATTGTGTCAGTTCTTTTGTCAAATTGACAGCTACGTGTGCAGTAGAGTTTAGATTGAGTAAGAGGTTTCTTCTCTGTGTAACAGCAGTAAGGTATGTTCTGGCTGCATAAGCCTGTCTGGCATCACCGTTTCCATTCCAAAACCACTCTGAGGCATCTGTAAAAAAATCTGTGCTACCAACAGCACCCATTAGTTTCTGCCCTTTTTCTAATTGAGTACAAAGATACGAATATTGTTGCAATTCTCCAACTAAAAATGGATTTTTCTTCGTTCCACCTGTAATTTTATAGTCATTTGTAAGAAAATGGTCAATAACCACTATTTTAGTATTATTGACAATACCGTGTTTCTCTCCGTCTGTAAACTCATAGATAATTGGACAATATTTAGCATACAAAGCAACCTTAATATCCTTATCTCTACCTTTAGTATCTGGTGTAGCTGTAAGTCCTATCTTATAAGCGAATGAATTATTAGCTAGCAAGTTGGAATATTCAGGCGTAAATATAAGATGTGCTTCATCTAACACTACAAGATCAAATTCCTCACCTATTAATTTGTAGCAAGACTGTATGTTCATAAAGAATATAGATATAGGCTTCCCGTCTACTATATACTGGTAAAATCCTTCTGTAACATATTTACCATCTAAAGCAGATAGTGTAGTATCAGCTTGCATATCAAAAAAGAATCCCCATTTGTCTAATTCATCCATCCAGTTCTTTTTTAAGTTTTCTCTTGGGCTGGTAATTAGTACTCTGAATATTCTATCTTTATTCTCTTTAATAAAATCAATAGCAATCTTACACTTACCTACACCTGTATCAATAACTAGTGTACCAACACCATTATTCATCTTCAAGCAATGTAACGCTTGGTTCTGTATCACTTCCCTTGTTAGTTGCTCCATATATCTTTTTATAATATCTCTTTCGTGCTGCTACTTTCTTAGTTACTTTCTTGCTTGGGTTGTCAGGATCAGTTATAATCTCATCAGGATTAGCTACAAATATTATAGACTTATTAAAGTCTTTAAGACATGTATTTTTATTCTTAAGATTATCACAGTCAAAATTACAGTTCTTACACATAGGTTTAATAACAACAGGTTCTTTATTATCAACTTTACCCATAGCTAATTTAGCTGGTGGTATAGGCTTATGTTCAGTACGTAATGAATTTCCTATGATTTTCTCTGATCCATGTATATGAAATTCCTTATCATGTATACGAAGTTCTAAACTTACTCTAGGAGCTTCTGACTCTTCCTCAATAGATTCAGCTCTTTCTTCAGTTACTTCTTCAGCTTTTTCTTCTTCATCATCTGTTCCCATAAGTTATACCCTTTCAATAGTATCATCAATTACCTTAGCACCTCTATCTTCATCATCTACTTCGCCTCTAGCATCTTTAGTTCTAGGTAAAGGTCTAGTTAAATTATTAGTAAGTCTGAGATAATCATCAAGTGTTCTAGGATAATGGTGTAGTTTTCTTTCTTTAAGAGTTTTATCAGTTAGCATATAACGCTGTGGAGTGAATGTTGCTTTGAATAGAGCTATTGGTTTAACCATTTGTACATAGATACCTTGTAATGCAAATAAAGCTTTCTGTCTTATGGGAAATGTTACTGCTGATGTATTAGCTTTAGCTATACTATACGCTACATCTGGTTTAACTTCGATATAACTTGTAGCACCAAGATCACAAACAAATGGCCTTTTAAAAGTATTATCGTGCCCATTAAGGATATTACACCATAAATCTATACCTAAACTTGTCCATCTTACTACCAGATCAGGGGTATAAACCCATTGTTCAAAACTTCTGCCTTTAGTTATTTCTATCCTATAATCAATAACTATCTCACATGGACTAGTATCAATTAGCTGTATATACCCTCTACCTCGTAACTCTTCAAAGTACCAGATAATATACTTTTCAGTTTCACCTTTTTGTCGTTCTCTTTCCATTGTAATAAGCTCTAGTAGTACGTTTACCTAGTAGATATGCATAGTATAATGCTTCTCGTATATTAGATTCAGCTTCCATATTATATCTGTATGCAGTTTCTTTTATACATTTATCAACTAGCTCATGTACTATACATCTAAATAATGGAACACCCCTTAATTTTACAACACCTTTTTCATTAATAAAAGGTTTCTGTCTTTCACGTTGTTCCATTATATAGGTAATATTATAGATACCATAATATTTGCACCGGAAAATGGTAATTTATCTGCCGTTGCAAAGAATAATGTAATATTTCCACAAGAGAGTACATCTTCTTCTACAGACTGTTCTTCATCATACATATCATGCTCCATTGTATAGTGCATAACATCTTGCTTAAAACTTTCAATACAATCTCTTGTACCTGTAATTTGAAAATGTTTAGGAGTACTGCCTCTACCAATAAATTGCATCTTAGCTTTACCTATCATAAGGAATAGCTGATCTACAATAGATGGTGGAGCAATAATTTCTTCAATAGCCTGTTCTTTGACAGGTTCCACTTCAGTTAATTCATCTGCGACTGGTTTTTCTGGTTCCATATAATTAGTTTATTTAGTGTTTCCAATATTTAGCAACAACTGTTTCAACTTTAACTGGTATTTTATGAAGTACCTTCTGAGCTGCTTCAATCATTATTGATTCTTGAATTGGTTTCCAAATGTCAATATAATCATCTCTAACTTCAGCTACTATTTCGTCGTAGACTGCTAGTTTAAGTTCAACTGGATACATATTTTTATCAATTTCATCTTGAAGCATACATAAAGCTTCCTTAATTATGTTTGCATTTGAGCCCTGAGGGATTTGATTGCGACTTGGTCTAGCTATTTCACCAGTTATTTTTTGTATCTTAATAAAGTTTTCTTCTGGATTTTGTTCTAACTCTTTTAACTCATTAAATTTAGGAAACCATCTTACTCTTTTATAAGGAGCTGCTGTCATAATATAACCTCTTGTAAGAGCTGTATATGCCCAAACTTCAAGTATCTTTTGAACATTAGGTACAACAGAGAAGAATTTATCAATAATTTGTTTAGCTTTATTCTTTGGTATATCTAACATCTCAGACAGCTTAAATTCTGACCCTCCATAAGCTGTCATAAAATTAATGGTTTTCTGCACAAATCTATATGTCATATTTTCATTCAAATAGAATGGTTTAGTTACATCTTCTAATGGTATTTCAAATGTAGCTGCACATAACTTTGCATGTAAGTCCTCATTATTAATAAAAGCATCAGTCCAACTAGGCTCATTAGCATATTCTGCAATGAGACGAAGTTCCATAGCTGAAAAATCGGTATCTATGAGTGAAAATCCCTCTTTTGCTACAAATGATCCTCTGATCTTTTCTCCAAGTGCTACGTGGATAGGTATATTTAAAAGATTGGGATTATTCGATGAAATACGACCACTTGCAATGATTTGAAAGAAGTTCGCATGTATTCTACCTGTAACTGGATTAATGAATCGTAGAAACTCCTCACCAAAAGATGTCGATAACTTTGTTGCTTTATTATACTTTATTAATTGTGAAATAATTTTATGTTTAGCTCTTATTTTAAGTAGTGCTTTTTCATCAACTTTCTTAACAACTATACCTAGTGCATTAAGTATTGCATGTTTCTGCTTATTAGAACTCCAGTTTACTAAAGTTTCTTTAAGCGGTTTAGGTGCAATTTCTTCAAAAAACAATTCTAATTGTGGTGCTTTATTAACAAACTTACTGAGCTTTGGTTCTGCTAAAACAGCATTGTCTAATTTATTTTCTATATCTGCCCTATTAGACGTAGTTTCAACATACACTTCTTTCCACTTAACAGGATCAAGGGTTATACCATTATATTCCATCATAGATAGAACTCTAACAGTTTTCATCTCAAGATCAATAAGCACATCATCAGAATACCACTCCCTTAATTTGTCAATTTGTAATTTCTTTAATACTAATAAGTATCTTACGTCACCAGCACAATACTCAATTACTTTAGGTGTAAATCCTTCATAATTAATAGCTCCTCTTACTGTCTTATTAAGAATACCACCAGTATACTTCTTTACACATTTATCTAAACCTAAATGTCTTTCTGTCCTTTCAAGACCTGTAGTAAGAATACATTCAGCAATAAATGTGTCAAAGATGTTTTTAATGTCAATACCATAATGATACAACCACTTCCAATCAAATTTAAGATTGTGACCCACCACTAATGTTTTAGTTAATAACTGTAACGTGTTAAGTACATCTGTTCCAATAGTCTGTATATCTAATACAAATTGTACATCATAGTTACCTATTTGTGCTGCTAATAATTGTCCATTAAAAGGTAATTCACTAGAAGTCTCTGTATCAAATCCTACTTCCCTATTATGTAATATGAAGTCATTTACTTCAGGAAGTTCTTCTTTAGAACAGATGAATCGTATCATAATTAATCAGGTCTATCAGCTTCAACAACATCTATTCTTCCTGTAGTCATAGGATTACTTTGAGCCATAGCACCTGTTGTTGTATTTTCATTAGTAACAGCTTTAAATAAATCTATGTGTGTTACTAATTCGTCAACAAAGTCTTTAGCTTCTTTTAGACCTATATTAAGTTGTTCTTTAACAAACTTAACTGCTGAAAGTTTAGATTTTTCTATGACAACTTTAACAACAGCTTTCTTAAACTTTCGTGTATTAGCTTTCATTGATCTGCTCCTCCAACTGTTTAGCTTCCTGTTGTAATGATTCTTCCCATGTCAATTCGACTGTAGTATGACATCTTTTACATTCTTTGCTTTCAGGTTTAAATATGAATGTAGTATGCCCAAACAACCAACACCATAATCTTTTCATATGATTTATATTTAGTTAATAATTAACAAAAAACCTGAGCCAAGTATAGTAAGTGAGTAAAACCAATCTGTAAAACTTCACTTTTATTCTGTTAAGAATGTACTATACTTGGACACCAGGGATATTTTTAACCTCTTTCTATTGTATATTGTATACCATATGTTAGTATACTAATAACTTCAAGAGGATCAGTTATATTTGTTGTAATAGCATGGTTTTCATCGTTACTATCAAAAGCAATTAGTATAAACCCATCAAAATGAGCTTTGTTAAGAGACTCTGCTGTTTCATGAGCTATTTCTGCAAATACAGCTTCTTTAGTAGTGGGCATATTAATTAAATTTGATTTTGAAGTTTGTGTTTTCAGCAGCTTGTATTAAAACTCTTGTATGATGTTCTACTGATTCTCTTGGTGTGAGAAACATAGTATGTTGTTTCCCTGAATAGCTTGGTGTAAATCCATTAGCATATGCTAATTGATTAAACTGACTTTTTGTTGTTTTCATAATAATTGGTTTTAAATTAGTTTTAAAATATATAGTGGAAGGGCCAGAACTTGAATCTGGCTTGGACTCTATTAGACTAGGCTTATACTTTTACTCCGTATAAACTTATCAGTGGAATCTATACTCCAAGAGCTGTAACTTGCAATTAAATGCACCATCTACTTATCGCTTATATCCAATCATCCTCATCATGTGTACTACTTCCCTTACTATTGCCAGCATTTCTTTTCGTCATGACTTGGCGTTTTTACATATTAAACTTTCAACAGATTACCCCGTTTTATAGACCAGATAAACTACCTCCCATCAATAACCCTTTTCAAAGTTATATCTTAATATTGTGGATTAGGGGGCTTTGTATTACTACTCCACCCCACACTAACCACCTGTTTCTTATACTATTGATTGATTTTTCTTAAAATTGATTGGTTTTCCAGAAATTTAACCTCATTACCTCATCCAGAATCCACGATCTCAAGAAATCTGACCTATAGTATTAAACAGGCATTAGCTCAATCTTGTGGAATCTTTGTGAATAATTTTGGGTTAAAAGGGTAAATTAGCTCAGATGCAACATAAAGTGGCACTTGAATGGTGTGATACATAATTATAGTCTGCTCAGAAGCATTTAAGAGCATATAGTTCTCTCGTATATCTATAATTGCATAGAATCTTCCATCGTTGTGCACATCATTAATTATCTTAACAGGTAATGGTACATCATGGAATGTTTTGAAGATTACAATATCATCCTTTGTTAAACAGGCTCGGAAGTAGTCTAACTTCTGCTGAGTGTAGCTGTTTTTTAGTTTTATGAAAACTACTGCTACAATAGCTATAATAATTAGTGATATTATCACTATTATCATATAAACTGTATCTGTCATAGGTTGATTGGTTTTTAGTTGTTTGTAAATGTGTTGTTAAACAGGTATAAAAATAAAAAGGAAGCTATTCGGATTCTTTTTTAGGCATACTCACATTAAGTATTGCATCAATGATCTTATCTAGCTTCTCTACTTTGGACTGTAGTAACTTATTCTCATTCTTTATCGAAGAAAGCTCTTCTTTGAGGGTAAATATCTCCTTATTAAGTGTTACACGAACAAGTAATAGTGATTCTACTCTCTCGGTAAGATCATCAATATATTTTCTAGCTGGTTTACTAAGCAGTAATATACTGTCGTCTGGAAGTATAATACTGTACTTAGCTTTACGTTGTTTCTTAGGTTTAGTGCCTAATGTTACTTCTTCTGGTTCCATAATTGATTGGTTTTATTGTATAAGTAATAGAGACTAGAGTTACTGTTTTAAACTACAATCGTCAGGCATTTTTAATTGTAGTTTATATGGGAGTAATATTAAAAATATGCCAATTTATAACACCAGCTACAGATAAACCCGATTCTCTAATCTCTATTTTCTTATACCTGTGAACAATAATTAATTAATTCTTGCAGCAGAATGACCTTCTTTTATACACCACTTGTTATGAAGTTTATTCCAATAAGATTTTCCTTCAAAAGTTTTAGACCATACTAAAGAATGGTCTATTAAAGCATAGATTAATGTTCTTGGAGTACCTGCATGGTTAATTGCTTGATTTGTTACTATATTCTTAACAAACTTTCTTACAATCTTCTTAGGTAGTTTGGATTTGAATATCCTGAACTGCTCATCTGACATTCTGGTTTTGTTCATAAATGTCTCTTTATATACTTATATTTCATTGTAGACCAGTAATTAAATCCTTCAGGAGTATCTTCCCAACTCATACAATGATCTATAAGATGTGATATAAGTAATCCTGATACACCATTACCCAGACTTCTCCAATTAATAATATTCTTAATTAGTTTCCTGAATATCTTTTTAGGAAGATGCTCTTTAAGCTTATTGTATTGTATTATTGTAAGATTACCTCTTACTACAATCTTAGGAACAGATATTACTTGTGTTGTCATAATTCTCTTCTTGTTAATTTGTCATGATAACGATGCCATTTTAATGTATGTGGTTTTCTAGCCTCTAAAGAATCTGCCCAATTAAAAGCATTCATAATAATACGATGTGGTAATGTATTATTATGAAAATTAAAATTATGTCCTATTAAACTTCTTGCATATATGTTGGCTAGTATCTTGCGTGCTATCTTTTTAGGAAATTTGGATCTGATAACATGTTTATTATTGGCTATTATTTCTTGGTCTGTCATAATACTGTTATTTGAGATAAGGATAGGATTTGAACCTATGATCATTATTACATTATTGTACAACTTAAGTACAACCGTGTATTACCGATTTTGTAATAACTGCTTTTACCACTAAGCTACCTTATCACCACAAAGTAAGCATGAATTACACTAATTATAGATATAACATAAGACTTGCTGTTATATTTCATAGTATTTCTACTGATGTAATTAGTATAATTCATTAGTCTTAGCTTACTTCATTAAATCTCCAATACCATGCAGGCCACTTAGACTACCCAAAAGTCATGTCTGCTTAACATGGATTATCATAGAGTTGTCACTCTATCCGGCCTTACTAGAGATTGTATTATAGATAGGCGTGCTTAATTCAATAGTCATTGTAAGCCTCTCGTGATATCGCTATACTATACTGAATACTTTAACACTATAGACTGATTGTTCAACAGTTCTTATACTTCCTATCTAGATTATTTATTTGGTAGGTTCATTAGCATTCCCATACCATTTCCTGCAAGTGTTGTTGGAGTAACTCCATTCCATTTTTCAACGTACATTTTCTGAGAAGTTAAAAATGAGTTCTCCATATGTTCTCACAATATCATCAATACTGTCACAAGGATTAATGGTTGCTATCTTGTCAATGTCTGCTGATATTAGAGCTGATAACTTAGTGTGATTGAAATTACTAAGTGCTCCAGATAAACATTCATCTGAATCAACTTCAAGAACATCAATTTCTGTTGATGTGGTGCATTGGTTATCTATAATTGTAGATTTAATGTATTCTTCTACAGTTAAGATTTGTTTGGTTGATAATTTTGTTGTCATTGGGATTGGTTTTAACAATGTTAGTTTTTGGGTTTATGATACTTTGCTTTAGGTAGACAGGTTAGTATTAATACTAATACTACGAATGGTGACGCAAGTATTAATAAGTCTAATATACCCTGCCATCCCCACCATGCTCCTAGTAATATACATACTACGATGGTTATTACTATAAAAGGATTACTGTTTGTCATAATATTGTTGTTTTGATTGGTTTATTAATGTGTTTTATTAACTGTTTGTTATAATATTAACTAAATAGTATGCAGAAACTCCTCTTATATCTGCTTTGAGATATATAGAATTGCGAGACCAATATATCAAAGAAATGTATGGATATTCATACAAACTTTAAACTATTTAGTTTCATCAGATACATTGAGTGATACTGATGTACGGTCAGTATAATAACCATACTCAAATTTAACTTCAAATGCTGTAAATCCTTTAGCTTTGCATTCATCAATCCATTTTTGTAATGTAGTTAGTGGTTCTGCACATGGCCAGAAATCCTTTAATTCTAAAGGAGTAACTGATTCATTGTTATCTGACATTTGGTTTGGTTTTATTAACTGTATATTGTTGAATTTCTTGTTAGTTTAATACTGCTTACTGAAAGAGTGTATCAAGTTGATTAGACTATCCACACTCTTGTTCAGCAGTATATCTTTTAGTTTTGACGTGGTGGTGCAAAAGATAATAAACACCTCACCCATAGTTAACTTTTCAAAAATCACCAAGATCAGTTACTAACTCTCGTGATATAAATTGGAGTTGAACCAATAAACTAAGCCTTATCTTAGTATATCTATTGCTTTTTATTCTGTATATAATATTGTATTGCTTGTTCTTCGGTGATAATTTGATAGGCTGCCCTGCTATCAGGTAATACAGCATTATCTAGTGTACTTTGAGCACTATTAATACTGCTGAATGGAATTGCAAATTTGGGATTTCTAGTATAATGTATTGTAAAACCTTTATAATGACTATTAATAAGGCTTATTAACTGGTTGGTGGTAATAAGTTTAATATAGTATATCATAAGTTACGCTATATTATTAATAACTTGGGGGAATATAATGATTTTGATGAGATTTGGTGAGATGAGGGGGCATAACCTGCATTTGTTTGTGATAGTGAGTGAACCAAACTGCTGTAAAATGTTTAATGTGCTGTTGGATATATAAAAGAGTAGATAACTGGTGACTGTTTTAGTTTTTACGATTTCCCCCTCAACCATGTTATTCCAATGGCAACAGCATAACACCAGCTATCATCTCTTTTTGAATTATTAAATATATAAAAACATAACCAAGTAGCGTTAAACCCCTGTCTGGAGTGAACTACTTGGCTATGTCCTAATAAATGATTCATAAGCTCAGCTTGTTTTAGCTGTTGATTTCAGTTGATGCAGCAATGCTGGTAACTCCGGCAAGTTCTTCATGTTCTACTGAACTCCTTGAAGGAATATCGTTGTTAAACCTTGGTGGCAAACTGCGAGGATCACCTACTACAAGGTGACCAAAGTTGCGGAACACATTGTTGCTGTCAGAAAGTTCATTGCCAAATACAGCACATGTGTACTTGCTGACTTTCCTTCCATTGATTTCAAATGGAGCAACCTCTTTGGTCTGGATTTCACCTGCAATGCAAGTACCAACTAAAGCGTTGAGACCTGTAACAGGTACTCTCCATGACTTAACTCCCTGAGCATTCACACTCTGGAAGATACTTCTTGTGTGAACTGCCTCAAAGGGATTCTCAGGATTCTGTACGTCAATACAGAGCATTTGCCTGCCGTCTTTGGTGAGGTTGAAATTGTTGTCTGATGGGTCAACAACCGTATTAGGGTTATTGGAACGACCAATTCTTACTACTTTAAGCATGTTGATTGAATTTGAGAATTTGTGAAATTGTTTAATTAATGTGGCTTTGTTGAACTGTGCATGTTTCTAATTGAAACTAACGTCTGTGTTGTACTGTCTGTTGAACCATTTAGCATGGTGAGCTGTCAATCAGCTGTTGTTTAACCCTTAGAAATATTGTACAGTAAGGTGGGGTGTTTCCCCAATCTCAACTTGTAGTGGGGGTTGATTGTAATAATGGTCTGATCTTATGTTAGTTACAAAAAATTTTTTATAAAATGTAAAAATAACTACAAAAATATTTGCAAAACCCCCACTAATGATGTAGTACTTACTTAGCCTCATTTATCTCCTATTTATCTTTACATTCTTTGCACTTACCTCCTACATAGGTATAATCTAATTCTTCTCTTTTATCCCAAGCACCACAATAGAAACAAAAATCATACCCATTACTATACATTTGTTCAAACATTCCTCTAAGTTTAGTTACATCTAAAACTGGCATATCAAGATGACTATCTCCATGTTTAGATATAGTTGGTTGTCCATATAACAATAACTGTTCCTTATTAAATAAGCATAGATACTTTGCCTTAGTTTCAGCGTGCTTAAGAGTATTAGAATCCTCTAATACAAGAGTTCTAATATCAGCATATAGTGTAGCAACTTGTTGTTTAAGTTTTTGATATGATGTCATTGGACTTATTTTTAAGAAAGCATTCAGTATAAGTCATAGGAACCATATAATGACTAGGCTTAGGTTTATTCTTACCAATTTGTCCATTACGTATTAAGCTAACAGTCATAGTGTAGGTATTCATAACACCACTAATCAGAATATGTCTATATATCTTTTTATATAGTTCATTATAGAAATGTGTATTGTCAGCTTCATTAGTTATCTGTATAATTGGAACAGCTAGCGTATCTCTTATAATAGGTATTTTATTATTAGGATTAGCCATTATTATAC
>Ga0007800_10000304_pt1 | contig 20523 bp, 19 predicted proteins | sample CryBogmetaGMA14M_FD_60366 | JGI IMG/M metagenome (GOLD analysis project Ga0007800, IMG submission 60366) | Freshwater microbial communities from Crystal Bog, Wisconsin, USA - MA14M | ecosystem: Environmental > Aquatic > Freshwater > Lake | place: Crystal Bog, Wisconsin, USA | collected 2009-07-06 | reverse complement strand
CTTCGATAAGCCGCGTCGTCTTTTCGGGTGTCATGCTGTGATAGCTGATGCGCGGCTGGCCGGGTTTGATGATATCCACCAGCGGCTCACAGTAGCAGGTGCCCAGACAGCCGGCGCTATGCACGTCGGCGTCGATTTTGAGACGCGCCAGTGTTTCGAGTACGGCCTGGTACACCTCTCCGGCACCGGCGGCCTCCCCGCAGGTGGCCTGCCCCACGAAAATCTGGGGCTTGGTGGGATTGTTGATGGCACCCCACTCGTCGCTAGCCTGCTTTCTCAGTTCATCGAGGCTCATTTGTCACCCCGCAGAATGTCTTTGACCCTGGCCGGCGTCATGCGCCCGTAAACACGCTCGTCTGTGACCACCACCGGCGCCAGCGCGCAGGAGCCCAGGCAAGCCACCGTTTCCAGGCTGTATTCACCGTCCTTGGCCGTTTGGCCGTCTTTGATGCCCAGGCTCTTTTCCAGCTCGTCCAGGATCTTCTCAGAGCCTTTCACGTGGCAGGCGGTGCCGCGGCAGGCCTTGACGCAGTGCCGTCCTGTGGGTTTGAGCTTGAAAGCGGCATAAAAGGTCGCCACGCCATAAACCGTGCCTACCGACAGCCCCATGTACCCAGCAACCGCTTCCATCGACTCAAGAGACAGATAACCGGCGTGTTTCTGTATCTCGTGAAGGATGGGGATGAGGCTCCCGCGTTCCTTGCTGAAATTGAATAAAATGTCTTCTATCTTCGGCGTATTCATTGAATTCCTCTGAGAGTGGTAAAATTGAATTATACCGAAAACAAAATGGGATGGTCAAATAGGAATATCGGCTCGCGATATCTTAGCGGAATGGGCGGTCAAATGGGTGGGTAGTATCCGTGCTGGAAGTAAAAAAGGTCGGCAAAAAGGTCTTAAGGAGGAGAATAATGAATCCTTGCCTCCTTCCAAGGGGGAGGATTCTTTGGTTTAGACTGCGGAGATTGCTCAATATTTGCCCATTTTCCCGCTCACGTGTTACTATACGAAAGTTTTGTAAAGGAGTAGTCGAATATGACTATTGACGATAAACTGGGCCGCATGGAAGCGCTGCGCAAGGGCACCAGCGCTGCCGAACGCATTGCCGCCCAACACGCACGCGGCAAGCTCACCGCACGCGAGAGGATAGACCTGCTCATAGACCCCGGCACCTTCCACGAGATGGGCGGTTTCGTAACCCACCGCGCTACCGATTTCGGCATGTCCGACCAGAAGGAATACTCCGACGCCGTGGTCACCGGCTCAGGCGAAATCGACGGCCGCCCCGTTTTCGTTTTTTCTCAGGATTTCACCTTTATCGGGGGCACTATTTCCGAAGTGGTAGGCCAAAAAGTGGGGCAGGTGATGGACCGGGCGCTGGAGCGCGGCATGCCGGTCATTGGCATCTACGACTCCGGCGGGGCGCGTATCCAGGAAGGCGTGGCCAGCCTGGCCGGCGTAGGCGAGATGCTGCTTCGCAATGCGAGATGTTCCGGCGCTATTCCACAGATAGCCGTGGTGGTAGGCCCCAGCGCGGGAGGTGCCGTGTATTCACCAGCCCTGTGCGACTTCGTCTTTACCGTCAAAGGCGTCACCCAGATGTACATCACCGGCCCGGACGTGGTGCGTTCGGTCACCAACGAAGTGGTCAGCCACCAGGAGCTCGGCGGAGCAGAGGTGCATAACCAGAAGAGCGGCGTGGCGCACTTCATTTACGATACGGAGAAGGAGTGTTTCGCGCAGGTGCGGCGACTGCTGGGTTTCATACCGCAGAACTGCAATGCCAAACCAACCCCTATCAAGACCAACGACCCCTCAGACCGCACCGATGAAGCCCTCTTCTCGCTGGTGCCTGACGACCCGCGCCTGCCCTACGACATGAAGAAGGTCATCAACACCATCGTGGACAACGGCGACTTCATGGAGGTGCAATCTCGCTTCGCCCCCAACATCATCTGTGGGCTGGCCAGGCTGGCGGGCAACTCCGTCGGTGTGGTGGCGCAGCAGCCGTCGGTGCTGGCAGGCACCATAGATATCAACGCCTCGGTCAAGGCGGCGCGCTTCGTGCGCTTCTGCGACGCCTTCAACATACCGCTGGTGAGTCTGGTGGACGTGCCCGGCTTCATGCCCGGCACCGAGCAGGAGCACGGCGGCATCATCCGCCACGGTGCCAAGCTGATTTACGCCTACGCCGAGGCCACCGTACCCAAGCTGACCGTCATCACGCGCAAGGCCTACGGCGGAGCCTACATAGTCATGAGTTCGCACCACTTGAAGGGCGACATCAACTACGCCTGGCCGGGGGCTGAAATAGCGGTTATGGGGGCAGAGGCGGCAGTCAACATCATCTTCCGCAAGGTCATTGCTGAGGCACCCAATAAAGAGGAAACACGCAAGAAGCTGGTGGAGGAATACCGCGCCCGTTTCGACAACCCATTGCAGGCGGCGGGGCTGGGTTATATAGACGACATCATAGACCCGCGCCGCACACGCCCCATGCTTATACAGGCGCTGGAAATGCTGAAAGACAAGTGCCAGAAGCTGCCGCAAAAGAAGCACGGGAATATACCGCTGTAATCTTTCCTCGCCCCACCGTGGGAGAGGACTAAGGTGAGGGGGTCAGAGATTTTTCAATCAAAGGGGCGGGTTTACCCCCCATTTATGCTCTTGGTGATTGGCAATAAGCAAAGGGAACCATTTTGCTATTAAGGTTTCCCCACCTCACCAAACCATGTTACTTTGCTCCCGACAATATCGACATCTGCTTCATAGTATGTTTCATTCAGTTTCAAGATTAGTTTGGCCGTTTTTTCTGTTGCTGAATTAGTGTTGCTCACGCCGACGATAATAGTACTGGTTGTGTGCAAGTCAACGATCGAAATTAACGCCGCTCCCTCGTCTAAGAGCGCGCTGGTTCTGGAATCTGCCCTCAATACACCCAGGATTTCTACTAGGTCAGAGGCGTTTAAAGAGGCGTAAGTCATGTATTCGATGGGAGATATTTCTTCCCTGCTAAGGTCAATCCAGATATTAAAGCGGTCTTCGTAGAAGGTTACTCCGTTTAATTCAAACGGTTGAGTCTCACTCAGCGTTAGACTAACCCAGGCTGCGGAATCGGTGGGATATATCATCGCAGAATTCTGAAACGGTGACGATGCAAATGAAAGCCCAACATATTTTGTTGACGCGCCTTCGTCCAATAGTGTCCTGGTTATCGTGTTTTTGTTTAATATATGTAAGATTTGAGCCTTTTCCGCATCGGTAAAATCTTCCCGGATAACGTGATAAGAAGACACTTTTTCGCTTGCCAAATCTACAAAGGCCAACGTCCCATCAACAGCCACCGTCGCAATATCGTTCCTGATTCCTAATATTTTGAGGGTACTTATATCTTCGCTGCCAATGGCGTTCATAAACTGGGGGTCACTCTGTAAAATGCTGATCACACGCTTTTCTTGAGGTTCGTTTGCGGTTGTAGACCTCGTGATGAAGAAACCTCCTATCACTCCAATAATGACAGCACTGGTCAACATTACTCGCCAAACAGGCTGTTTGGATGTAAAGAGGTTCAGCACATTATCAACTCCTTTCATTAGAGGGTTTCGAGCGTCAGAGTTTTGTTTCACTCTGGCGTGAAGCAGCGCCACTCTCAATTGTCTGCGATGGCTGGCTACTTCGCCGGTTTCCAGCTTAATACTCTCCAGTTTTTCGAAAAATATTTTCTCTTCCATCATCCACCTCCATTATTAAAACCCCTCAGGTCTCTGAAAAGTTGCATCGCTTTTTACTAATCTCTTGAGCTTTTCGAGGCCGCGGTGTAAGAGGGATTTTATCGTTCCCTCGCTTTTACCCAACCTCTGGGCGATTTCATTTAAACGTAAATCGTCGAAGTATCGCATCATCACCACCTCGCGATACTTAAGTGGTAGCCGCACAACCACAGAGTGAACGGCCAAGAAGTCCGCCTGCTGTTCAAGTTTCGTTTGGGCCTCGGCTTGTTCTTCGTCCGGGATGTCGAAATCCACTAGTTCATCTAGCGAAATCTGCCGGTGGCCATTTGCCCGGTAGTAGTTGGAGATTTCATGGGCGGCGATACGGTAAAGCCAGGCGGAAAAAGGAATCCCTCTCCATTGAAATTTACCGATGTTTTTCAGGGCGTTTAGAAATATCTCCGAAGTGATGTCCAGGGCGGTGTTTACGCTGGCGGTTCGTTTGAGAACATAGGAGTAGGTTTGGCTATAATATTCGTCATACAGCAAGCCAAACGCGTGTGCATTATTTTTCGCCTGCGATACAAGCTCTTTTTCTCGTTCTATGTCCATCATGTTACCATTGAATAACGGAATTCTGCGTTAAAAGGTTGCATCGATTCCTGAATCGTACCATAACACCATTCCACGATGTCGGAGAACGTTCGATTTATCCTCAAATCCCCCTTTATGATATTATGATACGACTCATTTTTGCCTTTGAAAGGACATTATGGGCAAGACATTAGCCGAAAAAATACTCAGCCAGAAGCTGGGCAGGGACGTCAGCGCTGGCGAGATTGTGGTCAGCCCGGTTGACCTCGCCTTCGTGCAGGACACCACCGGCCCGCTCACCGTGCGCGAATACCAGGGCAGCGGCTTTAAAGCCCTGGCCGACAAGCGCCGCACCGTGCTATTCCTCGACCACGCCGCTCCTTCCCCTAACGCCCAGCTCTCCACAGACCACATCCTGCTACGCAGCTTCGCCAGAGACACCGGCTGCGTCATCTCGGATGTGGGCGCAGGCGTGTGCCACCAGATCGTAGCCGAATCCATGGCGCGACCCGGTGACATCATCGTGGGAGCCGATTCCCACACGGTAACCGCCGGAGCGCTGGGGGCTTTCGCCACCGGCATGGGCTCGTCGGACGTGGCGGTGGCCTTTGCCCTCGGCAAGACCTGGTTCCGCGTGCCAGAGACCATCAGGATAGAGGTCAAAAACAAGTTTCAGCAGTTCGTCACCGCCAAGGACCTCATCCTGCACCTCATCGGCATGATAGGCGCGGACGGGGCCACCTACAAATCACTCGAGTTCGGCGGCAAGGCCGTAGACGCCATGTCCATGTCGGGCCGCCTGACCGTCGCCAACATGGCCGTCGAGGCCGGGGCCAAGCTGGGCCTCTTCCCTTCCAACCAGACCACCGAGAAACACCTGCGCGAGCTGGGCCGGGCGGAACAGTACCGCTCCATCTCGCCCGACAAAGATGCCTTTTACGAGAAGACAATCGAGATTGATGCGGCCACCCTGGAACCGACCGTCTCCCGCCCGCATGCAGTGGACAACATCGTTCTTGCTAAAGACCTCAAAGGCGTCAGGATTCACCAGGTGTTCCTGGGTACCTGCACCAATGGCCGGTTGGAGGATTTCGCGCTGGCCGCCAGTATACTCAGAAACAAGAAAATCAGCCCCGACACGCGGCTCATCGTGGCACCAGCCTCAAAGAGAGTCCTGCTTCAAGCGATGGACGCGGGTTACATGCGCATCTTCATAGAGGCTGGCGGCTCGGTCCTGCCGCCCGGCTGCGGAGCATGTTTAGGTCTGCATCAGGGCGTGCTGGGCGACGGCGAGGCCTGCCTCTCTACGGCCAACCGCAACTTCAAGGGCCGCATGGGCAACCCCAACTCTTTCGTCTATCTGGCCAGCCCGGCCACGGCGGCGGCCACGGCTCTCGCCGGCGTAGTCACCGATCCCAGGGAGGTGCTCTAATGCTCAAGGGTAAAGCCTTCAAATTCGGTGACGATATATCCACCGACCTCATCGTTCCAGGCCGTCTAGCGCATCTGCGTTCCAACCTGCCAGAACTGGCCAAGCACGTTCTGGAGGATGCCGATCCCACCTTCGCCGCGCGCGTCAAGCCGGGCGACTTCGTGGTGGGCGGCGATAACTTCGGCCTGGGCTCCTCCCGCGAACACGCCCCTCTGATCATCAAGATGGCCGGCGTGAGCGCCGTGCTGGTCAAAAGCGTGGCGCGCATCTTCTTCCGCAACGCCATAAACCGCGGCCTGCCTGTGCTCATTTGCGATACCAACAAAATAAACGACGGCGATGAGCTTGAGTTGGACATGGCCGCCGGCACCGTTCGCGATGTCACTAATGGAGTGGCACTCACCTTCAAACCCATCCCCAAAGCCATGTTGGCCATCCTGGAAGAGGGCGGACTAATCCCATATATCCAGAAGCATGGAGACTTCAAGCTAGAATAAAGGGAATCCTAAATTCTAAAATCTAAATCCTAAAGAAATCCAAAATAAAAAATCCAAATGACCGAAGGCAAACAAGAACGGTAATTCGACCTGGAGGAGCAGACTCAAAGTTGCTCCAAAAATTTGATTGAATATACGGATGTTCTTCAAAAACGCTGGCAAACATCGAAATAATGAAGCAGCTTGTCAGATCTTCGGGTTCGGTAGGAGCGAATTACATTGAGGTCAACGAATCCCTGAATAAAAAGGACCTCACAATGCGGGTGAAGATCTGCCGCAAAGAAGCAAAGGAGAGTAGATACTGGTTGAACCTTCTTCAGGTAAATAACGAAAACATGGAAAAACGAAAGGCTCTTCTGATTCAGGAAGCTACTGAGCTTACAAAGATATTCAGGGCAATCGTTGAAAAATGCGAAACAAGAAAATAATTTGTATTTAGAAATTGGTGCTTAGTGCTTAGGATTTAGCTTAAGGAGTTTCCCATGGTTCATAACATTACCTTGATTCCCGGCGACGGCATCGGCCCCGAGCTTACAAAGGCCACCAAACGCGTGCTGGAGGCCACCGGGGTCAAGTTCAACTGGGAAATCGTGCACGCGGGTACGGACGTGATGTCTCAATACGGCACGCCCCTCCCCACCCACGTCATCGACTCTATCCGCAAGAACAAGGTGGCGCTCAAAGGCCCCATCACCACGCCCATCGGCTCCGGTTTCAGGAGCGTCAACGTGGCCCTGCGTAAGGAGCTGGAACTCTACTGCTGCCTGCGCCCCTGCAAGAGCTACACGGGCACTCCCACCCTCTACAACAATGTGGACATCGTCATCGTGCGCGAGAACATGGAAGACCTCTACGCCGGCATCGAATTCGAAAAGGACACTCCCAACAACACCAAGCTCATCTCTTTCCTGGGCGACATGGGCACCAAGATACGCCCCGATTCAGGCATCAGCATCAAGCCCATCTCAGAATTCGGCAGCCGCCGCATCGTGCGCTTCGCCTTCGAGTACGCCCGCAACCACAAGCGCAAAAAGGTGACCGCCGTCCACAAGGCCAATATCATGAAGTTCTCCGACGGTCTTTTCCTGGCCGTGGCCCGCGACCTAGCCCAGACCTATCCCGAGATTGAGTTCGAAGACCGCATCGTGGACAACATGACCATGCAGCTCGTTAAGAAGCCTCAAAACTTCGACGTGCTGGTCTGCCCCAACCTCTACGGCGACATCCTCTCCGATCTGTGTGCCGGACTGGTAGGCGGGTTAGGAGTAGCTCCAGGAGCCAATATCGGCGACGGAATCGCCCTCTTCGAGCCTACCCATGGCAGTGCCCCCAAGTACAAGGGCATGAACAAGGCCAACCCCATGGCCATGATGCTCTCGGGCGTGCTCATGCTGAGATGGGTAGGGGAGAACAACGCCGCGGACAGGGTGGAAAACGCCATCGCCGCCATCATCGCCGAGGGCAAAAACGTTACCTACGACCTCAAGCCGGATGGCCAGCAAGACAAGGCGGTCGGCACCTCGCAGGTGGCCGACGCCATCATCGCCAAGATGAAATAGCAATAGTGTGGAGTAGGGGCACGGCGTGCCGTGCCCTCCATTGCGAGCGAGGCGGACGAGCGCGGCAATCTCGGGCTCTCCAGATCAGAGAGTAAATGCTAATACAGGAGCAAAACATGAAACCATCTAAAATCACCATCATTGGCGCAGGAAATGTAGGAGCCTCGCTCGGCCAGCGCCTCATCGAAAAAGACTTTGCCGACGTCGTGTTGCTGGACATCATAGAAGGCCTGCCGCAGGGCAAAGCTCTGGACATCCTGGAGTCGGGACCGGTCGTCGGCTTCACCCACCGCATTAGCGGCAGCAACAATTACGTGGACACCGCTGGTTCCGCAGTGGTGATCATCACCTCCGGCGCCACGCGCAAACCCGGCATGACGCGCGAAGACCTGCTCAAAATAAACACCGGCATCGTTTCCGGCGTGGTCAAAGAAGTGGTGCGGCATTCTCCCGGCTGCGTCATCATCGTGGTGGCCAACCCCGTTGACGCCATGACCTGGGTGGCGTACAAGACTAGTGGCTTCCCACGCAACCGCGTGCTGGGTCTTTCCGGCGTGCTGGACGGAGCGCGTCTGGCGGCCTTCATCGCGCTCGAACTCAACGTCTCCGTCACCGACGTCTCCTGCTACGTGCTGGGCGAGCACGGCACGAATATGATAGTCTTCCCGCGCCTGGCCAAGGTTAAGGGCAAGCCCATCACCGAGCTGCTCTCTAAAGAGGCCGTGGAGCGCCTGGTGCAGCGCGCCGTCAACGGCGGAGCCGAGATAGTCGGCCTGCTCAAGACCGCCAGCGCTTTTTATGCCCCCTCCGCCGCTGTCGCCCGCATGGTAACCGCTATCGTCCAGGACAAGAAAGAGATTATGCCATGCGCCTCCGTGCTGGATGGAGAATATGGCCTCAAGGACACCGTTATCGGTGTGCCGATGAGGCTGGGCAGGGGCGGCATCAAAGAGGTGGTTGACCTCAAGCTGAGCGCCGAGGAACTTAAAACTCTGGCTGCCTCCGCTGACGCCGTCAAGAAGCAAATAGAGAGTATTCCGGCGATCTAGGAGGACAGTGTATGGTAGGCGGCGGCTCGCTCAAAGACTATAACCACGCCGAGAGGAGGCTGTGGCAGGACGCCCCGGCCATCCTGTCGCAAATAGGCCTCAAGCCCGGCGAAAGGCTGGCAGACCTCGGCTGCGGCGACGGCTACTTCTCTATCCCAGCGGCGAGGATAGTCGGACAGTCGGGCAAAGTCTATGCTCTCGACGTGAGCGCCGAATCCATCTCAGAACTCAAAGCTGCCGCCAGTGCGGCAGGTCTAAACAACATCCATACCACCGTCGGTGAGGCCGAAAACACCCTTCTGTGCAATGGATGTGTCGATGTCGTCCTTATGGCCAACGTTCTGCACGACTTCAACGACCCCGTAGCCGCTCTGAAAAACGCGCGCCTCATGCTCAAACCCGGCGGCAAACTGGCCGACCTCGACTGGAAAAAGGATAAAGACCAACTCCACGGCCCGCCTTTCGCCAAACGCTTCGACCAGGAGAAAGCCACAGCGCTGTTGAATCAGACGGGATTCAAGGTTATGTCATCCGCGCTGGTGGGGCCATTCCATTATTTGCTGATAACCGAGCCTGTCTAATATTGCTTCTCTCCCTTTCGTGAAAGGGAGATGAAAGAGGGATTTTCCCTTATCAATTTACTCTGCCCTCCGTAGGAGAAGACTAAGAGGTTGCACTGAGCAGAGCAAATGTGTGAGGGTTACATAGGGTCGCGCTTAATGAGCATTTACGCCTAACATCTTACAATAGAAAAAACCCTCAAAAATCCGGGGCTTCGACGAGCCTGGTAATTCTGATTTTTATTTCTTGCGAAATTTATCGATCTCGCTGGCGGTCCTGAACCAACCATCTACGACATTCTCTCTGGCATCAAATATGCTCACGTACGGCGTGATATCCAGCAGAGGGGTTCCATCAAGCATATCTACCCAAGCTACCTCCAACTGGTTGTTCTGGACGGCGAGAAGCTTGACGATGGAAAGCCCTATCGAGTTTGGCCGTTTGAAGTAACGCGTAGCGAAAACGCCTCTTCTCTCTTTATCCAGAAGTGGTTTTGTTCTCAGCTCATAACCCTTTGCTTTATGAAAGTGGTAGAGTAGTATCAGATGAGAAAAGCCCGTGATGTCTTTTAATCCCTCCGCGTACTCAGGGAAAAGTTCGACCTGTCCTCGGGCCTCTTGAGCAAAGCACCCCTGGGCGGGAGCATCCTCCGGCCTTTTGAAGGGGGTATGGAGAATACCTATAGATTGATATGTTATCCCTGCCATAGTCAGTCTTTTCAACGATGCTGTGCCACCCTCCTCTTTGATTCACAGGATTAATGACAGTTTCCCGTCTGCTATTCATAATGGCCTGCATGATCACAAACGGTATCCGCGTGCCCACAGACATTCTGGCCGGCTTTAAGCGTTCGGTTAAAATGACTGAGGGCGGCCTTATCGGGATTGCTCTCGGTAACTCCCAGAACTACCTCGATGTTGTTTGCCTGAAAGGCCAGGCGCGGTCCCATTCCCATGCCTCCAGCCAGAACGACCTCGGTTTTATACTCAGCCAGTTGACCCGGCAAAGTACCGCAGCTGTGGGGAGCGACCATCAAGGTCTGCCTTTTAGTTATTTTCCCCTTGGCGTCCACATCGATTAATAGAAACTCGGTCGATTGACCGAAATGGGAAGAGAGACTTCCCCCACTGATAGGAATTGCGTACTTCACCTTGTTTCTCCTTTTACTTTTATTTATTATTAACGACCACTATGTATCGGTATCAGCCCCAGGCTTTTCTCCATCTGTAATATTCGTTAAAGAAACGCCGGTTAATAGTGTTTTTTGGATAACTTCGCAAACCGGGCAATGTGAAGCTTTTTGGCAGCCGGGTTTTATCCCAGTTATATGAAAGTTGCCTCCCTCGATCCTGATGGCTTTTCCGTTGAGGATGGCGTCAGCCACTTTTTTTCTTGCCGAGGAGAGTACTCGCTGGAAAGTCGGGCGGGAAATTCCCATTTTAGCCGCGCCCCCGATTTGTTCCAGTCCCTCAAGATCCTTCAGTCTTAGAGCCTCGGCTTCTTCCACGGAAAGACACACCTCTTCTAAAAACCTGCATGGGATGCCTGCCGGTTTAAAATATGTAACACTGGGAATCGAGGACACCATGCGGCACTTTTTAGTTCTTACCATGATATTAGCCTTGACAAGTGAACATATGCTCAATATACTATATCCAATTAGATTAGTTGTCAACTCGTCGTGCGCTGCTGCCCCTAAAAATAAAAAGTGAAGGAATACCAACTATGAAGATGCTGATCATTCTAAATGGGAATCCTTACGACGGTTCGGACGTGACCCGAAATGCGCTTCGCCTGGCAGACTTTACCCTCAAAGCAGGAGACAATGTGTCTATCTTCCTGATGAACGATGCTGTCGACCTGGCGAGGGAAGGTGTTTCACCGGGTGGGTATGATACTCACCTGGGAAATATGCTCGTAGATCTGATAGCTAAAGGCGTCCCGGTCAAGGCATGCGGCAGCTGTCTGACGCGTTGCGGGTTGGCTAAAACCATGCCTCTTGTAAAAGGCGCCATCGAAGCCAAGATGCCGGAATTGGTAAGCTGGATAAAAGAAGCAGACAGGGTTATCTCATTCTGATTCAATCCGAGGGCATATCCTCAGGTAAGGAAGTGGAATGCTTGACGAGGGTGCTTAAATATTCTGGTATGTTCACCACGGGCATTGATTTCTTTGCATTTAATCTGTAAAAATCCGGAAGTTTATTAAAAGGAGGGCAGTTCATGAAAGCCACCGAGCAGATAGTCCAGGAGTTTTCTCACCTGCATACTCGGTATCTTGAGGCGCAACAAAGGATAACAATGCTTCAAGGCGCTGCACTCGAAGGGATACGAAAATAGGGATAGGCTGTGTTCCTGAGAAATCCCATGAGGAATTCAACGCGCTCAAAGCCGAAATTGAAAAGATTCTGGCGCGGATGAAGCAAATCTGCGATTCTTTGCAGTAAAGTCTAAGATATCCAAGTGGCATTCTGAGTTATGCCAGGTTATTAAAGTGAATGACCCCGCAGTAAGCTGGCGGGTATTCAGTGGGGTTTCTTCATAAATATGAATCACGCTCGCATAGTGCATTGGGAACTCTCGGAATATTGACCACCTATCCTGCCTCCCCTATACTTTTAGAATATGTCTCAATTCGAAATCACATCTGACTTCCAGCTCACTGGAGATCAGCCCCAGGCCGTCGATAGGCTCGTTGAGGGTCTCTGCGCGGGCTTTCCGCACCAGACGCTCCTGGGCGTCACCGGTTCCGGCAAGACCTTCACCATGGCCAACGTCATCGCCCGCCTGGGCCGCCCCGCGCTGGTGATGAGCCACAATAAGACGCTGGCCGCCCAGCTCTATGCCGAAATTAAGGAGTTCTTCCCTAGCAACGCCGTGGAGTACTTCGTGAGCTACTACGACTACTATCAGCCGGAGGCCTACGTCCCCTCCAAGGACATGTATATCGAGAAGGACGCCGACATCAACGAGGAGATAGACAAGCTGCGCCACGCCGCCACCAAGGCCCTGCTGGAGAGGCGCGACGTCATCATCGTGGCCTCCGTCTCCTGCATCTACGGTCTGGGCGAGCCCGAGGAATACCGCAGCTTCGTGCTATCGCTGGAGCGCGGCAAGGACTATCCCCGGCGCGACGTGCTCAAGCGCCTGGTGGATATGCAGTACGAGCGCAACGACATGGAGTTTTCTCGGGGTAAGTTCCGCGTGCGCGGCGACACCCTGGAGATACAGCCAGCCTACGAGGAGCTCGGCCTGAGATTCGAATTCTTCGGCGACACCATCGAGCGCATCGCCTCCCTTGACCCGCTTACCGGCGAGATACTTCAGGAAATGGACTGCGTGGACATCTTCCCCGCCAAGCACTTCGTCACCTCGCACGACAAGCTCCAGCGCGCCATAGTGACCATCAAAGAGGAACTGGCGGAGCGCCTGGCGGTGTTCAAAAATCAGGGCAAGCTGCTGGAGGCGGCCAGGCTGGAAGCGCGCACCAACTACGACCTCGAAATGCTGCAGGAGACCGGCTTCTGTTCTGGCGTGGAGAACTACTCGCGTCACCTGGCCGGGCGCGCGCCGGGTAGCTCTCCGTGGACGCTGCTGGACTATTTCCCCAAAGACTTCGTGACCATCATCGACGAGTCGCACATGAGCATCCCGCAGATACGCGGCATGTACCACGGCGACTCCGCCCGCAAGCAGACGCTGGTAGACTTCGGCTTCCGCCTCCCCTCAGCCATGGACAACCGCCCCCTCAACTTCGAGGAGTTCAACCAGCGCATGAACCAGATAGTCTATGTCTCCGCCACGCCCGCAGACTATGAGTTAAAGGTAAGCAAACAGATTGTAGAGCAACTTGTACGCCCGACCGGGCTGCTTGAGCCGACCATGGAGGTTAAGCCCACCAGGGGGCAGATTGACGACCTGCTGGACGAGATAAAGAAGCGCACTGACGCCGGACAGCGCGTACTCGTCACGACTCTGACCAAGAAGCTGGCCGAGAAGCTGGCCGATTACCTGGTGGAAATGGGCGTCAAGACGCACTACCTGCACTCTGAGATGGACACCTTCGAACGAGTGGAGGTGCTGCGCGACCTGCGCCTGGGCGTCTATGACGTGGTGGTGGGCATCAACCTGCTTAGAGAAGGTCTAGACCTCCCCGAGGTGTCGCTGGTGGCCATACTCGATGCCGACAAAGAGGGCTACTTGCGCTCGGTGCAGGCGCTAGTCCAGACCATGGGCCGCGCCGCGCGCCACATCGACGGCCACGTCATCATGTACGCCGACGTCGTTACCGGCAGCATGCAGCGCGCCATGGATGAGATAGAGCGACGCCGCGCTATACAGGAGGGCTATAACCGCGAGCACGGCATCACGCCGCAGGGCATCAAGAAGGCCATCAAGGACATTACCGAGAGGGTGAGGACAGCCGCCGGAGTGTCCGAGGAACGCGCCGAGTACGCCATCGTCAATATGGCGCGCGAGGATAAGGCCAGGCTGGTGAACGAATTGGAAAAACAGATGAAGAAGGCCGCCAAGAATCTCGACTTCGAGCGGGCGGCCTTGCTGCGCGACCGCATCGTAGAGCTGCGCCGCGACCTCATCACCGACAGCCTCCCGCCGACGTAATAAAAAGGGGCACAGCGCGCCGTGCCCTACCGTTGGAGAAGAGGGCGACTTGGGGCTGAAGTTCATTAATTTGACTCACACAGCTAAAAAACATGACTGAAGAATACCCCGAATCCAAACAGGAACGCCGCGAGAAGCGCCGCGCCGCCAAAGAGGCCAAGATGGCCAAACACGTCAAGGGGCTGGCTTCCATTTACCGCGACGCTGTTCTCAAAAGGCTGGGGCTGAGCAAGCCCGATAAAAAAGCTAAACCCTGACCAGTTATCCCCTATTGCCAAACTTCCATCTGTTCTGTATACTTGCCTGCTGTATTGTGTCATCGAATCCGACTATTTAGAAGGAGATTGTAATGACGGTCAAAATCGTAACCGACAGCACCGCCGATATCCCCGCCAAGCTAGCTAAAGAATTGGACATCAGCGTTGTGCCACAGATCCTCGTATTCGGCGACAAAACATACCGCGACCGCATAGATATCACTAATGAGGAATTTTACAAGAAGCTGCTCAATGAACCGACCTATCCTCATACTTCTCAACCCTCGCCTCAGGACTTTGTCGATATCTTCACGAGCCTTTGCAAGCAAAAACCGGATGGTATCGTATCTATCTTGATCTCCACCAAACTGTCTGGCACGATTAACTCGGCTGAACAAGCCAAGAAAATTGTTAAAAGCGATTGCCCCATAAAGATTATCGACTCGCAAACTGTGGCTATGGCTATCGGTATCATCGTCATCACCGCGGCCAAAATGGCCAAAGCCGGCAAGAGTGTGAGCGAAATCACCGATGCTGTGGAGAAAATGATATCCAATGTCAAACTGCTCATCCTGTTCGATACGCTGGAATTCCTGGCCAAGGGCGGACGCATCGGCAAGGTGAAATCGCTGCTTGGTTCCATACTCAACGTCAAACCGATGGTGACGGTAAAAGATGGAGAACTGGTCCCCATGGGCCAGGTGCGCAGCCGTTCCAAGGGAAAAGAACGGCTGCTGGAATCGGTCAAGAATATTAAAGACATTGAGGATATCGCCATTATCTACAGCACCACGCCGGATGAAGCCAAAGAACTGGCCGACAGCATTACCGGTTTCCCTCGTGAGAGGATTTATGTCGTGCAGGTCGGTCCGGTGCTGGCGGCTCACGCCGGGCCGGGGGTGCTGGGGATAGGCGTCAGGACCAAGAGTTAGCAATCTTCCCGATGTTTCCTAGGCAAGTATCGCTTCGAGACAGTACATCTTTCAGTACCCATCATTCTGTAATATAAAATATATTTGGGTTTGTTTTAGATAATTAGTCTTGAAAACGCCATCGTACACGATTATATTGTTGGGTAATTGGTACGCAGTTGGAGCGATGACACGCCACCTGCAAATTGTCACTTGGGTGGCGCCAAGCCAATAGTGAAACCGACCTCGTATCAAAGGTCGGTTTGTTGTTTATGGAGGTGCTTGCAGAATATGAAACCCAAAGCTTTGAAGGTAATATCTCTGGCATTAACCCTAGTAATCCTCGCCACCTTGTTTGCTTTTGCCCTTCCCGTAAGTGCCGCAACGAATACCGTATGGGCGTGGGGAATTAATGACTATGGTCAGCTGGGGTATTCGCTTATCCTTTATGCGACTGAACCAGTTCAGGTGAACGGGCTCACCGGTGTAGTGGCCATCAATGGAAGTTTGGTGAATAGCCTGGGGCTGAAGAAGGACGGCACCGTTTGGGCGTGGGGCGATAACACCTATTACCAACTAGGTGATGGTACTAAAACAAATAGGCCTACCCCGGGTCAGGTGAGCGGGCTCACAGGGATAATAGACATAGGCTTAGAAAACGCTACCAGCTTGGCGCTGAAGTCGGATGGCACCGTCTGGGGTTGGGGCACAAACGCAACCGGCCAGGTAGGCAATGGGTCTACATCAACTGCTGTCACTACCCCGGTTCAGTTGAACGGGCTAACCGGGGTGGTAGATATCAATGCAGGCGCTCAGGTTGGCCTGGCACTAAAGTCGGACGGCACTGTTTGGGCCTGGGGCGAGAACCTCTATGGTGCTCTGGGTAATGGAACCACAACAAATAGTCTTACCCCAGTACAAGTAAGCGGGATTACTGGCGTGGTAGGCATCGCTGGAGGGGTATATCAGTGCCTGGCTCTGAAGTCGGACGGCAGCGTGTGGGCATGGGGAAGAAATGACTACGGACAGCTGGGCGACGGGACTACAACAGATAGATTCACCCCTGTACAGGTGAATGGGCTCACCGGAGTGGTGGCCATTGATGCAAAAAACAGAGAATCCATGGCGCTGAAGTCGGACGGGACGGTCTGGGCCTGGGGTCAGAATAGCAATGGGCAGCTGGGCGACGGAACTATAGTAAATAAACTTACGCCCGTTCAGGTAGGCGGGCTCACCGACGTGGTGGCTATTAGTGCAGGCTCAGCTCATAGCCTGGCGATGAAGAAGGACGGCACCGTCTGGGCCTGGGGCAGCAACGTCTCCGGTCAGCTGGGCACAGGGAATACAGTAGACAGACTTACACCTACCCAAGTAAGCGGGCTCACCGGGGTTACTTCCATCGCTGCAGGCAGCAACCACAGCATGGCTTTAAAGTCGGATGGCACCGTCTGGGTTTGGGGCTCGGACAGCTCTGGTCAATTGGGCTACCAGATTCCGGTCGGCAATCCAACCCCCCTTCAGGTTAGCGGGCTCACCGGCGTTGCAGCCATCAGTGCAGGCGGCTATCACAGCCTGGTTCTGAAGTCGGACGGCACGGTCTGGGGTTGGGGTTGGAACAGCAACGGACAACTGGGTGATGGAACTCAAACAAGCAGGTCTGCCCCCGGTCAAGTGATTGGTCTTACAGGGGTGGTAGCTATCGCTACGGGTAACCTTTATAGCCTGGCACTAAAGTCGGACGGCACGGTCTGGGGTTGGGGTAGAAACAATGTTGGTCAACTAGGTGATGGTGGCATTAAAACAGATGTATCTACCCTAGTCCAAGCGAGCGGGCTTACCGATGTGATAGCTATCGATGCCAGGAGTAGCTTTTCCATGGCTCTGAAGTCGGACGGGACGGTCTGGGCATGGGGAGCCAACACCTCTGGTTATCTGGGAGATGGGACTACAACAGACAGAAATACCCCGATCCAGGTGAGCGGGCTCATCGGGATGACGGCCGTCGCCGCAGGTAACTACCATAGCCTGGCGCTGAAGTCGGACGGCACTGTTTGGGCTTGGGGTCAGAATAGCAATGGCCAGCTGGGCGACGGAACTATAGTAAATAAACTTACACCCGTTCAAGTAGGCGGGCTCACCGACGTGGCGGCTATTAGCGCAGGCTCAGCTCATAGCCTGGCGATGAAGAAGGACGGCATGGTCTGGGCCTGGGGTCAAAACACCTACAGCCAACTGGGCGAAGGAACCACAATAGATAGAAATACCCCATTTCAGGTGAGCGGGCTCACCGGGGTAGCGGCCATCGACGGAGGTCTCCAGCATAGCCTGGCCTTGAAGTCTGATGGTACCGTCTGGGCATGGGGCGACAACACCTATGGCCAACTGGGCAATGTGCCTACAGCAAGCAGTACTACCCCGGTTCAGGTGAGCGGGCTCTCTGGGGTAGCGGCCATCTCTGCAGCGCGTGGACATTGTTTGGCGCTCCAATCACCAGACGCGCCATCGACGGTTGGAGCCAGCCCCTCTACTGGGGCAACTGATGTTCCAGTCAATACCGCCATCAGTTGGGTGGCTGTGCCTTTTGTGAATTATGACTTCCAGCTGAGCACAGACGCTAGCTTCGCTACTCTCATCGCGGACGTAAGTAACTCATCCAGTACCACATATACCCCAACCACAGCGCTTACCCAGGCTACAACATACTACTGGAGAGTTCGATCGAGGGCAATTACGCTTACAAGTGCCTGGGTTATGGGCACGTTCACCACAGTGCCTCCACCCAAACCTACCAGCGTAACACCCACTACCACCACAACGGCATCTCCAGTCGTAACGGCGTCGTCAACTGTATCGACAACGCCAACACAGAGTACCGGCTCCTCAACTCCGTGGGTTATTATTATTACTGCTGTTGTTGCTGCTGGGCTTACGGCATCTCTAATGATCCTTATTAGGCGAGCCAGTAAAAAGCCCAGGGCCTAGTTTGGTCGTGATATACAGCTAAGAAATGGGTATCAAGCGGGGGTTTTACTAGGCCGTTATTAAAGCATATCCTTTACCCTCAATATATATGTACCTACAGTTGAACAATGATGCCGCTAATCGCCTAATATAAAAAGGAGTCCCAATTTCGTCGGGACTCCTTTTTTATTTTAAACGCAGTCGAGGAAACCTAAATCTCCGGCTCGTCTGTAGGTACCTCCGCCCCGCCGTCCATCCCCGACTCCATCTCTTCTTTGAGCTTGTCATAGAGCCTGGCGGCGCGCGGGTAGCCTATCCCCAGCTTTCTTTGTAAATAGGACGCTGAGATCTGGACATGCTCGCCCGCCAGTTGTCTCACCGTGTCCATGAGCGAGTCTACCGGCTGGCTCTCTTTCTTCATCACAGCCGGAGCAGAAGCTATTTCCGACACGTTCAATGGCGCCACTTCATGTTTCTTCTGGCTGTTCCAGAAATAGACCAGTCGTTCCACCTCCGGGTCGGAAACATAGCACCCCTGAAGTCTCTTGGGCTTGGCCGCCTCAGTGGGGGCATACAGCATATCGCCGCGACCCAGCAGTTTCTCGGCGCCCACCATGTCCAGGATGGTGCGCGAGTCCACCTGCGAGGTTACCGCAAAGCTGATGCGCGTGGGGAAATTGGCCTTAATAAGGCCGGTGATGACGTCCACCGAGGGACGCTGTGTGGCCACCACCAGATGAATGCCCACGGCGCGCGCCAATTGGGCCAGGCGGCACAGGATATGCTCCACCTCGTCGAAACCTGCCATCATCAGGTCGGCTAGTTCGTCGATGACGAGCACGAGGTAGGGCATTTTCTCGGCGCCTGTTTTGCCCTTGTTGTAGCCATCGATATTACGCGAACCCGTAGCCGCCAGCTTCTTGTAGCGGTTGTCCATCTCCATGTTGAGCCAGCGCATGGTGCTGAGCGCCTTGTCCGTATCCACGATGACCGGCGCCGCCAGATGCGGCAGGCTGTTGAAGGGCGTCAGCTCCACGCGTTTGGGGTCTATCATAATAAGCTTGGTGTCATAGGGAGTGTTGCACATCAGTATGCAGCAGATGACGGCATTGAGACACACTGTCTTGCCCGAGCCGGTAGCCCCGGCAATTAATATGTGCGGCATCTTGGCCAAGTCGTCAACCACCGCTTCGCCTCCGGCGCCCTTGCCGAGCGCCATGGCCAGCTTGGTCTTGCCCAGTAGCTTCTGGAAGTTGCTGGTCTCGATTATACCGCGCAGGCTGACGGTGCTGTAGACCTTGTTGGGTACCTCGATGCCGACGATAGGCTTTCCCGGAACCGGGGCTTCGATGCGGATGGTGGGTGCCGATAGTGCCAGCGCCAGATTGTTGCCAAGCGAGGCGATGCGCTCCACCTTGACGCGCGTGCGCGAGGCCTCTTCGTCGCGGGAGATGATAATGCCGTCTTTGTCCTTTTCCTGCACTCGCTTGGTTTTGATGTCCCAGCCCGGTTCCACGCCGAACTGCGTCACGGTTGGGCCCACGTTTATCTCCACCACCTTGCCGTTGACCCCGTAGCTGGCTAGCGCGTCCTCGATGACCTTGGCGCGCTGGTGATTATCCGCCTCGCTGAATTCCACTTCCTGGGCTTTGTCCAGGATATCTATAGGCGGCAGTTTCCAGCCGTCGATGACGACCACTTTGGAGGACTCGCCGTACTTGCGCCATACGTCCAGCGCCACCTGTTGAGCCGACTGCCTCGGAGCGGCAGTTGAGGTCTCTAATTCAGCCCCTCCGCGCAGATCTTTATTTGCTTTATCAGCGCCCTGGCCAAATGAGGGCAAGCCAATCTTGCGCTGAGGAGGTTTGGAACCATCCTTGAGGGGAACGCCTTCTGGAGATTCACCTACAGAGACACGCGCTGTTTCTGAAGCGGAGGTTTCGGGCCGCGAAGTAGATGCAGGCGTAGCAGGCCGCGGACGCGGTGCGGGCATGCGAAATAGCCCTACCAGCCCGCCAATTATCATTTTAAAGGCGCGCCAACTAAGGGCTGGAAGAAGCAGAATGCACCCCAGCAGCACAAATCCGAGAATCTTGAATACGCCCAGAACTATATCGTCTCCGACGATATTAGAGCCAACGCTACCCCCGAGTTTTAAAAGGCCTAATATGCCCCAGACGGCGAAAAGCAGCACCAACGCGCCCGCCCAGCGATACCAGTAATTCAGCGTCCAGCGCCTGGCGAACGACGCCAGCCTGTCACGGAAGAGTACGCTCAGCGCTACTATCAGCGCCATCACGATGAGAATGAACCCCCACCCCAGCGCGCTATAAGTACCTGAAGTTAGTCTGTCTATCCAGTGGTAGATAT
>Ga0007800_10000303_pt1 | contig 20544 bp, 19 predicted proteins | sample CryBogmetaGMA14M_FD_60366 | JGI IMG/M metagenome (GOLD analysis project Ga0007800, IMG submission 60366) | Freshwater microbial communities from Crystal Bog, Wisconsin, USA - MA14M | ecosystem: Environmental > Aquatic > Freshwater > Lake | place: Crystal Bog, Wisconsin, USA | collected 2009-07-06 | reverse complement strand
AGCCTGGATCCATATCAGACCTTCTTCAAGTATGTCGGGGAGAACAATCTGGAACCTTCGTTTGTGACAAGGACCAAGGACTGGAAGTGGGAACTTTCCAGCTTGTTCCATGTTCATCTAGCACTCGACGAAGCGCCTCAGTTCAAGGCCGCACAGGGCAATCCCGAGTTGAACAAAGCTTTTATTCTAGTCCTGGGTTACGAATCTCAGGAAGACCTTGTGCGCCACTATGACGCCATACATGCCGGCGAACTTTATCCTGGAGGGTTTAACTGCTGCTTTCCATCCCTTCATGACCCGAAACAAGCACCAATCGGCAAGCACACCGGGCTGATTTCTCTCCACGCTCCTTATACATTAAAAGATGGCGGAGCCCAGAACTGGTACAGGATACGCGAAAAAGAGAGCGCCCGCTGTGTAGAGCTTCTCAGAAATTACGCTCCCAACATCATTGGGGACAACATTCTCTGGCACTACATAACTTCTCCGCTGGACATCGAGAATAAATTTACGGACATGGTTCGCGGATCATACAAGCAGGGGGCTTATTTGCCTCTCCAGATGGGTTACCTCAGGCCCAACGAAGAATGTTCCCAGTATGCGACGCCCATCAAGAACCTCTACATGTGCGGCGCCAGCACATTTCCAGGCGGCCTGATAACCTTCGGTCCAGGTTACAACGCTGCCAACAGGATAGCGGATGATCTTGGAGTTGAGCGATGGTGGAAGGAACCGGAATGCGTAACCGTAGGCAGAGCTAGGGGCACATTATAGGAGGTGAAAACATGAAGGTGAATTCCACAGGTTTGGGAAAAACAACCATGGTGGCTCACTTCGCGGATCTGGTTAAGGTTGACGAGGAACCGGAAGGAGCGATGAGACTGAGTATCGAAGCTACAGAGCCGGTCCACTGGTCAATAAAGGCTACGGTTGGAGGAGACGACTTGCGGCAGTTCGCACGCCTTTTGCTTAAACCATCCAACCTGTTCTTGACTCTAAAGCTTCTGTGTTTCGGTAAGAAGCTGGCTCCTCCACAGTCTCATTAAGCAAAGCTTTACCTTGAGGACCCCGAGGAACAAAAGGAGGTATCTCCATGGCAGATAAAACCTATGACGCGATTGTGGTCGGTGGTGGACACCAGGGAACAATAATAGCCTGTTATCTGCAGCACGCCGGCCTGCAGACCGTTGTGTACGAGAGGCAGCACGAGTTAGGGGGCGGTGCTTGCGGTGAGGCCCTGCCTTTACCGGGCTTTCTTCAAAATCCCTGTGCACATTTCACCAGATTTTATGGCCATCCCGCCTACGAAGATTTCAATTTAAGAGGAAAAGGCCTCGCTTACGTATATCCGGACCACAGCGAGGGCATGATCTACGATGACGGCACGAGTTTTCTGGGCTACACCGCCTGGAAAGTAATCGATGTAAACACCGGCAAAGCCGAATTCAATGAAGCCAACGCCCAGAAGACCATAGATCAGATAGCGGTTTTTTCCAAGAGAGACGCCGACATAGCCTATCAACTCCTGGAAATGTACAAGATGAAATGGCGGGCTGCGTTCCACGAATGGAGATACAACCCACCAACTCCTTGGGGCGTCCCAGACGCTTTCGAGCGGCTGATCAATGACTCTGAAGCCCCAATCCCACCCGAATACCAGTTTTATACATCTCAGCAGGTGGCTTATGACCTTTTTGAGAGCGACTACCTCAGGACATTGTTCATGAGGTCGTGCATGACCTCCAGCGGTGTTTTCCCCAATGATGGTATCGGGGTCTACAAGATTTTGCACACTCTGGGGCTGATACTCTCTTGGGAGCCGGCCTCGATTGCCGTAGGAGGCACTCATGCCATAACTCACGCTCTCCAGAGGGTCTTCAGTTCCATGGGCGGGGAGTTCGTTGTAGAGACTCAAGTGACCGGGGCCATCATCGAGAACGGAAAAGCCGTGGGGGTAAGGCTTCTGGATGGACGCGAGATTGCTGCCCGTAAACTGGTGGTAAGCGATCTGAATACTACTCAAACAGTCCTGGATCTCATAGGTGAGGAGCACGTTCCTCCCAAGATAGCCCACAGGGCGAAGAATATCCTTCGTGATAGGGCTCAACTCTTCTGGGGCAACTTTGCCCTGCATGAGCTTCCCCAATATACGGCGGCAAAGGACAACCCGGAGATCGGGATGTGTCCAAGGCTTAACTGGGGTCCCAAGGATGCCGACTACTTTGCAACGAGACACCAGGCAGAACTATTTGTGAAAGGCATACCTGAAAAACTCGTCTGCATAGTCGCCCCTGACAGTATTTGGGACAGGACCAGGGCCCCGGAAGGCAAGCACACAATACTGATCGAGCAGTTTACGGCCCCATACCGCTTTTTCACTGACAGGGAATGGCTCAAGATGAAGAGCGACATTGTGGAAATTGTGAGGGAACAGTGGTCCTGGTACGCACCGAATATGACGGCGGACAATGTGATAGCTGCGCACATCACCACTCCCATGGACACAAAGATGCGGAATCTCAATATGCCCCAAGGAGGATGGACCGGTGAGGACATGATTGCTTCCCAAATGGGACGCATGAGGCCGTTTCCAGAACTTGCTCATTATCGTCTACCTGTGAAAGACCTTTATCTGTGCTCGTCTTCTGCCCATTCAGGGCCCGGTATCGGTAGAGGCAGCGGTTACAACTGTTTTAAGGTGATCGCAGAAGATTTTGGCCTTCCCAAGATTTGGGAGCAAAAGGGCAGGGCCTATTGAAGCAGGTTGATTGTAAGAAGGCAACTCATAGAGGGGAAGCAATGAAGCTGAAGAGTTCATCTCTCGTTTTCCGAAGACTCCGGAGGAAACCATGAAGCGACTCGATGGTCGTGTGGCTCTGGTTACAGGAGCCGGAAAGGGACTTGGCAAGGCCTTCTGTTTGAGGCTGGCCGAAGAAGGCGCGGACATAGTTGCCGTAACCAGGGCCGACACTGAAGGACTTGAAAAGACAGCAAAGGAGGTTAGATCTCTAGGCCGAGAGGTTCTGGCGGCCAAGGTGGATGTGTCTCGTGAAGAGGATACGTTGAGCATGGCGGCACAGGCTTTGGAGCGGTTTGGTCGTATTGACGTGCTGGTCAACAACGCGGCGTATTACTACGGCGTCGCGAGAAAAGCTTTCACCGAGATAAGCCTGGAAGAATGGGACCGGATGATGGCAGTTAATGTGAAGGGCCCATGGCTCTGCACGAGGGCGGTGTTTCCCAATATGAAAGAGCGAGGCAAAGGGAAGATCATCAATCTGGCTTCCGAGGTATTTTTCACAGGATCCCAAGGGTTTGTTCACTATGTCTCTTCAAAGGGCGGAGTGATAGGCTTGACACGCGCCTTGGCAATTGAGCTGGGACCTTATGGAATCTGTGTCAATGCAGTGGCGCCGGGATATACGGACACGGAGGCAAGTAGGACAATAGCAGACGTGAGCAAATACGACACAAGTCGCACCCCGCTCAAGAGACTTGAGAGACCCGAAGACGTAGTGGGAATAGTAGCTTTCTTAGCCTCGGACGAAAGCGATTTTATAACGGGACAGACAGTACTGGTCGATGGGGGGAGGGCCATGCACTGAGATAAAAGAAGTTCTCGTCGGATATGGGGCGATCTCCTCCACTTTTTGGCGCTCTGGGCGGAGCCCACATTGGATAAGGTTTTAGGGTAAACCGCAACTTTCCTGTCAGCGCCCACTTGACCCTTCATTTTTTCCTCTCCGTCCCAGCCGATCAGAGACCGCGGATATACATCAGGCGTTCTTGTTTTCAACCATAGCTTAACAACTCATAACCATTCATAAAGAAGGAGGACCTAAACATGAAGGTTTACGATGTGGTGCCCGGCTTGGAGTTTGAGCCTGAGAGGGATTTGGCCCAGTCCCCCGCGTGGTTTCTTGACGCTACCCATTCTGTCCCACCATGGACGCCGATGTTCGGCTGGTTCTGGATTAACTTCTGCCGGCACGGAATGCAGTACGGAGCAGAAAAGTTGTCCCTGCCTACCGTGAAAGGCTGGGACTGGAGGTTTCTCAACGGAGGAGGATATTTGACCCTTCTCCTGGTAAAGAGCGAGGAAGAGAAGCAGAGAAGAGAAGTTGAATTTAGAAAAGCCATTCTTCCATTCATCCAGGACTACGATGGCCTGTGGAACGGGTTCGTCAAAGAGATTCTGGAACGATACGAGCATCTGAAGACACTGGATATCGACCAGGCCAGTAATATAGAACTCCTTAATAATTTTGAAGAAACAATCAACACCTGCCGTCGGATGTGGGAAATCCACATGTACATGATGTACGGCACGTACACGGCGTACATTCTTTTTGAGAACATGTGTAGAGAACTCGCCGGTATCGATGATACTTCCCCGCTCTTTCACAAAGTAGTATCCGGATTCGACAACAAAGTCTTTCAAGTGGACCGTTGCTTATGGGAATTTTCCAGCCGTGCAAAGGAAGATGGCCTGTCCGACTTATTTACTCAAACCGAGGCGCCGGACATTCGCGAAAAACTGGAAGGGTCGGGAAAGGGCAAAGTTTTCATGAGCGATTTTATGGACTTCATGCACCAAGATGGATGGCGGATGCAGCGGATGTCCGAAATGAATCTCCCTACTTGGGTCGAAGACCCCACCCCGGCTCTGGGCATGGTCAAACAATTCATCTTGAAGGGTGGATCGTTCAATCTGGATGATGAGCGACGGCGACTGACCGGTGACCGGATTGTCGCTGAAAAAGAGGTCATGAGCAAAGTCCCCATGGAGCAGAGGGGCTGGTTCGAGCAGTTGATGCGTCTTGCACAGAAGAGCGGAGTTTTTAGCGAGGAGCATGATCATTATCTCGACCTGTATACCCATGCAATGATGCGGAGAAGCGCACTAGGGCTCGGTAGGCGATTCGTTCGGGCAGGCAGCATCGACCATCACGAAGACATCTTTTTCCTTATCCCCGACGAAGTGCGTCGTGCCGGCATAAACCCGGACCAGTTCGATCTGCGCTATATTGTGGACCGCAGACGAGCGGACTGGAACGAATGGCAAAAGACCCCCAATCCTCCAGCAATTTTGGCTGAGGGATTTGACCTCGATCAGGCAATGGGGGTGCTGGTCAAGTCAAATGATCCGATAGCGCTGAAAGTAGTCGTGGGATCAATGCCACAGGTTCGCCCGGAACTTAAGGCAGATCTTTATGGGACTTGTGGTTCTCCCGGCATGGCTGAAGGCATTGCACGCGTGATCATGACCGAAGATGAACTATATCTGATTGAGGCGGGGGATATCCTGGTTGCGGCGAGCACATCACCCAGTTGGACTCCTGTCTTTTCTATGATCAAGGGAGTAGTGGTGGACAGGGGCGCCAGCCTTTCTCACGCTGCCATCGTTGGAAGAGAATACGGAATTCCGGTTGTAATGAACGTGTTTGAAGGCACCAACAAGATCAAATCCGGTCAACGGATCAAAGTAGACGCAAACCTGGGTACTGTCTACATCCTGGACAAGTGAAGCTTACCCAAGTAGGATCAAATAGCCGGGGACTTTCCGGCGCTTATCCCGGCTGCCTGCTCAAAGCCGGAAAAGGATGAGATTCCAATGTCGAAGAAATGGATCTACTGGTTTGAGGAATTGAGCAGTGAGCACAACGACCTGGTAGGAAAGAAGTGTGCAAACCTGGGCGAAATGACCCGTCTGGGGATGAGAGTGCCGTCTGGATTTGCCATTTCCGTGGATGGTTACGAAAGGTTCATGGCCGAAAGTGGAGCTGGGGATGAGATCAGGCAATACGTTTCCGAAAACAGGCACTTGTTGAAAAATGTCAACAAGCAGATAGAGGCCGGTCGCACTATCCGAAATATTGTACAATCCAAGAAGATGCCCAATGAGATGCGGGAGGAACTCTACCTAAATTACGAGAGCCTTTGCCGGAAGGTCAACATCCATGATGTATCGGTGGCAGTACGTTCCAGCGGTTCAGTCAGCATGCCGGGACAGATGGAGAGCTATCTTAACGTTGTCGGCAAAGAGCAATTGACAAAAAAGGTGATTCAGGTGTGGGGAAGCGCCTTCACCACAAGGGCCATTGCCTTTCGCCTTGAAAAAAACATGGAGATGGAGAAGGCTCCTATCGGCGTGGCAGTCCTTAAAATGGTGAATGCCAAGTGTGCAGGAGTCCTCCTCACAGTACTTCCTACTACTGGAGACACCGGCAAAGTTGTGGTGGAGGGTAACTGGGGCTTGGGAGAGAGTGTCGTGAGTGGAGAAATCACCCCGGATCAGTTTATCGTAGATAAGGAGTGTGGAGACGTTGAGTGTACTATCGGCAATAAGACGAAGATGGTATGTTACCATGATTCAGGGACCCGGACGGCCGATGTCCCCCAAAATATGCAGTGTGAGTTCTGCCTGAATCCCGATGAACTTCAAGAGATAGTTAGAATCTCAAAACAGGTAGAGGCTCACTTCCAGGCGCCTCAAGACATGGAATGGGTGCTTGACCAAGATCTTCCTTTCCCCGAAAATGTTTTTTGGGTGCAGGCTCGTCCAGCCAAGTTTACAAAGAAAAAAGAGAACAATGCCGAGTACCTGGCAGAACTGATGACTCGTATCTTCAAAATGTAGCCTGGGAAAACATTCCGTCTCAGGAGGCACAAATGACAATTCTTTTTACCCAGTACTGGGATGTAATCCCGGGAAAATTCGATGACTACTCATCGTTTGTCACAAACGAATACAATCCCACTTTAGAAAAATTGGGGATCAAGCTTCTTGGAGGGTACTACGTGGCGGTGGGCAATGGGCCCAGAATAGTTGCAGTGGCAACGGTGGAAGATCAGAATTATTTGCGCAAAATCCTTGCCACAGAAGATTATCGGATAATTTCTACCAAACTCCTCGGCTTGGTTTGGAAATATTCCAGCAAGTTATGGGTATCGAGCGGCAGGCTCCTGGATGGTCCCTATCGAATTCAAACAAGTGCGTGGAAGTTCAACCAATACTACAATGTTCTTCCTGGAATGGAATCGGAACACTATCGGTTCGTAAAGGAAGAATGCATCCTAGGCATGAAGGAACTGGGAGTTCCTATTACCGGAGCGTGGCGTCTTGTTATCGGAGAAGGGCCTAGAATACTTGCAGAAAGCACTGGAAGAAATATTGTCGACATTGCCAAGGCGATCGATACCTCAGAGTTCAGGCAGATGGTACGTTCACTGAAAAAGACATACGCAACTGATTACAGCAGCAGAATTCTCGCGCCCACCGGACGTATCGAAGTGCCTTACATCATGAGTGAGATGATGAAGGGCTTTTAGAGCGACTGTTGGCCCGAATATGCCTTTGGGAGGGAATTTCCCCACCGCTTTTTTTGGTCAGGCTGTAAAGTCTGCTCCTTCTTGCCATTTCTACTCTAAGGAGATTGAAGATGTACGTGCGAATGACTTTTATTAACGTGAAAGACGGAAAAATAGGTGAACTGAGAGAACTCTATAACAAGGAAGTTATTCCGGCCCATAAGAAACATAAAGGGATACGCTTTGTGCATCTCCTGGAATGTTTGGAAGCCGGCAGCGAAGGTATTTCCGTCACGGCCTGGGACACAAAGGCCGATCTGGACGCATACGAGCGGAGTGGTGACTATGAGAGACTTGTAGGACTTTTTAATGAAATGTACAGCGGGAAGCCGACGCTCAAGTCCTATGAGGTTACAGCGAGTTCCGAGCCGATTCTTCTGAGAATTTTTTGAGGCTGCCGCAGTGTATAGTAAGTTCGAAAAAATCTATCAATTGGCAAAGCTCTTTCTCGATACCCGGGACAACGATATTCATACTCGGATAGCTTATTCTTTTGCTTGCCGACTTCTTGAGGCGGAGGGCGGCAATGAAGATGTAGTGCTTCCTGCAATATTACTTCATGACGTTGGTTGGAAAAGCGTGCCTGAGGAATTACATCTCAAAGCCTTTGGTCCTGGCGAGAACGATATGATTATCAACAGGGTACATGAGGTCGAAGGCGCGAAGACAGCGAAGAGGATACTTGAGGAAGTCAATCATGATTCTTCCTTGACCGAAGAAATCGTAGCAATCATTCTCGAACATGATTCCAGGCGCGAGGCTCTTTCGGTCAACGATGCTATCGTGAAAGATTCCGACAAGCTGTGGAGATTCTCCAAAGAGGCTTTAGAGATCGATCCAAATCGATTCGGCATACCTCCAGCAATCCATGCAAAGTGGCTCAAGCTCCAGATTGAAGATTGGTTTCTCACCGAAACAGCCAAAAAGATTGCAAGAGAAGAGCAAAGGCTCAGGGCTCTAAGTTTCGGCATCCAATCGGATTAGAGAGCCTCGTTCAGTTGAAGGGGTAATAATGTCTACATACACAGGGCATCTCTTGAGGGTGGATCTGTCGTCGGCCACGGTGACAAGGGAGCCCATACCCTTGGACCAACAAAGAAAGTTTGTAGGGGGTAGGGGTTTCGGAATCAGCTACCTATTTGAGGAGATGCACAAGGGAATAGATCCGTTGGGCCCAGAAAATAAACTGATCTTTTTGCCGGGAGTTCTAGCCGGTACAGCGGCGCTGGGATTCGGTCGATGGATCGTCATGACAAAAAGCCCTCAGACCGGAGGTCTGGCTAGGGCCGTGGGAGGAGGAAATTTTGCTGCGTTTATGAAATTTGCCGGCTACGACATTATTATTATTGAAGGGAAAGCTGCAACACCCTCATATCTTTTACTACATGAAGAAGGTTGTGAAGTGATAAGTGCCGAGGATCTGTGGGGGATGGACACCCAGGTGACTCAACAGGCTCTGGCCGCGAAGCACGGCACACGTACTCAGACTGCATGTATTGGCCCCGCCGGTGAGAAGCTTGTGCGCTACGCTACGATAACTCACGGCACCAGGACTGCATCCAGGTGCGGAGTCGGCACTGTAATGGGGGCAAAAAACCTGAAGGCAGTATCCATAGCAGTGCGACCCAGAGTGCCTGTGGCTTACGACAAGGAAACATTCCGATCCCTGTTAAAAGAGCATAGCGGAATATTAAGAGAGCATAAAAGACGCGTAAAAATGCATACATTCGGGACCACCTTCCTCGCTCAAATGACCAGGGAGATGGGAATATTGCCTGTTAAGAATTTCCAGACAGGCGATCTGGACGGAATAGATGGTCTTTTCACGGAGGCATATTCGAGAATGAGGGTAGGGACCCACGGGTGCTACAACTGTATGACCCGTTGCGGGCAGATTCACCAAGTCAAGGAAGGGCCCTATGCGGGTGCGATGAGTGAGGGCCCTGAATACGAGACTATATGGGCTTTTGGAACCCAGGTGGGAAATACTGATGCAGGGGCCACGGTTGAGGCCGACCGTATGTGCGATCTGTTGGGCCTTGACACCATAAGCACCGGCAACACTATTGGGTTTGCCATGGAACTCTTCCAGCGAGGCATAATAACGAAAGACGACACCGACGGGTTGGAGCTTGAGTGGGGAAACCACAGGGCAATGCTGGAGATGATCTCAAAAATAGCCAGGAGGGAAGGGTTTGGAAGACTTCTGGGAGAGGGAACGAAGAGAGCTGCTGAAGCCATAGGGAGAGGGGCGGAAAAGTATGCTATTCATTCAAAGGGCCTTGAATTTCCTGCGTACGATCCACGCGCGGCAAAAGTACACGGACTCAGCATGGCTACCTCGAACATTGGGGGGAGTCATATGTACGGCTATGCCAGACAGGAGATATCGGGTAAGCCTGATCCCAGGGCAATAGATAGATTTTCTGATTCAGGAACTGGGGATGTGGCCGCGTACAACCAGATTGACAAAGCGGTTGAAGAAACTGGTATTCTTTGCAACTTCGCTGACTCCGGAATGACGCGTGAACTCTTGGCGAGGCTTCTGGTAGCTGCTACAGGGTTCCAAGAATTACAGGAAAAAGGATATCTCAGACTCATCGGGGAAAGGATAGTTTGTCTCGAGAGGTGTTTCAATGTTAGGGAAGGTTTCTCTAGGAAAGACGACAAGTTACCGGAAAGGATGACAACTGAACCCCTTACGGCTGCTGGACCGGCCACAGGAGAATTTGTGAGAAACCTGGATGGTCTTCTCGACGAGTATTACGATTACCTCGGTTACACAAGGGATGGAATACCCTCTGAGGAGAAACTCATCGAGTTGGGATTAGAAACAGTTTCACCCCAAATTCGGGCCTGATCTCACGAGGTCTCGATGCGCGGCACGATTGCCATCGTCTTTAATAAGTGAGTTCGCATTCCCGTTTCTGAAATGCACCGGGCCATGGAAACACCGCCCGAATAGTTGCCTTGAAGAGCCTATGCGAACATGAGAACCGATCTCGAATGCCTACCGTGTATTGTTCGTCAGTCGCTGCAGGGGGCCATACAGGCTACCAGCGATGAAGCGGTCCAGAAACTGGTTGTTTTCAGAGCTATTCAAGCCGTCGAAGAAGTGAGTCTTGCTGATCCTTCCCCAATAATGATCGGAACGATACATCGGATAATACGCGAAGTCACCGGCAATGATGACCCTTACAAAGAGGCGAAGGAAATCTGTAACCATCGTGCCTTGGCACTATATCCGGAATTAAAGAAATTAATAAGGCAGGCCTCCAACCCTCTGGAGACGGCTTTGAGAATTGCAATAGCCGGAAATGTGATTGATTTTGTCGTAGACCCCAATGCCGACCGCACCGAGCTTGTTCCTGCCGTGGAGGAATCTCTGGCGGCCCCGATTTCCCCCGAGACCCTGGATGAATTTAGTAACGCGGTTGAACGTTCGAAGAAAATACTTTATCTCGGAGACAATGCTGGGGAAATAGTATTTGACCGACTGTTTGTAGAAGTATTGCCGACCGAAAAAACAACGTATGTTGTCAGAGGAAGTCCCGTTGTAAACGATGTAACGTTCCTGGATGCAGAGCAATCCGGAATTTCAAGAATTGTAGAGGTTATCGCGAATGGATCGGATATTCCGGGAACCATCTTAAAAGAGTGTTCGGAGTCGTTCCAATACAGGTTCCAGGAAGCCGACCTGGTAATATCAAAAGGGCAGGGCAATTATGAGTCGCTGGACGAAATTCACAAAAAAATCTTTTTTCTGTTCAAGGTCAAGTGCTCCGTGGCCGCCACCCATCTAGGCCGTGAAATCAACAGTTTAGTATTGCTGAACAGCCGAAGACAAAATCATATAAAGGGATTTCAAAGCGGACGTGTCCATAACTAATGAGATACGATCATTCTAAGACTCGGCATGAACCTTTCCTTGCGCAACTGAGTTGCCGTGCTCTATTTCAAGAGGGTTAACAGGGAGCCAAAGTGTGAAAACCGTTCCAGAGGGTTCGGATTTAACCGAAATAGATCCGTTGTGGTTCTCCACGATTCTTTTGACCAAGGTTAAGCCGATTCCGATACCATATTCCTTGGTAGTGTAGAAGGGATCGAAAAACTTCTGAAGTTCATCTGGGGGTATGATCCTTCCTCCATTCTGGATTTTCATTTCGAAATACTTCTCAGCATCGAGTTCCCCGATCTCTTGCTCTTTGTCGCTGGGAACAAATATGTCGGTATCGATTCTTATGACACCATTTTGACGGGACGCTTCAATTGCATTTGACACGAGGTTTCGGATCACCTGTTGAAAACGGTTCGGATCTACCAAGATTTCTCCCACATGATTCCCAAGATTGGTTTCCAGCACCAGGTCCTTTTCCCTGAATCTCTCCTTATGTATGGTAAGGACATCTTCGATGAGTCTGTTGGGGTCGACTTTCTCCAGTCTGATATCTTCATGCCTTGTGAAATCGATAAGGCCTCGTAGGATTTTCTCCAACCTCTGAACTTCTGTTATGATAATCTGGAACCACTCCTTATTGATTCCTGTGCTCGGGATGTCCGGATTCTCAAAATGCTTGGCCATCCTGCGAGCAAAACCGCCTATGATTGTTAACGGCTGACGCAATTCGTGAGCCACCTCGGCTGTGTGTTCCGCTATGGCCTTGGATTTCTCAGATTGCATCATGTGTGCGTAAAGTTCGTCAATAATCTTGATTTTTGCCAACAATTCTTCTTGAGAAGCTCTGAGTTCTTCCTCGAGTTTCTTTTTTACGGTTGTGTCCACCAGGACACCCTCGAATCCCACTGACTTTCCTTCATCCTCTACGGCGGCACTGCACCTTATTCTGACCCATTTCTTTAAACCTGATGCATCGCGTATCCCCATCTCTTCATCCCAGATGGCCTCGGGTGATACCTTCAGGATTGATTGCGCTACAACCCTGCATTCTGGGTCGCAATAGTCCCATAAAGGTTTTCCCAACATCTGTTCTGGGAGATATCCGAGAAACTTTTCCGCTTGTGAGTTCACGAAAGTGAAGTAGCCTTCTGAATTAAGTGAAAAAATAACATCAGGCACCTGTTCAACAAGAGTACGGTACCGGCGTTCCGACTTTTCTAATGCCCTTTCGGTTTCTTTTATCCTGGAAATATCTGAAAATGCAGCTATCGTCCCCTTCATTCGATTAGAAGCATCAGGAGCGCTTATCTTAACGTGTCCGTCAAAAAGAGTGCCGTCCTTACGGACGAATTTTGCGTAGGTCTCAGATTCGGTCCCGCTCTTGAAACCTGCGTACAGTATTGCCCCCGCACGGCCGTATTCTTCATCGGAAGCATATATCTCTCGAGCTGTCTTGCCAATGAAATCCTGCTGGGAATCGTAGCCGAATATCTTGATCATGGCATCATTAACCCAACTGAATTTCCTCTCCTCCACCCTGCATATTCCTACGGGAGACGCAGCGAGGATGTTTCTCAGCATCTGCTCCTTCTCGCGTAGAGCTTCATCCGCCCGGCGCCGCTCGGTAATGTCACGCACGACTGCCAGCAGAAGCGTTTCTCCTGAAAGATCCATTCGACTGAGGCTGACCTCGCTGTCGAATCGGGAGCCATTGTAACGGGAAAATTGCCATTCGAAGAATTGATTGTACCCCTCTGAGGCAGCGCTCAGAAATTTTAGGGCTCTCTCACTGGAAATGACTCCGTCCTGCTGTCTTTCCTGGGACAAACCGACGATTGTCTGTCCTATTATTTTGTCTTCGTAACAGCCGAACATTTCCTGGGCCCGGGCGTTGCAGTCAATAAAGCGTTCACCCTGCATAATGAAAATGGCATCATAGGCAGATTCAAAAAGAGTGCGGTATTTTGTCTCGCTTTCCTGCAAAGCCTGCTGGTTCTTTGTCAGCAACGTTACATCTTCATAAGTCAGGATCTGCCATCCTTCTTCCATTACCACAGCCCGAAACTGGATCACTTTGTCACTGCCGTCTTTGCACCTGACTACAAAGATGCGTGGGCTGACCTCTCCCGGCGAAACATCGTCCATAGTGTCTTCATTCCAAGCCAACATGACCCTATGTCTGTATGTTTCATCAGGATAAGCCTTCGAGAACCAGGTGTCCTTATCCGGAACATCTTCCCTCGTGTAGCCGAATATTTCAGTGAACTTCGGATTCAAGTACTGAAAAGTCCTGTCTCTCTGCATGACCGAAAGACCGAATGGAGCAGCCTCGGCCAGCAGCCTGAACCGCTCTTCACCTCCAAGCAAAGCCGGCTCTGCATTATCATGTTCCATTTATAATCATTCCATAAGCTTAGTGGGGTCTCCACTCGGGAGCCCGTGTTCATGCGCTCTCAGTACTCTTCGGAGTAGCTTCCCGGATCTGGTCTTCGGCAACTCTTCCATGAAAACAACTTCTTTCAAAGGAATTTCCGGTGAAAAGTTGGCTTTCATAAATGCCTTGATCTCCTGGTTTAGCCTCGCAGAACCGCTCAAACCTTGCTTCGGAGTGAGAAAAACCTTCACATACGTCTTACCGGCTATGGAACGGAGAGAAATGGCCGCCGCCTCTACCACCCAATTTAATGATATCGTCGTTGCGGTCCTGGTGATAATAGTAGCCATCTTCATCCTTTCAATTGCAAACAGGCGGTGATGCCCAAGTTGTTGAAGATACAGAAACCACCTGCGCGGCCACGTTGAGCATGATGGCCAGGATGCCTTACCAGGCAGAAGCAGGCGTCATAGCGGCCTGAAAGCAGTGCGTGAAACGCCTTGATACAACCTCCCACGGCTAACCAGGCTGCCACATGAGACTGCGGGCCGGTTGGCGTGTCGGGTGCTAGAATGGTGAATTCCCGTTCTGCAGTTTTCAAGAGTTTTTTATGTAAGCGGGAGTGTGAACCAGTTTGAGCTGTTTCAAAGTAGCGAGGTCCGGCTCAATGCTTATGAGTCTTTCGGTAAACTCCTTGTTCACCATTCTATAGATTGCTTTTAGACGGGCGGGGCGTTCAGGATGAGCTAGACCCGTCTGGTGAAGCATATATCTGTCATCACGGACTATACCCACCTTGAGTTCCATAATTCTCTCACAGCCGCAAGAGCATAGTGCGCTCTCGGTCGCCGGCGTCACAAAAAACAAAGCCGACTTTCTTGTACAGCTTTATAGCCCTGAAGTTAAGGGACTCTACGGTGAGCCATATTGACTTTATACCAAGTTCGCGTGCTTTCGACACTGTCAATAAGGTGAGTTCCGTGCCGAGACCTCTATTTCGGTGAGTCTGATTCACAAATATGATGTATTCTCCATCACTTTTGTTTTTATCGGTAATCAAGGAAGAGTGGCCGATCACTTCACCATCTTTCCACGCCAGAAAATTTTCACCGTTTTCGATGAGCTTATCGATCCACGCAGCGCGGGCCTCCTCCTTAATGGGGGGCAGTCCTTGGGTAATGGCCTTAGGGCTGAAGCGGTCGTACATGTCTATGATGGCCTGCCGATCTTCAAGCGTGCCATAACCAAATTCAACCTTGTCGCCCAATTTGTCCGTTACCGTTGATTTTTCGCCACAAGTCATGACCATTTACACTTTAACAGGAATCATCTCCAACTCCGAAGGAGCGCAGCACTGGAGAATGAAGAATCGTTCAACGGAAAGTGGGGGAGAGTCCCAATTTGTCGTAATGTCAACAAGATTTTCCAAACCAGCAGGAGGCCGGGTGTCAAGAGTGATTGTCGACGATTTTCCGACCGGAAATTCCCACGTGAATGAGGGCATCTGGAATGGTACCATTAAAATTTTGCGCATCCAATAGATTTTTGCATATTGGCGCGACTCTTTGATTTTCGATGTATAATAGTGAAGAGAAGACATTCGGTTTCTCGTCCATGACCAGATATGTCAGCCTTTCATTATACCCACATTTTGCTTAAGCATTTCAAATGGAAAATACGGGCTGTAAAGTTGCCATGAAAGTGCTGGTAGAATTTTTGGCGCGGACGTTGCCCTTTAAAGAACTGGACAGGACAATACTGGGCGATCTCTCCAATCGTTCTGTCATAGGCTGTTATCTTAAAGAAACAATGATATTCGAACAGGACGTTACCGAGGTAACGCACTTGTTATTGATTCAGAAGGGCGGGGTCAAGGTATATCGGACGAAATCGGATGCCGAAGAGACATTGAAGGAAATGTGCGGGGAAGGGGCCGCCCTCGGGGCCTTGAGTCTGGTCAGGGGGCATAAAGCAGACGTGAACGTGCAAGCCTTGGAAGACACTTTTTGTTTTCTTCTGGAGAAAGATGCCTTCTTAGCACTGGTTGAGAGTGACTCACGCTTCGCTCAATTTTATTTGCAAAATTTTTCCGAAGATTTCACCGGACTGGTCTATTCGGAGCTACGCAGCAACAGGCTGAAACTAAGAGACCAGAGAGTTTTGCGTCTATTCAAGGCCAATGTTCAGGCCTTAATCAAGAATCCTCCGGTCATGATATCTCCCTCGACAACTGTTTTGGAGGCGGGAGCCAGAATGGCGGAGCACGGCATAGGCTCTCTCCTGGTTACGAATTCGGCAGGAGGTATTTCCGGCATAGTTACCGTGCCGCAGGATATGAGACGTTGAAAGACTTCTCACTCGCCGGCCGTACCGCTCAAAGCTTGCTATAGTTTTCACCCCCGACCAGGGAACTGCTGTTTCTCCGGGATGCCCATACGATCTTTTATAAGGCCATCGATTACCTCAGGGTTTGCGACTGTGGACATATCACCAAGATCTTCAACTTGCCCTTCAGCTATTTTTTGTAGCAGGCGTCTGAGAATCTTGCCGCTGCGGGTCTTAGGAAGGTCTTCTGCCCACTGAATGACATCGGGAATGGCTATCGTCCCAATCTTACCGAGTAATCACCGGGCCAGATGTTCTTTGAGATCCTCTGATTTTTCTTGACCACCCGTGAGAGTCACGAACGCATAGAGTCCCTGTCCCTTTATGGGATGGGGAAAACCCACCACAGTGGCCTCGGATACATCTCGGTGGCTTACAAGAGCCGATTCAATCTCCCAGGCACCAATACGATGGCCGGAAACATTAATGACATCATCTATTCGTGCCGTCATCCAATAGAATCCATCTTCATCTCGTTTTGCTCCCTCTCCGGTGATAAATAGGCCGAGAAATGGGGCAAAATACTCTTCTCTGAAGCGTTCGTGGTCGCCGAATATGGTGCGAGCTATTCCGGGCCATGGCCTTCCAACAAAAAACGCACCTTCTTGGTTCGGAAATCTTGTCCTCTCTCCTGTGTCAAGGTCCAGCATCACCGGTTCAACACCGAAAAACGGCGATGACACGGAACCCGCTTTAAGCGGTCCCACTCCCGGTAAAGGAGTCATCATGGGACCGCCGCTTTCCGTTTGCCACCATGTTGCCATAAGTGGACAACGATCTTTGCCGACGTAATGATAGTACCATGTCCAGGCCTCTGGGGAGAGAAGTTCATCCGCACTACCCAAAAGCTTCAGGGAAGAAATATCGTGCTTTTCTATATGACTGGGCCCTTCAGCGGCTAACGTGCGGATTGCAGTCGGCCCGGTACAGAACTTGTCCACTCGGTACTTATCAACAATTTCCCAGTACCTCCCGCAATCCGGGTAAGTGGGCACACCCTCGAACAACACCACTGATAACCCATTAATAAGAGGTCCGTAGACCGACAAAGTGTGGCCAGTGATCCAGCCCGGATCACTTGTGCACCTAAAAGTTTCGTTTTCCTTCAGGTCGAACACGAGGCTTGTAGTCATGGCTGTCCAGAGGAGGTAGCCACCATGTGAATGTACAAGAGGATAAGGTTTTCCTATCGCTCCTCCGGCGAAGAGAATGAACAAAGGATCCTCAGCTGCCATTGGTTCCGGGGCCACATAGGATGGAAGCGATTCATCATTTATCGCATCGTGCCACCACACCTCTTTCCTGGCGTCAAGCCGGATGTCCAGTTTGCACCGGTTCAATACAATCACCGTTTCCACGCCCGGGCACTGCTTCAGGGCCTCGTCCACATTATGTTTCAGCGGGACCAAATTCCCAGCAGTGTAGGCTCCATCAGCAGTAATGACCACTTTGGCCTTACATCGGAGAATTCGGTCGGCGATGATATCTCTACCGAATCCCGTACAAACAACACAATGAACAGCTCCAATTCTCGCACAGGCCAACATTGCCGTTGGAAGTTCGATGGTCATGGGCGCATAGATGAGTACCCTATCGCCTTTCTCAACGCCTCTGGACTTCAAGAAAACCGCCAACTTGTTGACCGACTTGTAGAGGTCTCTATACGTTATAGATCGAGATTCGCCGGGGTTATCTCCTTCCCAGTGATAAACCACCTTATCATCCAATCGTCCAAGGTGCCGGTCCAGGCAGTTAGAGGAGGCGTTAAGACCCCCCCCTCCAAACCACTCGATCTGTGCCTCTTCCACATAATGGCGATGCACAAACTCCCATTCCTTGTCCCAAGTCAGGTACCGACGGGCCTGCTCAGCCCAAAACTCGTCAATATCCTCGAGAGACCTCTTGTATAGCTCTCAGTATTCCTCGATGCTTCTTACGTAAGCCGTTTTTTGAAATTCTATGAGGTGGGTATCATAGTATCTTGGAGCGTTTCCCATCCCGAGGACTCCTTTGATAACTACTTTTTGCCATAACCGATCCCTTTCAAAGCGACTCCGATCTCATCTAGAACCGCTGGGTCATCTATAGTGGAAGGAACAGAATAATCTTCTCCGTCGGCTATTTTTCTCATAGTACCACGCAGAACTTTGCCCGATCTCGTCTTGGGTAGCCTGTTGACGACCACGGCCTTCTTGAAAGATGCAATGGGGCCTATGTCGTGACGGACCATCTGGACAACGTCTGAGACGATCTCGTCTTTGGTTCGAGTAACGCCGGCCTTGAGAACCACAAAGCCAACCGGGACCTGGCCCTTGAGATCGTCGGCAGCCCCAACCACCGCGCATTCAGCCACAACGGGATGGCGCGACAACACCTCTTCTATGTCTCCAGTCGACAATCTGTGTCCCGCCACATTAATTACGTCGTCAACGCGACCCATTACGAAAACGTAACCATCTTCGTCAATGTAACCGCCATCTCCCGTAAGGTAGTATCCGGGAAATGGATTCATGTAAGACTCAACGAACCTCTGGTCATCGTTCTAATGGGTAGGTAAATTGGCTGGCAGCAGCGGTAGTTTCACGGTGATGATACCATTCTCGTTCGGGCCAAGTTCCTTGCCGGTACCTGCGTCCAATATCTTAACATTATAACTTGGCATAGGTTTCGTGGCTGATCCAGGCTTTATGGGGAACTCTTCCAGTCCCTTGAAGTTGCCACAAATGGCCCAGGCTGTCTCCGTTTGCCACCAGTGATCGATCACAGGCTTGCCCAATAGGTCGGTTGCCCAGTGATACGTGTCCGGGTCGAGCCTTTCACCGGCCGAAAATAGGGCTTCAAACCTTGAAAGGTCGTATTTCTTGAGGTATTTTCCCAACGGATCTTCCCTCTTAATGCCCCGGATGGCCGTTGGAGCAGTGAAGAGCGCCTTGACGCCGTGCTGAGAAATTACGCGCCAGAAGGCTCCAGGATCGGGGGTGCCCACCGGCTTCCCTTCGTAAATAATTGTGGTTGCACCTATGAATAACGGAGCGTACACGATGTAGGAATGCCCCACAACCCAACCGACGTCGGAGGCCGCCCAGTAAACTTCTCCAGGACTAATGTTGTAAATATGCTTCATAGACCATTTCAAGACTATCGCGTGACCGCCGTTATCTCTGACAACTCATTTGGGTTTTCCTGTGGTGCCGGAAGTATATAAGATGTAGAGGGGATCCGTTGAATGTACGGCTCCCAACCAGGCACAAGCCAGCATGGACATCAGAGCCTCAGGAATCATGGGCATGTAAATCAGTACTGTGTCACTCTTTTGAACCCCAAGGCTTTTCAAAAACCTGGCAATCCTGGACACCCTGTCCTTGAGTTCCGAATACGTGAACTTAAGAATCGAGTCCGTAACGGGGCTATCGTAGATTACTGCCGTTTAGTCTCCACGGCCCTGATCAACGTGGTAATCCACCGCATTGAAACGAGTGTTTAGCATGCCGCCGGAAAACCATCTGTAGAAAGGTGGATTGGATCGATCCAGCACAAGGTGCCATTTCCGGTCCCATGCAATTTCCTCGGCTACTCGACCCCAGAAGGTTTCCGGGCTTTCAAGCGACTCTCTGAAAATTTCCTCATATTTCATCATAGCCCCCAAACATTAATGGATTGTCCGTCTAAATTTTTTGGGCATGCCTCTAAGAGGTCTTTTTGTCAAGCACAATGTCGAATGCCGAATGGGCGGTACTCCCCGGCATACTCAATGTTGAAATAAATTGATTCGTACAAAACGGACGCTGAGTCGGACCCCCAGGGTCAACCCACAGCGATCTCATGGCCGGTCTCATAGGTCACGTAATCAGCTAAAAAGGTTTTCTTAGGCTTTCTTTCTTCCAGAACACCGCCAAGTCGAAAGTCTTTGATGCAAACGATAATCGCGTAACAACGCGAGTCCATATTGACTGAAAGTCGAGTGACTCGTATATTTGTGCAACAGTGCTTGGCGCCACTATTAAACGACTGGGGGGACAACTGATCATGGCAGTTTTTGTGGTAAGTCGCAAGTTCTGTTTAGTGCACGTCTTTAATAACGCTTCCCTAGCCCAACTTCGACACTAACGACGGTTAACTTGCTGTTATTGTAGGATATGGTCATTTTATTTGGCACTACATATTTTCATCTTTTCCGATCCATGTCCTCACGGGGGAAATGATCGTCTTGGGGACCTCGAGCAATTTGTAGAGTTCCCGGTGTTCAGCTTCGGGCGTACCGGCCTTTCGGATTTTCAGAACGCTTCCATCTTTGCAGGGTAATATCACGGTGGAGATTTGGTGAGTCTTGAGTTTATTTCACACAGTTGCGAATGAGAAGTGTACACCCTTATCCCTCAAGGTCTTTTCAATTGATATGAGGATGTGGTAGGCAAGGATACATAAGAAAATATGGGTCTCTACTCTTCGCTCCACCTGGTGGAAAATTGGTCTTTCCGAGAGGGGGCTTTTCATGGAGCGAAAAGCCTCTTCTGCC
>Ga0007800_10000301_pt1 | contig 20581 bp, 29 predicted proteins | sample CryBogmetaGMA14M_FD_60366 | JGI IMG/M metagenome (GOLD analysis project Ga0007800, IMG submission 60366) | Freshwater microbial communities from Crystal Bog, Wisconsin, USA - MA14M | ecosystem: Environmental > Aquatic > Freshwater > Lake | place: Crystal Bog, Wisconsin, USA | collected 2009-07-06 | reverse complement strand
CCTTGGTAAACTCCTATGCGCCATTAAGAAATCCAAAATCAATTTTGGCTGCGAGCAGTTCAAAGTTCTTGCGGATAGCTTTTTCACGGCGGACAATTTCGACACGTTTATGGATAAAGTTTCTGGTTGATAGGACTGTAGCCATATATGATCTACCCCAAACTAGAGGTCTAGCAGGATAAATCCATCTGTGCCGATATAACGACTACTGGATGCCATGTTTCTCATTCACCATCTATAGTCCAATAGATTTATAAGCCCATGAACTCTTCCCACGACTCCTTCTGATCCCACAATTCTTTTACTTTTTCATCTAACGCTTCTTCAAGAGTTATTTTGTAATCAGTGATATATTTAAATTTTTGAGAATCTTCGATTGGGTGCAGATCAAGATGAAATTCAAAATGCTCAACAAAGCCATCAACAAACCCTAATACAAACACCTTTGCATCGTCAAAAGTTGTAATAATCTTTTTTACGCCACATACAAAGTCAATAATTCTGTAACGTTTTTCATCAACTGGCTCAATATACAATTCAAATCCATCGGTGTCTAATTGTTCCAACACAAATCCTTGAATATCAATAGTAATTTTTTCTGAAATTTCATTCAGTTCTTTTACTTCTGAATTCGATAAATCTATAGCATATCTCATCCAATAAGTTTCCATAGCACTCATGGGAACACCTTTTTTGTATGTAGTGCCACATATTGCACGATGACGCTCGATCTTGACAATTGCAAATCCAGGTTCTGATTCATCTAATGAAACGCTGTATCTAGTCATCAGTTTATTATGATCTAAGTCGTACGGCCATCCATTTGAATCAAAATAAACAGTCAATTTTTTAATGATTTCGCTTTCATTGATTGTTGGAGGAGACATATTTATTTTTATTAACTTAAATAGTGCTGAGTATACACATGCTACCTTCACCAGACCAGTAATACTGATCCATATTCTGCAATGTCTAAGGATTTAAGTTTTTTCGGGGTAAGCCGAGAGCATTAACGTAAAGATTAATGTTGGGTAGCACTTGCTTTTTTGTAGCAAAAATTCAGGCAAGCGTTTGTGATTATTTTATTCACTGATTCATTTAAGGCGCAAGACGAACCCAGACCATTATCCAGACTAGATTGAAGTTTATTTAATTTCAAGCAAAAAAAAAGGGCTTACCTTTTACAGTAGGCAATTGATTCGCTAGACTAAACAGGACGGCTCGAACTTCCTACCTAGTGATTAAAAGTCTCCATCTCTACTGACTGAGCTAAAATCGACTAAGAAAGTCATATATTTAAGGACGAATATCTACAGCATCCTAATTACCGTCAATTCAAAAATTTTGAATATATATATCATCTAATAGGTACTACGGCTACCTGATTAATTAATCAATCAGGTAAGCGTTATTAGTTAATGACTCGTGAACATGGGTTAACGACTACAGTAACCTAAGCGAGGCCGGATGCTGGGCGCTAACCACACGTTTTCACCCGGTAAAGCCCAGCATCACTTCCGCAGCACTACAAACCTAAAATCCGCAAAATAGCCAACCCCGGCTTTAACGCTGTCCCAGTCAGGCATCCGCCAACGGAGCAGTATTTTTGCCATGGTTCAGTTCATCGAAAGCGTTATAGCCAAACCCTTCAAATCCAAAAAGGAGTACTAAAAAATGATAACCAAGTGTCCCAATTGCCAATCCGAGCGGATTGGCACCAAAGATATTGCCAAGAAAGCGTGCGGCTTCCTGGGTATGATCGGCGGCGCTGCCAACGGCACGACCCGAACTTTAAGCGGCACGGAACTGGGTGGAACCATCGACGTGATTGCCAGCATCCTCCTGAATACGCTGGTGGATGGGGCGACGGGCGGTATTGCCGGAGCCAAACTGGGCGAAGTGATCGATGACAGGATTCTGGACAACTACCAATGCCTGGCCTGCGACTATGAGTTTAGCCAAAAGACGGACTAAACCTTTCCCCTCCACACCTAGGGCTTCATTTTCCAACTACGCTAACGCAATCTATACGTTTTTCACCGCTGTTCCATAACTGAAAGCAATCCCGCTTTCGTACCACTTTTTAACCCCTTGGGGACGCAAAGCCCTGCAGGGGAATTGTGTCCCCAGTTTTTAAAGGAGACACCAAATGACCTATTCCTCTAACCATAATCACCCGCAAAAAACACGTAACCTCGCGATGCCTATTGAGGCAAAACAGATCTATGAGGTATCCGAGCAGTCCTGGAAGGTATTGACCGAGGTTACTTTCCCCACTGCAAAAACACCCGAGGCGGTGATGATGGCCTTGGATTATTGCCGAACCCGCAAGTTAGATATTTTTAAGAAACCCGTGCACATCGTCCCCATGTGGAGTGCCGCGTTGGGTCGTAGTGTAGAAACGGTCTGGCCGTCCATCATGGAAATCCAGACGACGGCCTCACGCACCGGCCTATGGGCGGGCATGGACAGGCCGGTGTGGGGGCCTGATACGACCCAGACCTTTAGCGGTCGCTATAAAGATGAGAACGAGCAGTGGCAGGAAACAAATGTGCAAGTGACCTTTCCGGAATGGGTGGCAGTGACGGTTTATCGGTTGGTCAATGGGCAGCGCTGTGCCTTTACCGAGGAAGTGTATTGGCTGGAAGCTTACAGCACCGCAGGTGGTAAGCGGTCGCAAATTCCCACCGCCATGTGGCTTAAACGTCCCAAAGGCCAACTGGCTAAATGCGGCAAGGCGGCTTCGTTACGCACCGCTTTTCCGGAAGAATGCGGTTATGCGGCAGAAGAGATGGAGGGTAAATACCTTGATGACTCGAATGACACCTCGGTCATCAATGGTCAAGCGACACAAATCACTACGGAAACGTGTTTAAGCGGGTCACCGGCGGTTATCGATTTAACTCTGATCAGTCCCAAGGTACAAAAAGCGGTGATAGAACTGGTTCGACGCACAGCGTTGGCCGGTGCCTGGCAAGCCGCTTACGACTATGCCAAGAACAAATTCTCAGGGTTGGAGTTAACCTTCGCTCTTGCCGAACTGGATAAAGCCACGGCCGCATATAAATCGGCAGCATCCAGTCAGGGTGAGCCGCTTGACGGCACGACCATGCCGCCACCCTTGACTCTGGCCGGAGAAGCCTTGCAGCAAGCGCGTGAAACGTTGGCTTCCTAGGGGAATTAACCTGGGGTCTTGCTGTTTGGTACACCACTGTGGATTTAAGTATTAGCACACCCGTTTAACCCTCACTGCCGGTAATGACCGGTAGTCTTTTCAACCCTGCCAGGGCGTTATGTTACGCCCTTGGGGTGTAGTCATGATGCCCTGTTTTTTAAGGAGACGTTATGAATGCAATTGATCAAGTGTTTAACCCGAGTCCCGGTGATACCGACTGGCGACGCTTCGATTCACCTACCGTGCTACGCCGTCGCGGCCGTGGTTTTCTGGAACGGTTCTGGAAACCGGGTCAGTTAAGTCAGGAACAGCACGCGCTGTCCAAGCCGGAACTGGAAATCCTGGTGGCAAGCTATGGCGGCCACTGTCTGGCCACAACCGACCACTGGCTGCTAATCTTTGATGACTATCATTGGGCCAGACGTTGTCAACATCTGCTTGGCAAACGCGGCGTGCAGACTACTCGCTTCGGTTGTCACCTCCAGTTGCAGGAGTCAGATTGATGAAAGTCATCAATGTCTCGCAGCGATCGGAGGCGTGGCGAGTCTGGCGGGCACAAGGCCTAAGTGCCAGCGAGGCGGCAGTGCTCATGAAGCGCTCACCTTACAAAACGCCTTGGCGGTTGTGGGCTGAAAAAACCGGCTTGGTCTTAGAGAAAAGTTTGGAAAATAATCCGTTGATCCGTATTGGTATTCAACAGGAACCCGCTGCGTTACACCATTTTGAGGAAAAACACGGTGTCATGCTGTTACCTCTTTGTGGTGAGTCACTACGGTACCCGTTGCTGCGGGCTTCGTTTGACGGTTTGTCCGAAGCCAATGAACCCGTGGAGATTAAATGTCCGCATGAAACCACCTTTCTGGATGTGCTGTTAAACCGCGAGCAATCGGCGGCCTATCAACTGTACTGGTGCCAAGTGCAACAACAGATCTTGGTTGCCGAAGCCGAACGCGGTTTTCTGTACTTCTATCAGGCCGGTCAAACCGTGGAGTTTGAAATCCAGCGGGATGATGTCTTTATAAGAGGGTTAATCGAAACGGCGATGACTTTCTGGTCGGCAGTGAAGTCGGGCAAAGAACCGAACAAAGATCCTGAACGGGATCTGTTTCTACCCCAAGGTCCAGCCGAACAGCAATGGCAGCAGTTGGCGTCTCATTACCGGCAGAACGCCTTACAAATGGATGAACTAAAAGTCCAGCTGAAAGCCTTGGAAATCCTGCAGCCTGATCTTGAAAAGGGTTTAGTGGCCTTGATGGGGGATTACAAGGCGGCTGAGCATTCAGGTGTACGAGTCAATTGCTTTCAAATGCAAGGCAGTATCGACTACAAAGCCGCCTTACAGACGTTGTTGCCTGAGGTATCGGAAACCGTGCTGGAAAGCTATCGCAAAAAAACCAGCGATCGCGTGCGCATTACCTGCCGGGATGAAAACGGCAAACGCGCCGAAGTGCCTTTCGATGCCTCGGCATTGAAAAACTTAACCAGCATTGATTATTGGTTCTAAGCAGATTTACTGTTTTACAGCTTTTTATACTTTACACCCTGGTTAGCCAGACATTCCATTGACCCGAAGGGGCGCATCATGCCCTTTTGGGGCATGGTGTGTCTCCGTGTTTCGGGCATTAACTTACCCTAAGGAGTTCACCATGTTAAAACATTATTCAATTGCCGATACCTTCGGTATTACCGCACCCGTCAGCATGAAGGTTGAAGGTTTTGCACCTGCGCAAAATGCTTATGTACCCACGCAAAAGCCTTATGTATTCCGTAAGGATCATTTACGGGATGTATTGGCGTTTTTAGGTGCGCCCAATGGCGATGGCTTGTATCTGACCGGTCCTACCGGTTCCGGCAAAACCTCGTTACTGGAGCAAGTTGCCGCCCGATTGCATTGGGGCGTACACACGGTCACCGGTCATGGCCGGCTGGAGCTGAACGATCTGCTCGGTCAGTACATGCTGGTCGATGGCGGCGCGATGTACTGGATAGACGGTCCGCTAACACTGGCTGTTCGTTTGGGACATGTGTTGTTGATCAACGAAATCGATGCCGTCGATCCGGCCGAGTTGATTGGTCTGAACGAGATTGTCGAAGGCAAGCCGTTGACCATACCGCAGACCGGTACTGTAATCACGCCCCATCCCAAATTCCGTCTGGTCGCTACCGGCAATAGCGCCGGTGCCGGTGACCAATCGGGCTTGTATCAGGGCGTGTTGCGTCAGAACTTGGCCTTCTTAGACAGGTTTAGGCTGATGGAGGTCGGCTACCCCGATCCTGAAGATGAAATGAAACTGCTGGCTGCTGTTGTACCGAACATGCCGGAAACGGTACGTGAAAGCATGATCAAGGTCGCCAATCAAATCCGTAAGGTGTTTATCGGCGGTCAGGATGGCGGCGGTATGTTGTCGGTCACTTTATCGACACGGGGTTTGATGCGCTGGGCATCTCTGGTAGCGACGTTCAAAAGCGCACCCAATGCCTTGGCTTATTCGTTGGACAGAGCGTTGACCTTTAGAGCCGAACCCGCCGAACGCGAAGCGATCCATCGCATCGCCAAGGACGTGTTCGGCGATGATTGGCAGGTGTAGTCATGTCAGTCTGGAATTTATATCGTTATCGAAACAATGATGGCAGTAGCAAAGACTGGGCAGTGACAACTAACCCTGATGGTTCAATTTCGACCCGTTGGGGTAAAACAGCGGTTCGATTGTCGAGTGTCAACACGCGTAAGAGTATCCGACAGTTCGACATCGAAAAGCAAAAAAAAGCCAAAGGCTATGTGTTTGTCGCAGAAGTCGCTATTGATAGTGATGGCAAGGTGACGAATCCGGCACCGTTAACGTTGTCTCCGCCACTGACACCACCGCCAGTCTCTGCACTGTACTGGCATATCGACTGTAAAGCTGACCATGACACCTGTGTACGCTTAGGTCTAGAGGTTCGGCGCATGCTGGGCGCTATTCAATCCTTGCAAAGCGATGAAGCGGTGTCTGAAAACGCTGTCGATCCCGGTCAAACCTGGGAAGGCTGGCAACAGTTGCTTAGGCTGACTCTAAACGCCGAGCAGTTTACGCAAAGCGGCCAGATCAAACCGGTTCATGGTCCCCTACCCTGGTTGTTTCTGCTGGCCTTAAAGCATCAAGGCTTTACCGGCATTAACATCGATATCGTCACAGAAGGTAGTCGTGAAGTATCGGTTGATCTGAAAGCTGAACCGGAGGTATTGGCCTGGTTCGGCACCGATCTGGACAGCATCCGGCCAACAGCTGAATTGCTGGGTTTGCTTAAACCCCGCTTGAATCTGGCATCTGCCTTGTCTGATACGGATGACTGCTGGTTTTAAGGGTTGTTCACTATTATTCACTATTTTTATTCACTCAACCCGAAAGGGGCATGCCAGCCCTTACGGGGTCTGGTGTGCCTCTTTGTTATAGGAGGACCTTATGTCCAAAACTGCACAAATTATCCTGGATCAGATGGTCTTGGTGAAAGTCGAAGCCACTATCTACGGCGCCAGGAAAAAACTGAAAATTGAAGACCTGATGCTGGTCGATGGCAGCAAACTGCCACCGGAGGATTTAGCCAGCCTGGGTTCCAAACGCTTGCTCGATCCCGACCAACTGACGGTGTTCAATCGCCTGAAGAAGGAAGCTGAACGCATTTGTTTGCGGATAGGCACCCGCTTTCTGGGCGGCTATGCCATTCCTTGTGAAGCAGCCCCCGGCATTATTGCCGAATTGGAACGGATTGCGCTGGATTTTTCCGCTGCAAAAACCGAGTTCCTGGCGGGTTACGATGCGGCGGTCACTGACTGGGTGGTTCGCCATCCGGAATTTGCCGACATCATTGAAAATGCCGTGGATTCGGTGGAGTTCGTCTCGACGCGGTTCTCGTTCGATTATCTGGTGGTCACGGTCGGCTTACCCGAAGCGTTGCCAGTAGAAGACATCGTTCGTCTTGAAAGCAAAATCGGCTCCTTAAGCGGACAGATGTTTTATGAAATCGCGGTGGATGCCAATCAGTTTATCGAACAGTCGCTCATCGGTAAGGAGCAAGTCACCCGTAATGCGCTACGGCCTATCAAGCGCATGCGGGATAAGCTGGATGGTCTGGGTTTTCTGGATTATCGGGTAGCGCCGGTGGTTGGCACCATTGATGCGCTGTTAAAGAGGATACCTGACAAAGGGGCGATTGAAGGCCCTATTTTGCAAGAGATACTCGCCATGGCCATGCTGTTGGCTGATCCGGATAAAACCCGTAGGCATGGCCAAGGTTTGCTGGCTGGGCAAGGCCGTGTGGTGGAAGATGACCGACCTGAAAGTGCTTTAGCAACGTCAAGTTTAACAGTGGCAGCTGCTAACGGTATTGATGAGGTCGATCAAAGTGAAGCGGTTGAATTCAATCCTGCAAAAGCGCTGCTTTCCGGTCTGTTTGACGGTATTTTCGAAGAGGATGATCAGGCCGAGTCCGAGTCGGAACTGGATTCTGAACCGGAACCGGTGACGACTGAAGACGATGGCGAGGAAGATGAAAGCCCTAACCCCGATTACTGGTTTTAGCCGGTAACATTTTTACCATTTACCCAAACGGGACAAACCGAGGTCCCTTTGGGGTCGTGGTTTGCCCCTCTATATAAGGCGCAATCCATGAAAAATAAAACATTGCAACACGCATTTCCCATTGTCGCGGCTGCCATTGGCAATCGTTTCGGTATCAAGGTCTGTGTCGGTGGCGACCAGGCCTACACGAACGGCAAGTCGATTCAATTACCGGCCTACGCGGGCGACGATCCCGCTTATCAGGACGTTGCCTGGGGCTTGCTGGCTCACGAAGCGGCGCATATCCGCTATTCCGACTTCACCTTGGCTTTTGGCGGGTCGGTGTTACGCCGACGATTATCCGGAGCCATTGAAGATGTCCGAATTGAGCATGAACTGGCGAAAGACTTTCCAGGCACCCGGCTGACGTTGAGAACGGTAATTGAACACATGATCGCCAAAGGTGGCTTTAGTGCCGTCAGTGCGGAAGATCATCCGGCCAATATTCTGGTTGGCTATGTCCTGAAAAGCCTGCGTGCGCGGGTACTCGGACAAGCGGCTTTGCAGCCTTTGGTTGACCAGACTGAAGTCGCACTGAAAGCAAAATTTCCCAAAGGTGCAGTGATACGGTTGCAAGGCTTGCTGTCTGAAGTGCCTGAGGGGCTCAGGTCGGAACAGGATTGTCTAACTTTGGCGGATCGTATCCTGACCATGATTGAGCAGGAAGTTGAGCAGCAAAACCAAAACCAGCAGTCGTCGCCAGCGTCTGTGGTGGATAATGCGTCTGATGATGATCAGGCTGATTCGGAGCCAACGGATCAAGCAGATAACTCAACAACGGATGCTAATGCGGCCGACAAGTCCGGGCAGGACGAAGATAGCGCTCCGTCCATGCCGGAAATTGACCCAACATCAGGTGCTGGAATCGGTTCAGCAGGTTCTGGCTCAACTGACGAACAGGATGCTATAGAGCAGAACGTGCCTGAGGTTGCTACAGCGGGCAAGCAAGACGGTGCATTGGATACGCTTCAGGCTGCTGTCGCTGACAGTGAAACTGAAACACCCGATCATAGCCAAATGCTGGAGGCTTTATGGGCTGCCGAAGAGAGCGATATCGAGCAGGATGTATTTGAAAGCATCAAATCGGCCTTGGCATTGGCACAAGAGAACGTCTGTGAACAGGTTATGCCCTTGGGCAACGAACCGCCTATCAATGAACGGACAGGGTTTGACCTGTTTACTAAGGTGCAAAGCGAATCGGTGAAAATTCGTGCCGCGCTACAAGGACTGGTGCAATCCCAGAGTATGCAGCGTACCCAACATTCGAACCGTGGCCGGTGCATTGATGGCAAGCGCTTACCTTATTTGTCCTTGGGTGACACCAAAGTGTTTCAACGCAGGTCGGTTAAGGCCGCGCCGAATACCGCTATTCATCTGTTACTCGATAAGTCGGAAAGCATGAGCTATCCGCTCGTGGATAGACAGGGAAACTCGCTGGGAACGCGCATGCCGATTGCCCTGGAAGCGAGTTTGGCGCTGGCCTTGGCTTTGGAAGGACTGTCCGGGGTTAATCCCGGCATTACCGCCTTTCCGGGTGGCAATGATGAGTCGGTATACCGCTTGCTGGAACACGGACAGCGGGTCAGGTCGCAAGTGGGTGCCTTTTCGTTGTCCGCCTCTGGCACTACGCCGATGACTGAAGCCATCTGGTTTGGCGCTGCCGCTTTGTTACGTTGCCGGGAACCGCGCAAGGTCTTGCTGGTAATGACCGATGGCCAACCCAATGACACCTTGAGCACGCTGGAGATCTTGCAGCGTTGCCGCGATAGCGGTATCGAAACCGTGGGTATTGGGTTGGGCCTTGAGGTCAGCCATCTGTTTCCGGTCGCTATTGCCATTAACGATGTCAAGGAACTGCGCAGCCAGTTGTTTGAGCTGTCGAAGACCTTGCTGCTGGCGAAATGATGCGCTGTTGTCTCCCTTACTAAATTTTAACTTTACCTTTACCTTTACCTTCCCTTTCACAAGAAGGCCGCATTTTGCCTTCATTCCCTTCGGAGAATAAACACCATGACCCTTGATACCTCGAAACTTAAAGCCGAACTGGCGCAATTCACCGGCACTGAGCACTATTATTACAATGCCTTATATCGTGAGATGAACTATACCGACGGTGTTAAATATCTTGCTGTCACTGCCGGCTCCCATTGGCTGTTAGACGTTATTGGCACCGAGTTCTTTCCCAGGCAGAAATCTGGCGAATGGGATAACTTCGTGGCCATCAATCTAGCGGTTGAAGCGTGCTCAATGAAGATCAGTGTCCAGGATGGCAACCATAACAGCTATTTGCACAAAAACATCCCGTTTACGGATTTCCCTACCGGTGAGTGGGCATTATGGCTCGTCGATGGGGTTCTGTTACTGCCTTCAGAATATTGATTTGCACATTCAATTGACCCAACAAAAAAATTCCAGCTCTCCGGCTTTAGCCGTTACTACGTTCCCCGCTTTAATCTGACATCAAAACAACCCAACCCTAGCCTCTCAGTACGAGAGGCTCATTAGCCTCATCGGAGTACACCATGAATAAAATAAACAATGATATACCCGCACATTATAAAGCCCCTGCCAAGGCCGTTCCAGACATCGACGCCATCATCGCTAAGACGTTGCAGGCGGTTTTAACAGAGCTTCAAAGTAGAAACTTGTACCCTACGGTGGCTGCATTTATCGCGCCTGAACTCGTAAAAGACTACCTTACAATCTCACTCGCTTTGGAGGAACGTGAACATTTTCATGTGCTGTTTCTGGATAACCAACACAAACTCTTACTCGATGCCAGGCTATTTAGCGGAACGATTGACGGTGCGTCGGTTTATCCTCGGGAAGTGGTCAAACGAGCGCTTCAATGTAATGCCAACGCCGTCATCTTTGCCCATAACCACCCTTCCGGAATCTGTAGTCCATCCCAAGCAGACAGGGATATTACCGACAAGCTGAAACGAGGCTTGGCAACCATAGATATCCGGGTGCTTGACCATGTGATTGTCGGCCACATGGAAACCTACTCCTTTGCTGAACATGGAGAACTCTAATGGGCTGGGCGTTTGGATGGGATAGTAGAAAACAATTGGTCGATCACCTGACCAGATCGGAAACTCATACTCAAATGGTAGGAGCAGAGGAAACCACTGTAGATCGAAAATGCTTAAACCACTGCCTACGAGGAAACGTATTGTGGTCTGTCTGGGAGCTGACTTATTCCAACACCCCAATACCTCGCCGGTATATCGGCTGTGATCTACTACAGAACCACAGTAAGGCGTTATGGGGGTACAAAGATATGGACGAATCCTGCCAGCCATTTTATTACACCTGTCCAATGAAATACTTGAACAGGGTGCCTGAAGTGGCCAGCCAAGCGTGGCGTGACCTTGTCATTGAAAGAGCCCGAGTGCAATCACTAAAAGTGAACGTAGGGGATCTGGTGGGACTGGATAAGCGATTTACAGTGCGGGTTGTACAGATTGTGAAAAAGATAGGGCGCTCAACCCTGGTCGGATTAGACCAAGACGGAACCCGTTTCAATATCAAACGTAGTTATCTGTCAGGCGATGTATTTAACGTCTGGCCAGCTTCAACCTAAAAAAGAGGGCTTTATGTTAATCAGCCAACCCAACGACGGTATGAATATCGAATACCACGTAACCAACCTGTATGGACACGTTATCCATGCCTATCTGGACGAGGCTACAGCTAAAAACTCACTGGAAGGCGATCAACGTATCTTCAAATTCAGCCGACGAGGTATAGGTCACTGGGTAGGCAGTGCGCCCTGTATCCATCCTGATATTAGAGAGGTGTGAGCCTCATACCTTGATAACCCGATCCGCCCCGGCACAGGGCGGATCACAACAACAATCAGAGACGTAAAATGCTAATTCTTAAAATCGAACAAGACACAGACGCCCAAAATCCCCGCACTGACTTTGATAACTGCGGAAAGATGGTCTGCTTTCATAACCGCTACCACTTGGGCGATGAACACAACATCGACTTCAATGACTTCAGTGGTTGGGACGAAATGAGAGCCCACCTTATCAAAGCCTGGGATGCTGTAGTAATACTGCCTTTATACCTGTTTGACCACAGCTGGCTAACCATGGCCACAAGCCCCTTTGGATGTCGCTGGGACTCGGGTCAGGTTGGCTTCATTTACATGGACAAAGACACCCTTTTTAAAGAAGCCCCAGGAAACCCCAAGATACTGACACCGAAAGCCAAAGCGTGGGCAACTAAATGCTTACAAAGTGACGTCCATGTTTACGACCAATACCTGTCTGGCGAAGTTTATGGCTACGTCATCGAAGATGAAAAGGGCAAAACGGTGGACTCTTGCTGGGGGTTCTATGGAGAAGATTACTGCCGTAACGAAGGTCAGACCCTATTAGATTCATTACAGAGGAAAGCAGCATGACCTTACAGCGGCAAAATTTAACCGAAAACCAACAGTACGTTCTGACAGTGTTAAGAAAGCGCGGCGCTGATTTCACGGCAACAGCCACGGAAACTGCCTGGACTAAAGGGGAACAGTACTACCTTGATGCCAGAAATAGAGCGGGGAAAGGTATCAGGCAAGCGTTTGTCAAGGGTAACAATGAAGCGAAGGTGACAACATGACCGCTAAATTTACCTCAGGGCCCTGGGCAGTAGTGAAAGGGCTTACCTCTTATTACCCTTTGATGGTACAGGGAGATAGAGGTAGAGAGATATGTTCTTTTCACTCTTGGGATGAGCTTAAAGAAGCCAACGCCAACCTTATCGCCGCTGCCCCGGAGCTACTGGCCTTATGCCAAGAACTGCTCAACTGCATTGATTCCAGTCGTGATTGGGATGAAGCAAAACGGGCCAAGGCTGCAATCAAGAAAGCGTTAGGAAAATGAGAATGGGACAAACCTGCAAAGTTAGTTGTAAGTACGGAGCCCCTATGGGCCGATCCAGTCACGGGGCGGTTGTTCCCGGCCAGAAGGTGAGGCTTATCCAGTTGAACATAGATAGTGGCGGCTATGACGATGGCGGGGCATATTGGGGTTTAGGTAAGCCCCTGTTTATGGCTTGGACAGAGGACACTGAGTACGAATGGTATATTCGAGCCAACTCCAGAAAAGAGGCGGCTGCGGAATTAGGTATTACCAATATTTTAAGGAGAAGGGCGTGACTAAAGTAAAAACTGAAATAATGCATCGACATACATCATGCTCACATATACCTCACTTAGCACACTGGAAGCCACTAGGTTTTGGTCATGACGATGCCAAATTAACTGGTGGAATGTTTTATTACGTAGGTGATGAAGAAGAGGCGAAAGTCATGGTAGCTAAACGTAAAGCGGCAGCGGTAAAAGCGTCAAACTCATACTACTCACAGCCGTGGGTTTAATTAAAACAATGAAAGAGGAAACGACCATGCTTGAATACCAAGTAACTTGGAATATCGATATTGAAGCGGAGAGTATGGATCAAGCGGCTATGCAAGCCAGAGCCATTCAGCTTGACCCTGACTCGATAGCTACCGTCTTTAATGTGTCGCACCGAAACGTACCAGACAAGGTCGGTGAAGTCGATGTGGTACAGCATAAAAAGGTCTATTTCAAAGATGAAAAGGAGCAGGAAGCTTATGAAGATTTACTGAGCAAAGTCCACAGTAATTGGCACAGCATGACGTTGGAGATTGATAAAAAGCTATTGACACTCGCCAAATCCAGCTCAGGTGTCTTACAGGCGCATATAAGAAATAATGAAGACAAACCGTATTTGGAGGCAAGGAAAGTCGTTCTGGCATTATTGAGAGATTTTGAACGAGAGCAACAACCCCCAAACTTCCTTAACACCAAGGCTTTCAAAGCTGAAGTGAATCAATATTACATTTTAATGTAGGAGAAATTTATGCCTGAATTACCAGTATGTAAACCCCAACGCAAACCTTACGTAATTCGTGCCAACGTAGACATCTATTACGAAATCGACCCCGATACATTGCCCGACTGGGTGGATGATCTCGGTGTAGAGAAATTGGCTGCGGCGGCCTTTACCAACCATAACAAAGCCCTGACTCTGAGAGGTTTGGCTGAAGTATTGAACCAAAATCCCGCAGAGATATCGTTGAACTCTGTCTTAATTTCTTAAGGAGAAATACATGCCTGACCAACCATTAGTACACGAAAGCGATACCGATTACCTCATGAAACTTGGCCCAAAAGAGTCTGAATCTCTCTGGATCACCGTAGGTGACATATCGATATATATCTACAACCGATCAGCAGACGGGAAATTGTTTGTTACTTTAAGTCCCAGAAATTGTGAGGATATTGAGGGCGGGGCCGATCTGGCATCATGCTCCGCTTATCAAGCAGATGCCATTAAGTATCAAGAATCCTTCAATTCTACTGCAACCGAGGAATAAATGAAATGAGCTATCAAGTTGAAACAAGGGATGTAAATCTATCCATCCCTGGAAAGAATATTGTGGAAGCCTACAACATTCTTCTGACCAGACATCCCGGACTAAAGAAAGATGAAGACACCTTATCTGATGACTGGGAAAGATTAAACCGAGCCTTGGAATGGATTGGTTTTGACGGTAACGGCCTAGATTGCGAAGGAGGAAATTCTCTGATCATAGGTCAATACTGCGGTGCCACCCGAGATGAAGAAAACGACTTCCGTGCATTGGCTCACCTAATACCCACAGATGACTACATTGAGTGGATGGATCTGGACGGTGATATGTGCCGCTGGCTATTCAAAGACGGAGAACTAATCATACAAATTGCCATAATTACGTGGGTTTAATTTCATAAAGGTGTGAGCTACTCGCACCTTTAAACCTCAATAGCCATACGCAGCAGCAGGTCAAGCGTGGTTGGAACCCATGAAAGTGGTGCTGGCTTTACTGAAAGACATGGAAGATCAGCAACAAACAACCGCTGATCCGTCTGAATACAAAAAAGTTTAAAGCCGACGTCAACTATTACCGCTTGTTGTAAGTCTGACTTATACGGAATTTATACCAGGCGTCACGCTTTCGCAGGAAGCAGGGTGTGAAATTAAGAGTGACCCCCGCTAAAAGCTAAAAATAGACCCACATAATACCGTAACACCTGACTGGTTTAACCAGTTTAACCCGCCTCAGGGAGATGAATCGCTTCTCCTTTTGGGGAGTCGTGTGTTCATTGATCTTGAGGTAACTTCTATTATTACCCGGAGATGAACCATGAAAACCCTACCCATTAATGAAGTCGCTATGAAAGTGAACTCGACCAATCTGGTTAAAAGCTTGCGTTTTAGCTTCACCAATAAATACACAGTGCTTGGCGAACTGATGCAGAATGCCAGACGAGCCCAGGCAACGCAGGTTGAGTTTAGTTTTTGCCCGGAGACCAAAATACTACAGGTCAATGATGACGGTTGCGGCATTAATTCAATTGAGACCTTGCTGACCGTAGCTGAATCCGGTTGGGATACCGACCTGATTGCTCAAGAGCATGCCTATGGCATCGGCTTTTTGTCGGCGCTGTTTGCTTGTCGGCATATCAGTGTCATGAGCAAAAGCGGGAGCATTAGCGTTGACACCGACCAGGTGTTGGCGTTTAAACCGGTGACTATTACACCCGTCAGTGCTTGGCAAGGAATCACCATTATCAGACTGCGTGACGTTGATTTGGAAACGGACAACATAATCAGCGTACTCAAACGGCTGGCTCGCGGCTTTCCGATTCCGGTACTTTTCAACGGAGAAAATATGGATCGAGTAGCCGCCCTGGATTGCGGACTGGATTTTGTGACGACCGACATCGGTGCTGTTTATCTGTATGGCTTACAAGATCCGATAGGGGCACACTATGAATTTGATGTGTTTTTGCAGGGCTTGCCCATTTATAGCTCTCACCTGTATGACTCTAAACGGCATATCATTCATTTGGATGCAGCCCGGTTTCATGCTCGGCTGCCGGATCGCGACAAACTAGTGGATGAAGCGGACGTGATTTTACAGGTTAAGGCCTTACTGGCAGTGGAAATCGAAAAACGTCTACTGTCGCTGAAAGCTGATAAAACGCCAGAGGCGTTTGTGCAGTTTTTTGACATGATGCGGCATTGGCATTTGCTGAAGTTGCTCAACGATGTGCCGGTGGTGCCGGTTGAGGCCTTAGCTGAAATCAGCTGTTATCCGGTCTGCGATACGGAAGTATTCGATGACTTTGAGCTGCGTGTCAATAAAGCGCTGTCTCGGACAGAAATTGAAGCGCGAGGGGTGGTGAGTATTGATGACGATATCAGTCAGGAAGGTGCCGCCCGTTATATGTTTGCCAGGGAGAAAGATTACCTGATCTACAATGGCCAACTGGATAGTGAACATTGGCTACACAGTCTGGTGCGTGATCTGAATGCGGAAACACTGAGTATTGAGTTGATTAATGAAAGCCATGCGGCCCAGTTCCAAGGCACTTGGCGTTGGCTGTCGGTGCGGTTTTGTGAGACCTATCGAATCAAGCTGGATGATGACTGGGTTGAAATTACCGGGGATGCCTTTTATCAAGGCCACGACTACGGTGAGGAAGCCATTGTGCCGAAAGGCGATGGCTCCGCGCAGGTTATAACCCAAGTATCAAGCTACCGAAATGAGTTCGATGAGTTTCAGGAGCCCGTTTATGACGCGGATGGCGATGCCTTCATCTCGTTTGTGGTGGCCAATACCGCGACTGATCCGGCACAGGCGATGCAGCGTTTGTTGCCCGGCTTTTCCGGTTGCCCGGCGTTGTACGGCAAGTCGTTTGTCCTTACCCTGAATGCATCCGGCCATGTGGCTTCGGTCAGCGCCGCTTGATTTAATCTGTGCAGCCAATTAACTAACCCAACCGGGAAATGCCTTGTACCACCGGGATTCAGGACTTTCCCTTTATTCTAAGGAAGCCCCTATGCCAAATAAACCGACCCCAACCTCAACAGAGTCTTGCTCAGACCCGGAGCAAACCGTTCTAACCATGACTATCGGGATAACAGGTCAGGCTACTGATGATCTTGCCCTAGCCCTCGGAGCCATGCTGCGTCTTGTCAAGGACGGCCTTACGTGGGGCTTTGATCATAATGAAACCGGTTCTTACCGGTTTTCAATTGACTGATTAACCGAAATTTACTGACCTTAGTGGGAAAAAACAAGTTCCCACGGGGACTCTTGTTTTATCCCGCTTTATTTTGCCTCTTAAAACAGGAGAAAGGGCATGACACTGATTGCTGGGATGATTGAGCTGCTGCTATCTGAGTACCAAGGCCCCCTATTATCGTTAGTTAGCGCTCATAAACAGGAACAAGAATGAATTATTCTGAGAAGAAAACCCAAGAAAATCAACACGCCTTTGTGGGCAAAATTGATAAAGTGGATGCCGTAAAAGTTTTTCATGAATCCACCGGAGATCACTGGATTTCCATACTGAATACCTTTAATCCTTTGGGTTTGATGGCTGATGCTTACGCTAAAACGCTTGCCTATAAAATCGAAACCAAACGTCTTGATGTCGAACTGGTCAGAGTCAGGGAGCAGGCGACTATTGTCCATCATCTGATCGATGCCTCATTGGGTTTGAAAATCACCGAATTGGAGCATCGCCGAATGGCATTAAGCGGCTTTTATCACACCGTCAATGCAGAATTAGAGTGGTTGCACATTGAAAGAGCCCTCGTTTTAGAGATGGCTAAAGCCGCACAACAAAAAGCCTTTGCCGGGGGACTGTCCCTTGCAGAAAGACTACTGTATCAAGAAATGTGTATTGCCATCATAAGCCAGTTGCCGATTTTTGGCGATAAAGCCAATGAATCGCTGCAAAAACTCGTTCAAGCGCTACCTCCAGTTACACTTTCATCCAAATTATGGGAAGGATTGTAACTATGTGGTGGTTAATTCCTGTTGGACTCATAGGCTTAAAGCTGCTTTATGATGCCATGTCGGATGACGAACGAGAGGCACGACAACGCTGGGAACACAAAAGGCGGGAAGTCGAAAGCCGCATTGAAGAACATCAAAGCACTATTGACAAACACTGTGCGCAAGCACAAAGCCGTTATGATTTCCATTTTTTAAGGGACTTGCACTACTCTTCTATGAGGGTGGCGGATACCGCTTACCAACTGCTTGCTGATGCCGGCAGCAGTATTGCCGGCATGAATAAAATGCTGCAGGAGGCAAAAGCGCAGAAAACTTTACTTCAAGTCAGACTGGACAAGGCACGGCAAGAAAACAATAAAGCACTCATTCAGGACACTAGCGAACAGTTAAAAATGGTTAGCGAATTAAGAAAAGGCATTTTTACCGATAAGGCTAAAGTAAAAGCACAACAATCAGCGTTCTTGAAAGAGGTTAAAAAGCTGAACCGGCAAACCAGCGCATTGAAAGCGTGTATTCGCGACCGATGCGGGAATGGAGGCTTGGTTTGGTTTAACCAATTAGAAGCCAGAAAGAGATTTCGGCGACAATAGGTACGGTAATGATCAATTAATACAGGTCGTTTTCTAAAGCAAACTGCAGAGAGACAACATTGCCAGCTAAATCGCTGCCACATGTTGTCTCAAATCCACGTCCACTCGACTGCATCGAACGCAATTTGATTGTGGCACCGGTCATAAAGGCCGGTGGTTCTTATGGATTCATGATTCGCCATTGGCTATATACCCGGATCAACGCATTCCAATGGATGATTTGAACTATTGAAGAAAACCTGGATTACTACCGAAAAAACTAACTGTCCACACGCTACCACAGCCGATTTTTTTGTTAGAACTCACTTTGTAGACCCTGTTTTGAGGCTAAATTTTGGGTTATCAGGGGGGGTATTTGATCAAGCAATGCCGCCAACTTTCTATACCCATTGACAAAATGGGGAAATTAATCGAACATATATAGAACGAACATAGAAACGAATAAAGAACACCTTAAAAACCACAAGATACCATGACATTTTTAACGCTAAGCCAGGCAGCGAAAGCCGCCAATAAATCAAAATCAACAGTGCATGAGGCTATAAGGACAGGACGATTGAGCGCATTTAAAAATGACAAGAATCAATGGCAGCTCGACCCTGACGAACTGTTTAGGGTTTATCCGCAGGCCGAACAGAAACCGGACACAAAAACCGAAGCAGCCCCTGGTCGACCGAACGAGGAAACTGCCATTTTACGGCAACGGGTTGAGTTTTTGGAGCAGAGAGTAAACGACATTAAGAACGAACGCGACGACCTACGCCGACGACTCAATGAAGAGGCCGAAGAGAGGTTCAAAACAAACTTATGGATGAGAACAGTTATAGATGAGCAAGCTCTATTTCTATCTAATAAATTCGATTTAACCCCTGACCAATTCAATCTTTTTACATTATTAGTTAAAGGGAAGTATGTGATAACTCAAGTTTACTTTCGCGGTCAGGCGGATTTAAACCCTGGAGACTTTTTTTCAATCATTGACGATTTGAAAAAAATCGGTGTTCTGGGTAATACTCAAGGTTCCAATATTTTCGGTTATGAAACATTTAGTACGGTGATAAATAGCATTCTTCAAGGTCGTGACATCAACGAAATAACCCTTAATGACTTTGTGAACATAGCCAGACGATTTGGCGAGTGGAGAATACTACCCACCGCCTAGAAAGTTTCGTTAATAAAATAACAGAACGAACTAAACCTAGAATTTCTAAAAATAACAAGGTTAGGCATACTGGGCTCAATGCTTTTTTTTCAATGCTTTTTCGCGATCCCAACGATGGATTCACGCCATAATCCCGAATTAACATATTTCGCCAGAGGCCATGCAAATTCCTAAAAGCCAACTTTATTTACATTCATTTAGTTAAGAAAAATCGTAGAGTTAGATCGTAACGGATTGATATATAATCTATGTATAAATTTTTGTTTAAAAGAGCCATAACACGCAAAGGAATATCTACCTATGACCCAACCTGATGCACAAGACCTTCGTATTGAGGCAATTGTCGGCGATGACGATGAAATTAGCTTCGACGACTGTGTTGACATATTCTACAATCACCTCAAAGCATCATTACAGCTCCCGTGTGATGTAACAGGAATTGAAGACTTCCGTTGGGAAGAACGCTACGTAATCGGCCTTGGTAATCCCAAGGAATATGAACGACTTCGCAAGAATCAACCATCGTATAAGGACATCTTTGAGCTACTCTCTATTGAAAGGGACATAATCTCCGAGTGGATGTTGTATGGTAGCGAAGATTTGGCGGGTCGGGTGCGACGAAAATCCGATAGCAAAGAATTCTACCTTGGCCTTGCCGAGATCAAAGCGATTAATAAGAAATCAGTCAATTATCAACTACTGGATGATTACTCAGTATGGTTCGTTAACAATCGATAAATACCAATAACGCAGGATAGATAAAACGATAGCTAAACCCATCAAATACTTAACAATCAAGCCTAACTCAACACTTGATATGGATCCACTTCGCTCAACCCTCTGGGTTTTGCGTTAATCTATGGATAAATATTGCACCGTTTCACTGTTCGCTCATGGTCGACTGCTAACGCAATTGTTTGCGGATAGCTGTCCTTGATTTTTATGTAATGTGACGGGCGACTCTCGGCCAGGAACTGCCAGTCGCGACCGACAGCCAACGACCAATTTCCGACCTTGGGTGGTGATCTCTGAATGGCCGGTGTATCTCGTTAACGTTTAATTAAGCCGTGCCACGAAGTGGCATCGGCTTGAATGAATTGTTGGACGAAGCCGCTAACGCGGAGAAAGCGGGCTTAATCGAAGTCAGAGTGAAACATCCAAGTTATGACTTTAACAC
>Ga0007800_10000300_pt1 | contig 20682 bp, 18 predicted proteins | sample CryBogmetaGMA14M_FD_60366 | JGI IMG/M metagenome (GOLD analysis project Ga0007800, IMG submission 60366) | Freshwater microbial communities from Crystal Bog, Wisconsin, USA - MA14M | ecosystem: Environmental > Aquatic > Freshwater > Lake | place: Crystal Bog, Wisconsin, USA | collected 2009-07-06 | reverse complement strand
ATTCACACCCCATGTGGCTGGTAAAACGGTGGCTCAAAGATTTTGGCCACGATACTGCAGTCAAAATTCTGATGTCGAACAATTCCAGATCGCACTTGGTCTTACGGGTCAATAGACTGAAAATCTCACCGGATAAACTTTACGCATTGCTTGATGACCATGGAATTCAAGCCGGGCCTGCCTTTCCCGTGCCGGATGCCATTAAGATATCACACATTGGGAGTCAGGTTAGCTTGATTCCTGGTTATGCAGAGGGTCTTTTTGCAGTTCAGGAGGGTGCTTCCCAAATGATAGCCCCCCTTCTGGCCTCCCGGCATGGTGAACGAATTTTAGACGCGTGTGCCGCACCAGGTGGCAAGACGGCTCACCTTGCTGCTCTAGCGCGCAACGACGTAGAAATTACGGCAACAGATATTGACGCTGTGCGTTTGGAAGAAACAAAAAAAAACCTGCACAGGCTTGGTGTGACATGCGCACAGCTCCGGCTGGGAGATGTGAGGAATCCGAAATTCGTTGGCAGCTTAGGAACTTTTGACAAGATCCTTCTCGATGCTCCTTGCTCAAACCTTGGAGTTCTTCGTCACAATCCTGAAGTGAGATATCGAATTCAGGAGACTGATTTACCGGAGTTCGCTCGCACGCAATTGAAAATTCTCAAATCCGTCTCCGGCGCGCTTCGTGTTGGGGGTAAACTCATCTATTCAGTATGCACTAATACCGCTGAAGAAACTACCGGAGTTCTGAAGCTGTTCCTGGAAAGTAGTCCCGAATATTCTACTGATCCCATACAAGCCCATGAGGTCCTTTTGTCTGAATGTGTTGACCGTGAGGGCTTCCTGAAAACCTTTCCCTCACCCGAAGAGAACCCACTGGATGGTTTTTTCGCAGCGCGAATAACGAGATGCTGCAAAATGTGCGAATAAATTTACCGGCAATCTCTTTGTTAAATAGGGCTTCTTCTTTAAAGAAGTTAATTTTATTAACTTTATTCAGTTTGGCACGGCTATTGCTACAGTTATAGATCGACAACGACTCCTAACCATACCCTCTTAGCAATCCTCCTTACGTGGATTGCTTTTTTTTTGCCGATTCGAGACTGCAACAACGGTGACGACTCCGTAATTCTTTATTACTTTTGATATGTTCGCCAAAGCCACGCCTAAACACAAATCAACTGCGTCAAGAAAAATGTCCACAGGCCCTATTGATCTGAAGACATCCGCCAGCCATGCACGTGCGTTACCCCTGATTTGCCTGTTCCTCAAGAGAGCAACGGAACGATTTTCGTAACTGCTGCAATGTCTCTCTTTTTTCCTGAGACTCTGGAAACCATATCTCAATAGTCCAAAGGGATAGCAGCTATAAATCTTGTCACTATGAAAAATGGCACGAGGGATCATGCCGTATTTGTTCAGATAAGACTTTATCGCTTTGGGAGTAAATAGCTGAAGGTGGCGGGGAATGTCCTCCGTGCAACTATGCCTCATACCCGGTGCTCCAAAATTAGAGACCACGAAAACGAAAACCCCATCCTCTTTGAGTAGGCGGGAAACTCTTTCGAAGAAAGCCGAGGGTTTACGAACATGCTCCAGCAATGCCCAGGCTGTGATTGCGTCATATCCGGCCCCATGGAAATCCATGGTAGTGAAATCCCCCACTCTAATTGGTGCGTTGTGAGGAGTGTCCCATGCGAGGAGATCGACCCCCTCTGCATCCCACCCGTGTTTGGAGGCGTGCCGGATAAAATCACCCCTACCGCAGCCTATGTCCAACAGCTTGCCCCCTTTGCACTGGGGGAGCAACTCAAGCATACGGCCGTAGAGTGAACTCAAATCATTCTTATCCTTCAGATAGTCTTCCGGATACAGCGCAGGGATGGATGCCTCCGTGGGCATGGGATTGACAAAGGCCATGCCGCAAGAGCATTCAACCACATGATATTCCTTGCCGGTGATTGGATCAATCTTGGAATACATAAGAATTTGATCGTTGGACCCGCAGAGATCGCAAGACATGTACTCCGTTGCAATTGAATAAGGGAGCATTTTTTCGCACCTTCCTTTTTAAGACACTTATGATTTGGATTGACATGATCTAAATTAACAAATACTTTACACGTTAATGGATACTTAATTTCTTTCTCTCGACAGTGATTTTCATGGCTTTCGTAACCGAAATTGGACATCGCATCAAGGCCCATCGACTGAGCAACCACATGACCCTGAAACAACTTGCCGCAGCAGTCGGCTGTTCCGATGCGTATCTTTCACAGATTGAGAATGGCCGAGTTTCTCCATCCATATCAAGTTTGAAGAAAATCGCGGACGCGTTGCAGACAAAAATTACCGATTTTTTCGTGGAGACCCAAGACGACGATCCTGTGGTTCTTTCCCCGGATCGGAGGATAACCCTATCCCTGGAGAGATGGAATGCCAGGATCCAATCGTTAGTTTTGAATCCGAAGAACAAGCGAATGCACCCTTTTTTTACTACTGTTCAGCCGGGAGGGGGGTCTCACGGATTATACAGTCACGTGGGGGAAGAATTCGGCTTAGTTCTTCAAGGAGAGTTGGAAGTGGAGCTTGACGGAACCGTGTACCGGGTCCGAAAAGATGAAAGCTTTTATTATAACTCTTCGCTGCCCCATAGTTGGACAAACCCCGGTAAGATAGATACAGTAGTGGTCTGGGTCATCAGTCCGCCAACTTTTTGACTGATGACGGCAATCAGGTCTTTCAATCAACAACCGTTATTGATTCAAGAAGGAGTGAGAGATGTACTTGAAAGGCATCAGAATACTGGCGGTGGTAGTCATTATGTGTTTGATTTGCGGCGTGACGGTTCAAGCCGCGGAATCAAAACCCTGGCGCGTTGGTGTATCGGTGTCGTTGACCGGTATATTCGGCAAAGACGGTAACCTGGTAAAAGATGCGTATACTCTGTGGAAAGATACAGTGAACGCCAAGGGTGGCATCAATGGCTCACCTGTTGAGATCATTTTCTACGATGACAAGAGTGATCCCGCTACCAGTGCCAAGCTTATCGAACAACTCGTTGTCAGCGACAAAGTAGACTTGCTCCTCGGGGGCTTTGGTAGCGACGCGGTCTTTGCCGGAAGCGCTGTGGCAGAAAAATATCAATATCCTTTAATAAGTGGGGGAGCCAGTTCCAATAAACTTTTTGAAAGAGGCTTCAAATACTACTTTTCTACCCTCGGGAAAGCTACTGAGGAAGTCCGCGGCTGCGTGGATCTTTTCAGCTCTGTTGAACCTAAGCCAAAAACAGCAGCCATCGTGGGGGCTGATATTCTGTTCACCTCACTGGCTTGCGAGGGATACAAGAAGTACTGCGCTGAAAACGGCATAGAAATTATTCACTTCGAACTTTTCCCCATGTCGTTGCAAGATTACAACTCCCTTCTTCTCAAGGTGAAAAACAAGAACCCCGACGTCCTTCTTGTAGGGTCTCATCTGTTGGTAGCCATGAGGATTATCAAGGCCTTGAAGGAAATTGATTTCAGTCCCAAGGGGGTTGCATTCAGTTATGGGCCCACCGTTCCCAAATTCGTGGAAGATCTTAAAGGTGATGCCGAATATGTCATCGCCGCCTCCGAATGGACCTATAACATGCCATATAAGGGGGGCGTTTTTGGGACTGCCAAAGATTTCTACGACGCTTACCAGTCGAAGTTCAACCGGAGCCCCGACTATGTTGAGGCCGCGGCTGCCGGAGGTGCTGTTGCTCAGCAGTTCGCAATTGAGGAGCTTGGTTTAAAGCCTCCCCTGGAAAAAAAGGACAGAGTGGCGATCATGGAAAAGCTCCACGAGAAAACTTACGATACCTTTTATGGGAAAGTACAGTTTGGTCAAGATGGAGCCAATGCGGCCCATCCGCCGGTGGCTGTTCAGATTCAGAACGGCAAGTTGATGAATGTCTTCCCCTTGGATTATGCAGAAGCAAAAATTTGGTATCCATTCAAACCTTGGAAAAATAGATAAGAAACATGGGAGTATTCATGGAGATCCGTAAACTGATAACTGTTATTGAAGAGACGCTTATCGAGATGGATCGGAAAGTGGAACCTCCTTCACGCAAGGTCGCAGCCATAGCTGTCATCAAGAACCCTTTTGCCGGAAGGTATGTAGATGACCTTACTGAGTTGATGGACATAGGTGAGGAACTGGGAGGAACGCTGGGCAAGAAGTGCCTTGATGCCTTGAAGATCGGTCCGGAAAAAGCCGAGAGCTATGCCAAGGGCTGCATAGTCGGCCTCGACGGTGAGATGGAACACGCTGCTGCGATCCTGCACCCAAAACTGGGGAAACCCTTCCGAGATGCCCTCGGACATGGGTTGGCCCTAATCCCGTCAGTTAAGAAGCGTGGATCGGCAGGTTGCACTATCGATGTGCCTCTCAACCACAAGGACGCTGCTTTCATCCGTTCACACTTCGATGGAATGACCGTGGCCGTAGAAGATGCCCCCAAAGCGGATGAACTGATGGTCGTCCTGGTTGTCACCGACTCCGGTCGGCCCCTTGCGCGCATCGGAGGCCTGACTAAGGAAGAAGCAAAATACGAGGATGGCTTGCGTTAAGGCTTTCAAATAGAAGGGGGCCAGTCCCCCTTCTCTAATACTTACGGAGGACTATTGGGCATGGCCATTTTGCCGGAAGTGAAAAAGCATTACGGCAAACTCAAACTCTTAATCAATGGAGAATGGGTTGATTCGGGGTCGTCAAAGATCAGCGGGGATACAAACCCTGCTACCGGAGAAGTTATCGCCGAGTTTCCGTCTGCTACTTTAGAGGAAGCAAGGGCTGCGGTAAAGTCTGCTCAGCAGGGCTTCGAGGTCTGGAGTCAAGTACCTCTTCGTGAGCGATCCAGGATGCTCTTTGACATGCGCCACAAGTTCGAAGAACACTTCGACGAATTGTGCCGCGTCTTAACGCAAGATCATGGCCGGACCATAGGCGAGTCTCGTGGCACGGTGCGTCGTTGTATAGAAAACGTGGAGTCTGCATGCTCGGCAGCTTACGGCTTAGCAGCCAGAAACGAGCACATCGACTCGCTTGCCAATGGTATAGACATGTGGCTGACCTGGGAGCCTCTGGGGGTTTTTCTGATAGTAACTCCCGGCAATATACCAATGCATGCGTGGTCGTCTTTCGTGCCCTACGCTCTTGCCGCCGGCTGTTCTGTGGTCATAAGCCCCAGCCGTCAGGATCCCGTGGCTGCTGAATATATCACTCGGGTTGCCATGGAGTGCGGTTTTCCTAAAGGAACGATCAATCTTGTCCACGGAGGGCGTGAGATCAACAAGCATATCCTCAGCCAGCCGGAGGTCCAAGGTTTAGGTTTTATAGGGTCCACAGCGGCCGGCCAGGAACTGTTTGAACTATGCGGCAAACTGGGAAAGAATTCCTCGATTAACGGCAACGGCAAGAATCACGTGGTCTTGATGCCGGACGCTAACCTTGAAACGAGTGTAATTTACTTGCGCCAGGGGTGTTTCGGTATGACCGGCCAGCGTTGTTTGGGCTCAGACAATGTCGTAGTAATCGGGGACATTTACGACGAATTCAAGGAAAAATTCGTTGCCGTTACAAGAGCTATGAAACTAGGTTACGGTCTGGACGAATCAGTGAGCATGGGCCCCTACACCGCTCGTGCCGGTATGGAAAAGGTGGCCGCATGGATTGACCGGGCTCTTGCGGAGGGCGCCAAGATGGTCTTCGACGGCCGGGTGAACATACCGCAGACGCTGTCAAAGGGCTACTTCTTGGGCCCCACAATCCTGGAAAACATCGATGTAGACATGGCAACGGCCAAAGAGGAGGCCTTCGGCGCGGTGGCCGGCCTCATAAAGGCTGACAACCTTGACCAGGTCATTGAATGGATTAACACCAAAACCGATTTGGGCCACTCTGCGTGCATTATGACTGAAAGTGGCAGGCACGCCCGTAAATTCTCCCGTGAGGTCAATGTGGGCAACGTGGGGATAAACGTGGGAGTTCCACAGCCATTCGCATTCTTCCCTCTGGGATCTAAGGGAAAATCTTTCCTTGGCGGTGCGAAGTCCAGGATGGCCTCCATGCGTCTTTTTCTAGACGAGAAGACCGTTACGGCACGATGGATTTGATCATTATCCATCAGTAATGGGTGATGGCATGAACACCTATAGACGAGCATAGATGAAGACTCCGGTCGGCAGGTAACTTGAGCATGGACACAGTACTTCTACAAGCCATCATTAACGGTCTGCTTCTTGGAGGCGTTTATGCAGCCTATTCGGCTGGATTTTCACTGATTTTCGGCGTTATGGGAGTAGTAAACCTAGCCCACGGTGAGCTTATCATGCTGGGAGCTTTCACGTCGTACTGGATGTTTGAATACTTCGGAATGGATCCCTATTATAGCCTTCCATTTGCCATGGTATTTCTCTTCGCGTTCGGATACCTCATCCAGAAGTACATAATAAATCGTGTCATAGAAATGCCACATATAATGAGCTACATCCTTACTTTCGGGATCCATCTAATGGTGGCTAACATAGCCCTCAAGCTGTGGACACATGATTTCAGGTCCATAACTACTTCGTACTCCGGAGCTAACGCCGCATTGTTGGGTCTTATTATACCGTATTCGCGCCTGGTGACCTTTTTTCTTGCCCTGCTTATAATATCGGGCCTGTGGTTTTTTCTTAATCGCACAGAAACAGGCCGGGCAATCCGAGCGACTTCTTTGGACAAAGAAGTCGCTCGACTTATGGGAGTTAATATACGCGAAATCTACGCGATAACCTTTGGGGTAGGGGCTGCCATTACCGGCCTTGCTGGAGCTTCCATAAGCTCATTTGAGATTATTTCTCCTGAAATGGGCCTTCAGTACACCATAATTGCTTTTTGTGTAGTGGTCTTGGGCGGTATGGGGTACATGCCCGGAGCACTATGGGGTGGAATGATCCTGGGTGTGGCCCAGTCTCTGGCGGTTACCTATTTGAGCGCAGGTATCTCCGTAGCCGTGACCTTTTTATTACTTTTTGTGATGCTTATCGTAAGACCCACCGGAATTGTGGGCAAAGGCCTTGTTGCCTGAGTGAGGCGGGCAAAGCCGGGCGGAATAAATAGAATGAAGCCTAGAAGCGGTCGATTGACATTTTGGATTTGCTTTATTGCCGCGTCGCTCGCAGTAAGTTTGATCCCATTTGTCGCTACCTCTGAATACCTGCTCAGGATAATTACCGTTACTATATTCTGGATCGGTATGGCCGGATGCTGGAACATAATGAGCGGCTATACCGGGTACATTGATTTCGGGCCGGTAGTTTATTTCGGCATCGGATCTTACGCTACCGCAATTGCCATGACCAAATACGGGGTGCCCTTCTTTCCGGCAGCCGTAATATCAGCCTTCTCATCTGCGTTGATAGCTATTCCTATTGGCATAACTACCTTACGATTGAGGGGCGCTTATTTTGCCATAGCCACCTTCGCGTTCGCGGAAACCATGAAGCAGATCGCCCTGGAATTCGACCGGACTTTTGGAGTTTCTTTTTTCCAGGGTAGCCACGGCATTACCTTGCCCATCGGCGGCCACGAAAACACCTTCTTTTTTTATTGCTTTCTTTCAGTAACATTTGCAGTGATCCTGGTTCATTATGGCATTGAACATTCTAAGTTCGGCTACGGTCTCAAGGCAATTCACGAGGCTGAGGCCTCTGCTGAGATGGCTGGAGTAAATACCACGGGTGTAAAGCTACGGGCATATGTTACCAGTGCATTCTTCTTGGGCATTCTTGGCGGTATCGAGGCATATTGGATCACTTACATAACTCCCGCTGACGTTTTCAATGTGCATAAGACAGTCCAGATGGTCATCATGACCCTGTTGGGAGGCATGGGAACTTTTCTGGGACCAATAGTGGGGGCATCGTTTCTCACAATCCTGTCCGAGATCCTGGGGACCGCTTTTGTGGAATACTACCTTATTATGGTGGGTGGGATTATCATTGCGATCATTCTGATTATGCCTAGGGGCATAGTGGGCACTATCAAAGAGTGGAAAGGTATTCGTTTTCTCTGACCCAAATGAAATAAGGAATTGTTGATGGCTATTCTTGAGTGCAAGAGTGTTTGCAAAAATTTCGGTGCTCTGGCTGCCGTAGACCTGGTCAGTTTCAGCATAAAGGAACGTGAAATATTGGGCATGATCGGCCCCAATGGAGCAGGCAAGACCACCCTATTTAACTGTATGATAGGAATCTATAAACCGAGCAAAGGAAAAGTTTTTTTCAACCAAGCAGACATAACAGGAATGAAACCTCACCGCATTTGTCGCCTGGGATTGGTAAAAACCTCTCAGATCATGGAGCCTTTCCGATCTTTGACAGTCTTCGAGAACGTACTAGTGGGAGCTTTGCATGGCGGCCAAATGAGCATGGCCGATGCTTTGGTGGAAACCGAAAAAGTCATGGAGTTCGTCGGCCTCATGGAACATCGCGATAAACCTTCTTCTTCTATTTCGGTGCCTGCCCGAAGGAGATTGGAACTCGCTCGGGCCCTGGCCACAGGGGCCAGGCTGCTGTTACTGGATGAAAACATGGCAGGCCTGAATCCCTATGAAATTGATGAGGCTTTGGAACTGTTGCGAAAGATTCGCGAGTCCGGAAAATCGCTTATCGTCGTCGAACATATAATGCGAGCCGTCATGGGAATTTCCGACCGCATCATTGTTCTTAATTACGGTATAAAAATAGCGGAGGGCTCTCCACAGGAAGTGGTGAACGACAGACAGGTCGTTCAAGCTTACCTCGGTGAAAAAAAGTCCTCCCAGTTGAGTGCTTAGGGTTACAAGAGTCATGGTTGATACTCTGCTGCAAGTTAACGGAATTGATGTCTATTATCGAGATGTACATGTTTTGAGTGAAGTAACGTTAGAGGTGAAAAAAGGCGAAATTGTAACAGTAATTGGTCCCAACGGCGCAGGCAAGAGCACTCTGTTAAATACCATTGTGGGCTTTGAACATCCGGCTCGTGGTTCTATAAGCTTCAGCGGTATGTCCATAAATCGAGTGCCACCTGAAAAAGTAGTTCAGATGGGGCTGACCATCGTGCCGGAAGGGGCCCGGGTTTTTTCCGAAATGAGTGTCATGGATAATTTGAAAATGGGTTCCTATATAAAATCGGCAAGACAATTCAGGGAGGAGAGCCTGGAAAAGGTCTTCAAGTTTTTTCCGCGTCTTGAGGAGCGTATGCATCAGAAAGCAGGGACCCTTAGCGGAGGTGAGCGGCAGATGCTGGCGATCGGACGTGCCCTGATGTCCAGGCCAGTCCTCTTGCTGCTTGATGAGCCTTCGCTCGGGCTTGCTCCTATGCTGGTTACCCGAGTCTTTGAGGCTGTTCAGGAAATTGCAGCTACTGGTCTGACCGTGCTCCTCGTCGAGCAGAATGTTAATTTCTCTCTGGAAATTACCGATCGAGCCTACGTTCTTGAAAACGGCCGTACTGTAATGGAAGGAAAAGGGTCGGAACTTCTTAACAACGACCATATCAGAAAGTCATATCTAGCTATCTAGGGTAGGATAGTGTTCATGAACAAAAAGTATGAAGATCCTCCTCTCTTGAAAATAGCATTCGTGCTCAACGGAAAGCCGCTGGAACTAGAGATCAAGCCGTGGGAAACGGTTCTCGCTGTTCTCAGGAATCAATTGGGACTCATGGGTACCAAGGAAGGATGCGGCATCGGTGAGTGCGGCGCCTGCACAATTCTTGTTGATGGACGGGCTGTGAACTCCTGTCTCATGTTGGGACCACAATTAGACCATAAGCGCGTTGAGACCGTGGAAGGACTGTCTACGGGAGATACCCTGCATCCCATTCAAGAGGCTTTTTTGTCCACAGGAGCCATACAATGCGGTTACTGCACTCCTGGAATGCTCTTGTCCACCAAGGCACTCCTTGATAAGAATTCTCGTCCCAGACGGGAGGAGATTATCGAATCGCTTTCTGGAAATCTTTGTCGCTGCACAGGTTACATTCAAATTATTGAGGCCGTGGATCTGGCAGCCAGACTCTGTGCCGTAGACCGGTCTGATGAGCATTGAAATGATGACATCTCGTTTTCAATACATTCGACCCCGATCGTTAAAGGATGCCCTCAATTTTCTCGACGTTCATGGTCCTCATACCTCCATCTTGGCCGGCGGCACGGATCTGATGATATCCATCAGACGGGGAGCGCTTACGCCCAAGTTTGTTATGGACGTGTCTAGACTGGAGGAATTGAGGGTAGCAGAGAAACTGGACGGCCACTTATCTGTTGGCGCTGCTCTAACTTATACGGAAATCATGAACGACCCGACAATAGTAGAATTAGCCCCTGTTTTGGCTCTTGCGTCAAGCTTCGTGGGAAGCCTCCAGATTCGCAACGTGGGAACGCTCGGAGGAAACATTTCCAATGCTTCACCAGCATCAGATGCCGTCACAGCATTGATGGTTCACGATGCTCAGGTCGAAGTCCTTAGTGCTAAGACCTCGCGCATTGTACCCTTGAAAGAATTCATTACCAGTCCCTATCGTACAACACTAAAGCCAGGAGAACTTATTACCCGTTTGTTGTTGGAGACTTTTGAAAAGAACTATCGATTCACCTTTCAGCGAATCGCCAGGCGCAGGGCGTTGTCCATAGCGAGGATCAACTTGGCTGCGGTAGGGCAGATCGATTCAAGAGGCTTAGTTTCCGATTTCAGGCTCTCGGTAGGATCCATCACTCCTCAGCCTGCGAGGATGACAAGAGCCGAGGACATCCTGAAAGGTGTGCTTCCTGACCGTAATCTTGTCATGGAAACTGCTAAAAAGGTTTCACAAGAGATGGTTTCTCGCAGTGGGGTGAGGCCGTCTACCGAGTACAAGCGACCGGCTGTTGAAGGACTTGTGATCAAGTCCTTAACAAAAATATTTCTTGAATAGATATCGCATGAACGACAAATCTTTACGAAACGTAGGGACTACGGTCCTCAGAATTGGGGCTCGGGAAAGAGTTCTAGGTTCGGCGAAGTTTGCCTCGGACTTGCACAGGGACGGAATGGTAACTCTTCTTGCCCTGAGGAGTGATCGACCTCATGCTCGCATACTTTCAGTTGATGCCTCTCAGGCGGTTCTGACCCCTGGTTGTGTCCGGGTCTTTACCTACGAGGACATCCCGGGACGCAATCGCCTGGGGATAATAAATAAAGACCAGTACCTATTAGCAGAGGACAAGATACGATTCGTAGGTGACCCTGTAGCACTTGTGGCGGCCGAAACATACGAATCCGCCCTCACTGCACTGGCCTCAATCCACATAGACTATGAGGACCTACCTGCGATTCTTGATCCTGAAGAAGCCCTGAGACCTGGTGCCATAAAAATCCATGAGAATGGAAACCTCCTTGGTAGAAGAGTCATCAAGCGCGGCAGTCCTGAGGCAGCCTTCAAGCAAGCTGACGTGGTCGTTGAGAGAATTTACACCACTTCTTATGTCGAGCACACCTACCTGGAACCGGATTCGGGAATGGCCTACCTGGATGACGATGGCATCCTGGTTATTCATGCCTCCACTCAGAACCCCCACTACGATCAGAAAGACGTGGCTGATTTGCTAGGTTTGGACGAGAGGAAGGTTCGGGTAATTCAGGCTGCCACAGGCGGCGGTTTCGGCTCAAAACTCGATCTAAACGTCCAAGGATTTGTAGGATTGGCGGCTTACCTTCTCAATAGACCCGCTAAAATGGTATACACCCGAGAAGAGGCCTTCTTATGTACCCCCAAACGCCATCCCCTGAAGATAATTTATAAGACCGGAGCGACACGTGACGGGAGACTTATCGCAGCAGACGTAAAAATTATTGGTGATACAGGGGCTTACGCATCCTATGGTTTGGCGGTGGTAACACGTACAGCAGTTCATGCCACAGGACCTTATGAAATTCCCAATATTCACATTGAATCAACCTTCGCCTACACCAACAATCCCATTGCAGGTGCAATGAGAGGTTTCGGGGTTCCTCAGATTGCCTTCGCGCACGAATCCCAGATGGATCTCTTGGCCCACGAATTAGGACTGACTCCGCTTGAAATCAGGCGTAGGAATGCCCTGCGAATCGGGTCGCTCACTGCCACCAGGCAAGAACTCAAGGCCTCGGTAGGAATTGGAGCCACTCTTGAAGCTGTAGCCCCTTTTTACGAAAAAGCCCAAAAAATTGACAATCGTCAAGGAAGGTACCGTAGGAGGGGCGTCGGTATCGCTTCCATGATCTACGGAATCGGGAACACCGGAGTCCAGAATCCTTCCTCTGCACAGATAGAACTTTCAAATGATGGAAAAGTCACCTTGTTTTCCGGCGCGGCTGATATAGGTCAAGGTTCTTCCACTATTCTCGCGCAGATAGCCGCTGAGGAATTGGGTTTATTACCGGATACAATTCAACTGGTGATGGCTGATACTCTCCTTACCACATCTGCCGGCGCATCATCGGCCAGCCGGCAAACTTATATTTCCGGTAATGCCGTACTGGATGCGGCGAGAAAACTGCGAGAGGTCCTTCTCTCCCAAGCTGCAACGATCTTGAAAATTGATCGTGGAGACCTTGTTCTTGAAGACGGAATGGTGAAATCACGAACCAATCACCAAAATTCAGTTTCTTTCGAAAAGATAGCGCAACGGGCTCTTCGAGCCGGTCTTCCCTTGAAATGGCAGGGCTACTTCGATCCGGCGACCACACCATTGGATCCCGAAACCGGAAGTGGTGCCCCCTACGGAACGTATGCCTTTGCCACTCACGTGGCAGAGGTCGAAATCGAAATTCTGACCGGGGAAGTGAAGGTGCTGAGAGTCATCGCCGCACATGATGTAGGAAAAGCGATCAATCCAGGGAACGTCCAAGGCCAGATTTATAGTGGTGTGGCTATGGGTGTGGGTTTTGCGCTGATGGAAGAATTTCACCCTGGAAAAACGGAATCAATGAAGGACTATCAGATTCCATCCTGCGCAGACATGCCCCAAGTCACGACCATAATCGTTGAAGATTTTGAGCCTACTGGACCCTATGGGGCCAAAGGCGTAGGGGAACCAGCGTTGATACCCACCGCGCCGGCTATTGTCAATGCCATAGCGGATGCCCTCGGTGTACGAATATATGATTTACCCGCCAACCTGGAGCGGGTCTTGAAAGCGGCCTCGACGGCGGGAAATTCTTAAAATGTAAGCAGGTATCTACCAAGAAAGGAGGGATCATGCCCGGAACCTTAATAAAGAATATCGGGACGCTGGTTAGCGGAGATATCTCAAATCCAGTTCTAGACGCGGACTCAATCTTTGTTTCGGAAGGGAGAATACGACAAATAGGAAAACTTACCCAATTGGAATCCCTTGGTGCCGATACCGTTATAGATGCGGCATGGAGCACGATCACCCCCGGATTGATCGATTCTCATTGCCACGTAGTCTTCGGGGATTTCACACCACGCCAAAATCAAGTTGGTTTTCTTGAAAGCGAGGTGCATGGGGGCGTCACCACAATAATATCTGCAGGTGAAGTACACTTACCTGGAAGGCCTAAAGATCCGGCTGGGACAAAAGCCCTGGCCATTCTTGCCGCTAAGTCTTTCAACAACTTTCGACCCGGCGGAGCCAAGATTATCGGTGGCGCAGTCATTCTAGAAAAGGGCCTGAAAGAGACGGATTTCGAGGAAATGGCCCGTGAGGGCGTTAAAGTGGTGGGAGAAATCGGCCTGGGGTCGGTGAAATTTGCTGAAGATGCTGCCCCTATGGTCAAGTGGGCCAAAAAGTACGGCATGATTGTGATGATGCATACCGGTGGCACTTCGATACCAGGCAGTGATACGGTTACTGCTGATCAGGTCATAGCAGTCGATCCACATATAGCGAGTCACGTGAACGGTGGGCCGACCGCCGTGTCTCTTCAAGAGATCAGGAAACTGGTGGAAGAAACATCCTATGTGCTGGAACTGGTCCATTGCGGCAACCCCAGGGCTATGGTGGAAGCGCTTAAACTGGGCCTGAAACACAACGCTCTGGACCGTTTCATCATCGGAAATGATGCCCCATCTGGAACCGGCGTCGTACCACTTGGAATACTCAGAGTTATCTGTATGGCTGCGTCTCTGACCGACGTGAAGGCCGAACAGGCCCTCTGCATGGCTACCGGCAACACATCACGGGTTTTCGGACTAGACACAGGCTTTGTTCGCGAAGGCTACGCAGCAGACTTGACAGCAATTGACGCTCCCATGGGTTCTGCCGGTAAGGACGCCCTCTCAGCCATAGAAGTTGGAGATGTTCCTGGAGTATCCATGGTCATGATTGACGGTAAGATCGAGGTCAAAGTCAGCCGGAACACTCCACCGGCCGTCAGAAAAGTCAAGGTAATTTAGTTGCTGTGACATGAAAGTGAATGTCGACAAATGCAAAGGATGTGGCGCATGCCTGCTGGACTGCCCTCAGGACGCCATAAGGCTCGTCAAGAAAAAGGCTTCGATAAGTGATGCCTGTTCCGAATGCGGAGCCTGTCTCAGAATCTGCCCGGAGGAAGCTTTTTTCTCGGAAGATGCCCCGGCTCCAGGATCTGCATCCTGCGAAGCGTGTCCTATCTGCTGCCAAGTCAAGGAGGGATTCACCGGAGCATGTCACCGTTTCATTAACCGAGGCGGCAAGCTCGAACGCACTATTTCGTTGTTGACATATGAAGAGGTCAAGCATCTGGCTGGACCAGACTGGGAGCCTGCAATTCGACAACCTCTTATAACCGCAGTAGGGGCAGGTACCACTTATCCTGACTGCAAACCTGCGCCTCACATAGTTCAATCCAAAGTGGATGGAATAGATGTTGTGACAGTGGTTACGGAAGCACCTCTCAGCTATTCCGGAATAAAGTTGAAGATTGATACTGACACTAACATCGGCGAAGAAGGTGCCGCGATTTTTTATAGGAAGAAAAAGATAGGACATTTGACAACTGAGGAATATGGATCAAAAATCCTCTCCATCGGTGGAATTAATGTGCTTACCGGACTTAACGGTCTGACCGCGGCGAGGCTTGTTTCAGAAATTTCCAACCGCAGGCGGGTGAAGCTACGCATTGAAGGTGGTAGTAAGTTGGACCTTCAAGTCGGTCAGCAGCCCATAATCGATGGAAAAATGGAAGAGGTGATGAGGGTTGGATGTGGAAGTGCCACATTGGGGCTTTTTGCGAATATTTTTAGAGATGTGGCCGATGAGGTCATTGTTCTGGATTCACACCTCACCGGCCTCATGAGTGAGCATCCTGCCGGAGTTTACTTAGGACTTGAGCCTAGCGGAGTCGGCCTAAGATTCAAGCGGAGCACGCCCGGGCGATATTTTGGCGATCATGGTAAGGGCTGGGGAGGAACGTCTATCACTGAACCCTCGGAAATTATTGGAGACATCGACATGAACAAGGCTCGACCGGGTATGCGGATCCTTATTACAGAAACGACGGGGCGAAAGTCCATATTGCTTGAATTGGGACGTGACGGAGATCTTCGGGAAATTTCTATGACCCGGGAGGCCAGGCAGGCCGTGTCAGAATTAGCCGATTCGTGTCAGGAGTCCAGGGTGTCGGCGGTGTATTGCGGCGGTTCAGGTGGGAGTGCTCGAGCTGGGGTAACCCGATATCCAATAAAGTTGACCAGAGCCGTTCATGCTATGAAGGCCCGCTTGACCGTCGGTGGCGCTCCTACTTTCGTGCTTCCCGGAGGCGGCATCAATTTCATGGTAGACGTAGAAAAGGTAATGCCCGGGGCATTTACCTGGGTTCCCACTCCGGCAACGGTCTGTCCCATAGAGTACACGATGACTTTGAATGATTTCAGGGAAATCGGTGGACACGAGGGAGCCATCATGCCGTTTCGTCCAAAAGGATAATACCTGTCTCCCTGGGAAAGCCTCATTCTCAATCTTGGCGATGCTACTGTCCTTGTTGAATGCGGCCCCATGCGCATGTTCATTGAGGCATCGGCAGGTGGTATTCCCCGGCCTGATCTTTGTAGGACGGCTGCGAAGGAAGCCATAGGATTTCTGGAACAGATAGCCTCCAGAAGGTTGGTCCTTCAATCGCCAGCCTGGTGTATAGAAGAGCCCAAAGGGAACCCGCTTGTACATTCCATGTGGAAAGCCGCCCGTTTGGTCGGTGACCCCGACTTGACTCCAATGGTCGCCGTTGCAGGAACCATCGCGGATGCAACGGCAGATCTGCTCGCGTATTTTGGAATGACCCGCATTGTAGTGAACAACGGTGGGGACGTGGCCATTCGACTGAAGACAGGAGAATCCATAGCTGTAGGTGTACGCCGAGAGGTGGGTAACAATGAGATCTCTCACCGGCTTGTAGTAACTCCGGAAATGAACGTCGGAGGCATTTGCACCAGCGGCTTGGGAGGGAGAAGTTTTACACGAGGAGTTGCGTCTGCAGCGACCGTCTTGGCCCACAGAGCAGCCATTTCAGACGCTGCAGCCACGGCTATAGCCAACGCCACATTTGTGGAAAGCCCAGCAGTTCAAAGAGTCATGGCAGAGGAATTAGATCCGGACACCGATCTTAAAGGATTGGAAATAACTGCGTCGGTCGGGGAATTGACTGATAGTGAAGTTGAAATAGCTTTGTTTCAGGGAACCCGTCGAGCTGCACAACTTGTCCGAAAGGGCTTAATAGCAGGCGCTTGCATTACGGTTAAGGACCGGATGCGATGTACCAACGAGATTCTTAATCTCCTGACCCCTTTGAAAATCAGTACCAAGCAAGTATGAAAGAGATCGGCACTATCCAATGATAGTCAGCATCCGAATCAATTTCCTTAATTCCTCCAATCCCCCTTCCGAGATGCTTGTTATGTCAAAACCTGCAGCACACTGCTCATGCTCATCCTTTGACACCCACTTACATTGCGCTTCAAAACTAAACGGATATACGTCGGCAAAATAATCTGCCTGTATGAGAAATCCCTTGTTTTCACCGACCTCCGTCGCTATGCCGGTCACTTGAAAACCCTCTTCATTGATATCGATAACTTGGCCTTCGTTAACCAAGTTTTCCATATCATATATGGGAAGTCGAACGAAAACATAGTTTCTCTGTAATACCCGCCGCTTTCCAATTGCCGATGTTTCCAGGGGGAGGGACAAAATCGCTTCCAGTTCACTCTCCTCAATGGCACGAGCTTGTACCAGTTTCCTAAAAATATTATTCAATCCATTCAGCGAGATAGTATATTTGTCCATCAATTGCTGGTTGGTCAACCCTAATCGGATGTCGGAAACTATTTCTTTGGCCTTAATCGTACGCTTTGGTGTCATGAGAGTGTGGCCTCTGCCTCAAAGTAATTCTGCTCACATTAAGATTCCACTCGGTTTCTCCCAAGATTTTTTGCCCTATAGAGAGCCTCGTCAGCGTTTCGAATCAACAGATCCATGTTTCTCTTTTCTTCCAGTTCTGCCGTAGCAACGCCGAGGCTGATTGTTATTTCAATGGTATCCTCTTGTATTATAATAGGTTTTCCCGCAAAAGACGAACGAAGCCTTTCAGCTATTTGCAGAGCCATTTCCCTGTTGCTTCCCGGGATCACCATAAGGAATTCTTCTCCCCCGTAGCGTCCACAGGAGTCGTATGGCCGCATTGAGGACACGAATCTTTGAGCCGCCTCTTTGAGTACTGCATCTCCCATTAAGTGACCGTGTTCATCATTGATCCGTTTGAAGTGGTCGAGATCGGCCATTATAGCGCTGACCGGCGTTTTTTCTCTGCTGGATCGTGTCAGTTCCCTCTGTAAAATTTCAAAGATAGCGGATCGGTTCCAAAGGTGAGTAAGGGCATCATGCGAAGCCTGAAATTCAGAAGCTTTCAAGGCCGCAATAAGATCGTCCTGCAACCGGACAATGCGGGCACCGGCTCGAATCCTAGTTCTTAGCTCATTATAATCGAAAGGTTTGATAATGTAGTCGTCTGCTCCGGCTTCAAGCCCCCGTACAACGTTTTCTTTCCCACTCTTGGAAGTCAAGAAGACTACGTATACGTAAGGTTCTTTACCGGAGTTCCTGAGTTCGGTGCAAATTTGGAGGCCATCCTTCTTCGGCATCATCCAGTCGAGAATAGCAAGTTTCGGACAGTCATCCTGCTGCAGCACGTCCCATGCCTCGGCCCCATCAGAACAAAGCACCACCTCATGTCCCCAGTGAGTCAGGTGGGTTTTCAGCAGCAACCGAATCACAGGATCGTCCTCGGCAACCAATATTTTTACTCTCGAGGATTCTTCCAACATAGAAAAGCGCCTTTGAGCGTCGGCTCACCAGAATGTTCAAATTTATCTATGAAACCTGTTGGTGCTCTACGATGAATTCTCTTGCGAGAAGCTGTCCCGAATATCTTGAAATACTTGCTCCACCTCAATGAACGCCTCAACAAGCTCGGGGTCGAATTGCTTGCCTTTTTCTTTTATAATAACTTCATAGGCTTCTTGGTGGGCATATGCTTTCTTGTAGCGTCTCACCGTAATCAGGGCATCATAGACGTCTGCGATGCTGACAATTCGAGCGACTAAGGGGATTTCTTCGCCCTTTAGTCCAAATGGGTATCCTGTACCGCTCCAATGTTCGTGATGATAATATGCCACATCCTTGCCCGTTGTGAGGTAGCCTTCTACTTCGCCAGACTCTCTGGCGGCTTCCTCAAGTGCTTTCCCACCCTTGATCGTGTGTTGCTTCATGAGTTCAAATTCTTCGTCGCTAAATTTGTCTATACTAAAAAGGATGGCATCCGGCAAACCCACCTTTCCGATGTCGTGGAGTACCGAGCCTTGGACCAGGTTCTCTATAAATTCTTTGGTAATAAATTCCCTGTACCTTTCTCGCAACGAGAGTCTGTGGCACAGAGCCCTGCAATAAGCCTGAATCCGCTTGAGATGAAAGGACGTTTCCTCGTCCCGAGATTCTGCGAGCTGTGCAAGGGCAAGAATAGAAGCTTCCTGAATCTTCTTGGTTCGTCTGTACGATTCCAGCAACTCTTCGTGCAAAATCACCTGTTCGGTCACGTCCTGACCGAGACCCAGTATTCCACGGACGTTACCGGAACCATCGCGCATGTGGGACATCGTCATGAAAATGGTAAGCTTTCGTCCATCTATAGACACTTGTTTTATGTTCTGCTGGACCGTCGGCGCACCATTCTTCATCATGAGGCTCACATTCTTCAGCACTTCCTCACCGTAGAACCGTTCGGGATAAAGATCCAGGATGTCAGAACCCAATATTCTATCTGACGTATAACCATAAAGATTTTCTGCGCCCGTGTTCCAGAAAATTATTTTTCCATTCGGGTCGGTCAGAACGATTGAGACTCCTGTTGAACTGTCGAGAATTCCTTGCAGAAAGTCATTGGTTTTTGCCAGTTCGTTGGTCCTTTCTTCGACTTGCTCTTCCAGAAGGCGTCTGTAATCTCTTTCCAATCTCTTGAGTCTGCCGAGTTCGATCCCTTTAATTACAGTGTTCAAAAGTATCTCAGCATTTATTGGTTTTTGAAGAAAATCATGGGCGCCTCTCCGCAACGCCCTGAGGGCGTTGTCGAGGTCACCGTAACCGGTTACGAGGATCACCGGTACCGTTTCATCCATTTCCCTGATGTTACGCAGAACTTCGAGCCCGTCCAAATGTGGCATCCGAATATCGGTTATGACGAGATCAGGATGTTTATCTGAAAAAACTGCCATCGCCTCGTTGCCGTCACTCGCCCCGAATACCTGAAAACCACTCATTGATATTAAGTCTTTGAGCATTTCCAATGACGCATTGTCATCGTCGACGGCGAGAATGGTGCCGCTACGTATTGGATAGTCAGATACGGTTAAATCTTTGCGGTTTTCTGGGAAATCAACGATTTCTAACTTCAAGTCATTCACCGTTTTGCGGAACAATAATAGGAGGACTGGGCTCAACTTGCCTGGAAAACAAATTGAGAACCTTTGTCCAGTAAGATCATGCTAATAACTTCGATATCATTTGAAAGGCATTTTGGTTCACGTCGATTGAGACTCAAGAGGTCCATTTCAAATTCATTTTGAGCTTCCTGTTTTTCAGGAATTCATCCTCTTGATGGATTAAGTAATTTAAGCACTTAAAGGTGCCGGTGTCAATGATCAAACCGGCACAGGAAACAACGTCGGTACTGGCTCATTGAGCTTTGTTGACAGCATTACGCCGCACTGTTATAACTAATTATCTATCGGGGTATGCACTTGACTCAACCACCCACGATATCTTGTGGTCGCCAAAATTACAGGAGCCTCCTCGTATTTGATGACCCGTTATTGGCTCAATTTTTACCGCCTGCTCCAACAATCTGTAGAAAAGTTTACCTCGCGATTTGGACGTACGCCGATTGAATCGGAATGTATATTCGTCCAAGTAGTAATCGAGATGTGGCATGCGCACAGCACCCTGGTGCGTCCCTAACAACCAGCGTTTGAGGAGTGAAGCCACACGGTTCACCAGTGGCAATGGATTGTCTCCGATGTCAACATTCTTGCGAATCACACTATGAACATAGTTCTGTGACGAGAGTGGTACGTAACCGTTCCAACCGTCAGTGCGCACCAGACTTCCGGGCTCCACGCAGTT
>Ga0007800_10000299_pt1 | contig 20703 bp, 16 predicted proteins | sample CryBogmetaGMA14M_FD_60366 | JGI IMG/M metagenome (GOLD analysis project Ga0007800, IMG submission 60366) | Freshwater microbial communities from Crystal Bog, Wisconsin, USA - MA14M | ecosystem: Environmental > Aquatic > Freshwater > Lake | place: Crystal Bog, Wisconsin, USA | collected 2009-07-06 | reverse complement strand
CTGTACGACCAAAAAAAAGGAGCCGGGCGCAATCAAGCAAATCACAAGCCTGTTTCCTGACTTTATCTGGACAATGCAATTTTGCAAGACCTGATCCTCTTGTTTTCACTGACGAGCAGGATGGGTAGAGCAGCGCGAAACCCATCGCATAAGGAATCAATGATGATGGGTTTTGGCTATCGCCTCTACCCATCCTACGCGCTGATTGTTTGTGCAATCATCAAGATTGTACTTTTAATTTACCTGATTAAATATTTAATTACTGTGCCAAAATACCTAAGCATACCCAAGTCCATCCGAGAGTGTGTTGATTTTTAGTTGGAGCTGACTGCCAGCTCACGACCCATTGCAGACATCGGGATATGGATTTAGGCTTCCCGATACCGGTCATTGGCAAAGTAAGTAAAACTATCAAATTGCTATTAAGGTCAGAGTAAATTTATAATTATCTCAGTTGATTTAAGTTTACTCTGACCCCAGTTATTTATCTGGTATGCCGGTATTTCCTAAAATGGAATATCATCATCAAACCCATTATAAGATTTTTCCTCCTTGGGTAATAAGTCATTCATTATTAAATCATGAATTCTTCCCGCACTTGCATAAAGTGTGCTTTTAACTGCAAGGTTAGCTAATAGCTCTCTATCAAACCCCAGATTTTCAAACATTGTGTACAACAGAATTATTAAGGCACCATGTAAATTTGAAATATCAAAACTATCACCTAATGAAGCAGCAAGACTATCCAATAGCTCTTTTCTCTTAGCTTTAGATTTTTCTAATTCATCTTCTAATATCTTAATTTCCCCAATTAATGTTAGTGCGTTCATTTCTAAATTAGATGCGTTCCCCTTTCCCAGCTGGATGATACCGCCAACCACAGCTATTATTATTTTAAATAGACCGATTATTAAAAATAACAATTCACTTAAATATGGTTTTAGAAAAATGTAAACAGGTATGATTATTCCCCAATAAACAGCTTTGATTATTCCCCAAAGAAGCACAATAGGAATTGTAATAGGTAAAGTTAATATTATAAAAAATGCACCTAAAGGCGTAGTGTCAAATTTTTCACCAGCTTTTTTTAAGAAATCATAAATCACCATAATAGTAAGGATTGTGAGAGTCAACTCTACAATATAAAGGTATATATCTTGGCTTATAGACAGCAAAAACTCATTTATTTGTTTCAAAATATCTTCCATTTCAACTCAGTTCTCTTTTTTAGCATAACGCAAAGTTCAGCGGGCTCGGCGATAGCGAAGTTCCGCTGGAACGTTGAGTTAGACGGGGTTGTAAATTTGTTGGGGTTCGTACCTCACCCCTACCGCGCTTATCGCGTTAAATTTTATAGAATACCTTTGCCTGTTTCTTTTTTGAGCAAAGTTGACAATTGTGCAGCAGATTTTAATTTCACTATATAAGCGCAGCCTTGATTATTTTGTTTCCATCGAGGACATCCTAAATAGTATTGATCTAATAATGAAGTTGCTTGATTCTTCTTTCTTAATATCAGTTCCTCACCATGTGTTGGACATCTATAATCTTCTGCCCCTCTATGCTGCGCACGCTGGTCAGATACAATATCATCCATACGCTCAGTTATAATAGAACAAGGTTCAGGCAACATTACTAATTCTGTAAGCTCGTCATTACTGACTTGATATTCAGGGCTATCTGTTCTTGTAAAAATATTCATATCTGACTGAGATATTTTTATAGTTTTTGAACAAATTCTCTGACCATTTGACTGTGTGTAATACCAGCCAGAACACCCCCAGAAAAAATCAGTTACTTTCGCAGTATTTACAGTTCTAGGCCATTGGATAAGCATATCTCGACCACAACTAGGACATTTTTTGCCAAAAACAGAAACACCAACTTGCCCTTGAAGAATATGAGCGCGATTATCGTCCACTAAAAAATTTTCAAAAAATTCTGACTCTTCACTAATTTCCTTAGCAACTAATATTTCATCTACACCATCAATTGTTCTTTTAAGTTCATCGCGGCGTTGTCGTAAATATTCTTCTCGTCTTTTTTCATCACTAGACCAGCAACCTCTACGATTGAATTTATCAAGTATTGATAGTAATTCATCATTTACGTCTTTTAACGCATCACGGGCTTGTTCTTTTACACGCTCAGCTTCTGGCAACCTTTCTTTTCTTTTTTTCTCTTCATAATCGCCCCATGCTTCTGATGCAGCATTTACTATTTCAATTGTGACTACAGCTGCAACACCAATTACTGTTGCTGTAACAGTAACTACAGCTTTGAACAAATTTAAAAGCCACCCCATAACGAACTCCGTCAATAATACATTGCTGTTGGTTTAATAAATAATTTATTACTGACCAAATAGTCTTAAAGCTTCTTGTGCGTTTACGTCACCCTGTTTAGCTGCTTCACGGAATAAAGATATGGCTTGAGTAATATCTCTTAGAATACCTCGCCCCTTTGCGTACATGAAAGCTAAATGATATTGTCCTGCTGCATAGCCTTGTTCAGCCGATTTACGAAACCAAAACACAGCTTGGGTATCGCCTTCTTCGGTACCATCGCCATCTCTATACATTAAGCCTAAATTACACTGCCCAGTTTTACATCCCTGTTCAGCTGCCTTTCGAAACCAAAACATTGCTTTAGCGTTATTTTTTGAGACACAAATGCCATTTTTATACATCACTCCTAAATGGTTTTGTGCAGTCACATACCCTTGTTCAGCAGCTTTAAGATACCAAAAAATCGCCTGCTCATCATCTTGTGCGACACCTATACCTTTCTCATACATTAAGGCGGTTTCATACATTAATCCTACATCATAGCTAAATTGAATGTTATTTTTTCCATCAATGTGCGTTGTATCACTTGCGTAGTCATCTCTTAAACCGCTAGTCATATAAAGACTTATTTCATATTCCAAATGTTCCATGAAAAATTCAGGAGTTGCAATATCATAAACTTTGATAAACATAGCAGATATTTTAAGAAGAGAATCTCCAGAAATTGTTTCTCCTTTGCTATCCGTTGCGGTTTTAAATGCTGTCATAACTGTTCGCACAATCTCATTTATTTTTTCATCGGTTGTTTTTCTCTTTTTAACCAACAATGGTCTAAACATTTCTGCGGTTATTGCATTTAACTCATCAAGTGCTGTTGTATATTTTCTTTTCTTAAAAAATCCAAACATATTTATCTCCCTATTTTGTTAGTTATTTTTTAAATTTCAATCCAGCTTAATCGTAATTCATTAACTTCGTTTTTATATTCATGCTCTTGTAAAACGACTATTGCAAAAAGCAAAATTAGATTATTTGTATTTTTTAATACTTCAATTATTTCGCTATCTTTATAGTTAGGAATAAGCTCCTCTTCAGTCCATCGCCTTGATAGCTGTAATGTTCCGGTATGAGTATAATCACATAGAGTAGCCCATGAGCTTGATCTAAATTCTTCAAAAAAATTTGTCATCATATATTCACTATCAATATCACTGACCATTTTCTTTGTGCAAGGGAATTTAAACTGATTGTTTTTTATTTTTTCTATTTCATCATCTGTCGCGGATTTAAGCATCCACAATGCACGAAGAAAAGTCTCATAAAATGAACGAACTAACGCAAAAGATGAACCATATAGTTTTTGCATAATGAGCAAATGGATTGCTTGTATATGTTCCATATCTATATCAAAATAAGAAATTAATAATAATTGTCTTTCATTGTTGGCGACTTCTTTATCTGCTAAAGCTAAACTTACTTTTTTAAAATTTTCTTGCACATCTTTTAAATAATATTCTATTCTCTTTTCCATATTAAGCCTCTTAAATTTTTTGGGGAATAACAATAATAGGGGACAGACCACGGTTTATTAACTCATATCCAGCTTTCCTTCCTATAAGAAAAATGGGGTCACCCATTAGCCTGCCGGTGTCAGGTTTTGCAAAATCATATTTTTATGTATTTGTGCAAGACCCCATAACCTGGTTCCGCAAACGGCAAACAGCTACCAAAAGCGCTTGCCCAGACCTGCCCAGGGTGCGATACTTTGGTAAGGACGTTAATATAGTCCTGCCGTGTGGGGCCATTCGACAGCGGCTACTGAAAATATCACAAGCATTAACCTGATAATTTCCTAAAACAATTTTAAAATAGGCAGAATCATGCAAACTGTAGAATTTGAAGCCGAAATAACAAACGGGCAATTAACGATTCCAGTTGAATTATTGGCACAATTACAGCCCTATAAAGAAACTGAAGCTGTGCATATCACCCATAACAAAATACCTTGCTATGTGTTGTTAAGTGAAGAAATTTATCAAAATCTGATGATTAAACAAAATAATGCACCCAAAAAATCGGCTTGGGAGTTGTTATTAAATAAACCTTTTGCTGGTATTCGGACAAAAACAGAAATTGATTTACAACTAAAAGCAGAGCGTGAAAGCTGGGGCGATAAATGATTGTGTTTTTAGATGCGTGTGCATTGATTTATTGGCAAGAAGTGAAAGAGCCGTTCTATAGTCAATTTGTCGAAACATTATCAAAAATTTATCAACAACAGCCTGCCGCAAAAATCGCAGTCTCCCGTTTATCGCAGTTAGAATGCCTGGTAAAACCATACAAAGATAATAATTCCGGATTAGTCGGCAATTATCAGGAATTTTTTAACGCTGATGGTTTAATCATTGTGGAATTGGGCGCAGAAATTATGCAACAAGCGGCTCTGTTAAGAGCGACAATAACCGCTTTGAAAACTCCCGATGCCCTACAAGCAGTGTCTGCATTAAGTCTGTCCGATGAGCTTATTTTTGTGACTAACGACAAAGGTTTTAAACAAATCCCCCGGTTGCCAATACTGCTTTTGAGGTAAACAAATGCCTTCTTCAAAATCAATTAAGATCAAACCCCAATGCCGTTAAGTTAAGCGCCTCTTGGCAAGATAAACCGTTGGCTGAGCGGAGCCGCGCTGGATGAGCGCAGTCGAAGCCAGAAAAATTGCTTCGACTCCGCTCAGCGAACGGCTTAACTTAATGACTTTCTACCATTCTGCTCCATTAAATATCAACACACTTTCAGATGCGTTTGCGCCAAGGGTTGTTGGCAGAGTCGGGCTCGGCTACTTCAACTCCTGTTGAAACGCATCGAATTCCTTTTTCCAGGGTTCTTTGCTATAGCCCCAATTGCCCTGGGCCAACAATTTTTCCCCTAACGCGAATTCGGCTTTTACCTGGGTTTGGGTGGCCTCATCGCCTTCATCCCAGAGTGCCTGGGCATAAAACAGGTGATTGAGCGGATGCCTTGGATGTTCCTTGACTGCTTTTTCCAGCAGTTCCAGTGCCTTGTCGCGGTCGCCGATGCCATTGGGCCAAGCCGGGGCTTTGAGATAAAGTGCCCCCAAAAGACGCAGTGGCCCGCCATCGTCAATGTCCGGGCTCAAGGCCAGTGCCTGCTTCATTTCACTTTCCAGCCTGCCAAGATTTCCCACGGCCAGCGTGATGTGATCACGCACCGCCAAGCCAAGGTTGGCCGCCAGATAGTAATGCACAGCCCCGTCACTATTCCCTCCTTGCGCGATAGCGGATTCGGCAAAGCCTACGCCTTGGGTGGCCAGCTTCTCGCGTTTTTCTTGGTTGGTTTCGCGTTCGGCAAGCTGTAGGCTTATGCGACTGCCTAATGATGTGCGGTGCACCGCCGGATCTTGACTGTCGCCTAGAACCATCAACGCACAGGCTAGGGTATGGTTATCGCTTAAGTGGCCGAATTGGTTCTGTTCAGCGACTAATGAAGCGGCCGTCTGTTTGGGACAGTCGGAAAGGCGGTCAACTTGGACGGGGGCATGTTGGAGCCCTGTGCAGCCCGCCAGGAATGCCGACAGCAAAATGCTGGAAAGAAGTTGTGTTGTGCGCAAAATTTTATTTCCCCTCAGTCCACAGTTTGACCATGGGCTCAAAAACAGCGGGGTCTACGGTGACGAAGGCTTCCACCCCGAACAACTCGCATAACTTTTTGCCCTCGGTATCGGTACACATCCCTTCCAACGCTTGGCCGAAACGGGCGCGTTCTTCCGCTGTCGTGGTGACGCTATTCGCCACTACACCCATCAGCGGGATTTCCCCGGACGTGAAGACCGCTTCAAGGGGCGTCTTCAGCTGAAGCGAGGCGAGTCCGCCAAACTGTTGTTCGTTCAAAATGACGGCGTCCAGCTCCCCTTTGTCTAAAGAGCGCAAGGCGCGGATTGCCTGATTGGACGTTTTTAGGACAAAGAAACTGGCGGGGTCGTATTTTCTGGAAAAAACGATCTTGCCAATAAAAGCCGGTTCTTCCAATACTGTACCGCCCAAGGTTTTCCCTTTTAACTCGTCCAAGCTCTTATACTTGTCCTTCTGCGTCATTACCCGATAACGTTCGCTGGTAAGGCCTTTAATCTTGGGCTGGACTACTGGTATCAAGTTGTGTTGGCGGCGCAATTCCAAATACAGACCCAAGGAAGTGATGGCGAATTTGGGATGCTTTTCGGCCATCTGCTTTCTGCATTCGTCCGCTTTGGCGGTGAACAGACTGTTGAAGCTGTTCTCTTGCCACTGCCCAACACGCTCCACCACCCGCAGCATGGAACTCATCGCTCCGTTGGCGTCCTTGGCATTGACAGATCCACCGGGATAGCACACCACAATCATTTCGGGATTGGGCGCGGCATTGATGGCAAAGGGGATCAACAGACTGGCAATAATAATGAGGCAGGTTTTTCGCATTAGGGTTTTCTCTTGGAATCAAGCAATTGTCCAATGGCCGGAGCCACGACGAGGGTTGCAATCAGGCAGCACATTAGTCCGATGGTGATACTCACACCCAGGGAAGATACGCCCCGATAGCTGGCCAGCGTGATCGCACCCAGGCCAGCCAATTCAGTGCCTGCGGCCAGCACAATCACCCTGCCGGCGTCAAAGCTGACTTGCAAAGGGGTGTGGCCTTTCATTTCACCCCAGCGATAGCTGAACCATACGCCGTAATCCACCGCCAATGCAATCACCAAGGGTAAGGCAACCATATTGGCGTAATTGAAACGAATGCCTCCCAAGGCCATCAGCCCCAACATCCAACCGCCGCCGATCAGCAAGGGTAAAGCCGCCAGGGCGAAGCCGCGCACGCTGCGCGTCGCCGCCATAATCCAGAGCAGGCAAAACACCAGAGCCAACTGCGTGCCGCGTGTGAAACTTTCCACCACGACTTTGGAAAATACCTGATGCGTAGTCGGAAAGCCGGTTGCTTCGGGCGAGACGCTATAGACATCTTTGATCAGGGCGTCGAGGTTGTCGGGATTGTACACGGTTTTTGCCGGGAAGGCATAGACCGCGATGCTGCCGTCAGCGCCGAAGAAGCGTTCGCGCAAGGTAGGCGGCAACTCTTCCGGGGTGAGGGGTTGGGCCAGCTGCCAGGAGCCGATGACTTTGAGTGCGGTATTCGCGCCGGATAGCAAGGCACGCAAGAAGCTTTCGCTACGCATTCGACCTTGTTCGCCGTCGGCAGCCAGTCTATCCGAAATGGCCGAAAGCTGCCCGCGCACTTTCTCCAAATTTTCGACGAGTTTGGAGTGTCCGGCGGAGAATGCTTGTTCCTGTGCTTCGTCGATGATGGCGGTGCTGTTTTTTAGCAGGGCCCGCAATAACCCGAATGACTTTACGGACAAACCTGTCCGGTCGAGTTCGACGACCTGCTTGGCGTAGCCGGTTCGGGCGAGCGACTCGCCAATGCTCAGGGCTTTATGGAGACGACTATCGGCGTCCACAGGAAACAGATTGGTCAGCGACTGCGTCTGGGCAATCGTTTTGAGCTTGCCCGCTTCGCTGGTGATTCGCCGGGCCTCTGCCATGTTCTTGGCGGTGAAAATAACCACTTCTGCCTGGTAGTCGCTTTCTGCCGACATGCGGTGTTGGTAATAGGCGGCTTCGGAATTTTTGGGCAACATGGCCAACAGGTCGTAGTCGAAGGGGATAGCGAGGCCCTTCACGCCACCGAAGACTGCGGCACCTATAGCCAGCATCACGAGGGTTATCGCAACGGGCTTGGGGAACTTGCCGCTGTGTTTCCCTGGTTCTGCGGAAAAGGGTGGCGTGTCCAGCGAGGGGCTGTCTTTCAGCTTGGGCGGCAACAAGGCGTAAAGTGCTGGCTGCACCATCCAGGTACTGATTAAAATCATCAGTACGCCTTTGGCCGCCACCACGCCCAGTTCAGAAAAGCCGGGGAAATCGACTGTGGCCAAGGCGCTAAAGATTAGTAACGAGGCGCCGCCTGCTGTTAGCACCGCTATAAAAGATGAGCCGATGCCAGCCCCGATGGCTTCCACCAAGGGTTTTCCAGTCCGGCGTTCCTCGGCGATGCGCGAGGAAGTGAAGATGCCGTAGTCCGCACCCAGCCCGAACAAGATGGCAATAAAGGCGGCGGTGATGATGGTCAGGTGGCCGACGGTGACCAAAGCCAGACCCAAGCTCCACAGTACCCCGAGCCCCATGGGGACAAAAATCAGTACGGCCCAGCGCACGCTGCGCACCACCAGCAGGATTAACCCGGCGATTAGGCCTGCGGAGGTGAATATCACCAAGGTGATATCCTTGCGGATGTTGATGTATTCCTCGTACTCGATAGCCTGCAACCCGGTCAGGCCGATGGTAGGCGGAGTGCGGCCCACGGTTTTGGCTTGTTGAGCCAAGGTTGCAGTTACCAGTTTGACTTTGTCAACGAAGGGGCCAAGGACCTCGAAATCTTCGGAATGGTTTTTCGGGTGGACAAACAAAAAGAGCATCCGCCCGTCGCGCGAGGAAAAGTAGCCGTCGGCCATGCCCCCCGCTCCGTTATTAGCCAGTAAACGGTTCCAGTCCAAGGCGGTGGGCACTGTTTCGGCGGACAACCAGCGCTGCCACTCTTCCAGGAAAAACGCCACCAGGTTTAAGCCGGCTTCGGCGGTTTTCAGGTCAGTGTCTGTCCCGCCCAGCGGTGGATGGTCTTCGCTCCAACTCAATGCTTTGCGCAGGTTTTCTTCCAGTCCGCCGTCCGGAATGGGCTGATTTGCCAACGCAGCAAGTTTATCCAGACCCTCGGACGGCATTAGCAGGTAGGAGTGATCCAGGAAAAATGTCATATCAAGACGGGCAGTCGCCTGGTCGATCTCGGGCTCTACCCGGAGCTTGGCGGCCAGTTCGTTGGCAAATAATTCCAGCTCGCTGCGGGGGGCGCCCTCCAAGACCACCATCAGATCCGAGGCGGCACCAAAGTTTTTCAAGAAATCGTTAAAGCGCACTGCTACCGGCGTATCTTGAGGAAGCAATGCTTGCCTCGAGGTGTGAACCGGAAGTTGCATCGTAGCCCAGCCAGCCAGAATCGATAGTGCCAAGGCGACACCCAAAACCCGCCAAGGGTTTCGGGCAAAGCATTCGGCGAGTTTGGCGGCGCGTTGGGTGATTTTCATGGGTGGGCGCTTCGGTTAATCAATCTGCGTTAGCCGCTTGAGGGTTTCCGGTACGCTCCAAATAGTTTTCCCACTTGCGTGCGGTAAGCCGCTGAAACATCGGCACCACCGGATTGAGTTCGATAGGCGGGGCATCCCAGTAGCTTTCGTAGGCTAACATTTCAGCTTCCAGTGCGACGCCGTCCTCTTCGAGTATAGGCTTAAATACCAAGGGCTTGGCGATATTCATCACCATCTGGGTCAGCCACTTCGGCGTTTTTATGGAAATTAACGGAATAACAAGGGCATCGAAATAAAACAGGAAAAATACCCGAGTGGTTTGCTCGTCAATGGGCAGCATAAACGACCAGTTTTTGATGCTGTCGCCCGTGTTGGTCCATTGATAAGGATATTCGTAGCACAGCTCAATGGAGCGGGTATTGACCCGGTTACGGTCAACAAAAATCCCGGAAATTCGACCACCGGCCATGTAGGCATCGTAAGTCAGGTAAACCCTATTCTCATCGGCCTCGTGGTGGGTCAGTTTGGCACCCGTGAAGGGCTTGTATTTACGGTGCAGGAAGGCATGCGAAAAATCGCAGATATTGTCCATCACCATGGAATGGTGGGTGCGCCAGGTTAAATCCGAGATAAAATTGGCCCAAGGATTATCCCCGGTAAGTTCGGGTATCTCTGGAATTTTGCGTTCACCGGCCAGTTCCGGATCACCGGGAAACAGCCAGATCAGGCCGTAGCGGACTTGCACGGGGTAGGTTCGCAACTGTCTTTTAATGAGCGGTTTGCCAAAGCTGTCATGTGAGTAGTCCTCCAGTCGGCCTTCACTGTTGAAAGACCAGCCATGGTAGGCGCAACGTAGATTGCACTGATCTACCGCACCATGGGTGAGCTTGAGCTGGCGGTGCGGGCAACGGTTCTGCAAGGCAGCGAGTTTGCCATCATCGCCACGGTAAAGGGCAATGGAGGTATTCCAAAAGGTCACCTCTTTCACTTGGCCTTTTTTAACCGCACTGTCATATTCCACCACGTACCAGCAATCTGGATCCATTCCGGAGGCGCGGGCTTTTTGCCGGGGATTCTTGGCTTCCGCAAAGGCAGGGGGCGGTGATTTCGTCTGCGTGTTGTTCATGTTTAACGCTCTTGTTTGTGGCTAAGGTTGGGATAACTGTTTATTTGGCAGGGACGATCAAGCCCCTGCGTACGAAATCTTCATAGGCTTCCCTTACTGCTTGGATCAATGGGGTGGGTTGGTAACCCAATTCTTGTTTCGCTTTGTCGTGGTCAGCCCGGCGGTGCATCTGAAGCAGGCGCACCGCACCCGGTGTAAAGCGCCGGGGCAGGTTGGGGAAGGCCCGGAACCAGGTCTTGTCGGCCACTTCGGCCAGTGCAGCCATCAGCAACGGCGACAGGCGTAGCCGGGGCAATGGACGGCCGGTGACTTCCCTGAACAGCGCCATCAGATCGTCCACGCTGGCGTAGGCGGTGCTAAAAATATACTTCTGTCCGGAACGTCCATGGCGCATCGCTAAAATATGGCCTTCGGCGACATCGCTGCTGGAAACGAACTCGAAGCCACCGGGAATATAGGCTCGCAGATGGCCGTTAGCGTAATCAATAAGTACGCGCCCCATGCGTGAGGGTACGTAATCGTGTGGGCCAATGATGGCGCAGGAGGTGGCGATGACCACGTTGAGGCCGTTGGCATGAGCCTTGAGGCATTCATGCTCGGTGAGATGCTTGGTGAAGCCATAGGGCAGATGGCGCTGGAAGGGATTGAACGGCATATCTTCGTGACTGGAACGGTCAGGTTCATAGCCGGTGGCGCTCAACGAACCCGACACGACTACCTTGTCGATGCCGTGCTGCTTTGCAGCCTGAAGGACATGGATTGTGCCATGAACGTTGGTATCAAATATGTCACGCTTATGGGCTACGTTGCCATCAATAGTCGAAACCAGAGCGGCGCAATGGTAAACACGGGTGCAGCCGCGTACTGCGGCGGACACCGCCTCGAAGTTGCGCAGGTCGGCAAACACTCGCTCCACGTCGAGGCCGTCCAGAGCACCATTGTCGCGCTCGGAGTGCATCATTACCCGCACTTGCTCGCCTTGGTCAAGCAGCCTTCGAACCAGGTTAGCGCCAAGATGGCCGGTGGCTCCTGTAACGAGCGTGATACCTGCACTCATGGCATTAATCCGGGGCGGTCGGCTTTAATTGTATCCCCATTAAAAACGGTTTGGAAAAAGGTCTTGTGCATTTTGCAATGCGTTATTCTGATCATGGCAATTTTAAGCATATTTTTAAAGTCCACTTTAATATTTCTAAAACCTTTGCCAAGCGGCGGTAATTATTTAACCACGATAAGGTGTGCTCAACAACCCTGTTTTTTTAGTTGGATTATTTAAATGTCTTGGTATCTTTTTGAGAAATGCAGGGAGTCGCTATTTTTGTATCCCTGCGCAATCCAGCAGCTATAGAGACCTTCGTTGATTAAGCGACATTATTTTCTGTAGGGCGTGCCGTGCGAACTTAATTAATTCAGGGCTCTATAATGCCGGTTCCCGTTGTCCTGTTTCATTAGTTGCCTACCAACAAAGGCTTATAAGATTTCTGTTGCTACAATATTATCGAAACAGTATAGGTTATATTATTCCAATATTTTTCAACTATTTTTCAACTTGATGACTGGGTATTCCAAGCATGCTTTTCGGTAAGGCGATATTTTCTATGCAGAGTCTCAATATCTATCGGGTTACAACGGTATAATTAACAATTGGGTGTACAATTTAAAATCAATAGTGGCGATATCATTTAACAGAAAAGCAATCATGAAACCGATAAACAGCATTTGTATCTATTGCGGTTCCAGTTCCGGTCGACTTGAGGCTTATGGCGCAGTGGGTTGTGCACTCGCCAAGGCGCTGGTCAGTCGTAACATTAGATTGGTTTACGGCGGTGCCGGTATTGGCATCATGGGTAGGGTAGCGGATGAAGTATTGAAGCTCGGCGGTCAAGCCATCGGTGTCATACCAAAAGCCTTGGCGCATAAAGAAGTGGCGCACAAAAATTTGACTCAATTGCATGTTACCGAATCGATGCATGAGCGGAAAATGCTGATGGCCGAGCTTTCAGACGGCTTCATTGCGCTCCCTGGCGGTATAGGAACGCTTGAGGAATTATTTGAGATTTGGACGTGGGCCCAGCTTGGTTTTCATAATAAGCCATGCGGCTTGCTTAACGTTGAAGGCTATTACGATTCGTTGATCGTATTTTTGGATCATGTTTTGGCCGAGCAGTTTGTTAAAAAAGAACAGCGTGATCTGTTGATTGTGGAGACAAATTCAGAGGTGCTGCTGGATCGCTATGCCAATTATCAGGCACCCGCCGTAAGGAAATGGGTTGGCAAAGACGAAACCTGATTGGCTATAGCGGCCAAGAATTTGGTTGTGTTTAAAAAGTTGAAGCTCAACCTTCAGGTTTTCTTAACTTTGATATTATCGGTTTTTGATAAACCCGAGCATTACCGCCAATGCAGGCAGGCGGTATACGGGGTGCTCAGAAAAGCATTTAATCCTTTAATGTTTGTTATAACTGACTTTGCCTAAATCAAGTATTAAAAACTTGAAGATGAAGTTGCTTAATGTCCTGCGTGTGCAGGTGTTGATTGTTTTAAATCAGTTCTACGCAAAATATAACGATCTGCGAGTTTGCCGGTGATACGGTTGCCGTTGTCATCCAACTGAATAAACATATTTTCACCGACCAAATATTGCCGTGTAGTTGTGCTATTGCGTGGCGTTAAAACAAGGGTATTAGGTGTATTGCCTGGCGCAAATTTTCCTTTTTCCACAATTTCTCTTTCTGACTTGCCAACGTATTGGGTAATCAAGATGTAAGTGTTGTTTTGGTTCAAAGCAAGGGATGTTTTAATGCCGTTGCAATCATCACAGGGTATAAAGCCGCGATAAACGCCTGGCCAATTCTGGCTGTTTTCTACATGATGCGCATCATGGTCTGTTGACTCGGTTTCAGCAAATACAGGGCTGTAAACCGAAAAAATCGTGATAAAAAGAAAAAAATCAGGGTTTGTTTAAATGCTTGCATGGTTAATCCTTGGCAAAACGACGGGTACCCGTAAAGTACAATGGGTAAATGTAAAGCAGCGAAGCACATAGTACGAGTTAAATTTGACTTGTCAAATTACAAATTTGTTATCACTCGATTTAAGCAATCGGGTTACCTAAGCCGGTGTGTATTTTTTAAGCGGGCTGATAACTTCTAATATTAGCAGTCTTTCGGTGCGCTTCATGGGGTCTAAAATTGGATAAAATGTAAAAATAATTTTCCCTGTAAATACCGATAAAATTATTTCTTTATCATGTCGAAAATAACAATACAGGCGGTGCATTAGTTGGTTTATGCTCTGTTTAAATGGTTATCAATCACTCATAACTACCTCTCTATTTTACATTCAGGCTTGACAAAAAATTCTCATCATGGACACTAGAGCTGTTTTCATAACCCGAGAGTACCATTTCTTTGAACGATATGCCCCTTAGTATGCTGTTTGGCATACTTGCCTTTATGCTGATTCTGTCTGCTTTTTTTGCCGGATCAGAAACTTCTTTAATGTCCTTGAACCGCTATCGTTTAAGATATTTAGTTAAGCTTAAGCACCCTGGTGCGATAAAAACACATATATTATTGCAAAGGCCGGATCGTTTTCTGGGTTTGATTTTACTGTTTAATAATTTTGTTAATAATTTCGCGGCATCCATAGCGACAGTCATCGCTATTAAATTTTACGCCAATGATGAATCCGCCATAGCGATCGCTATCGGAATTTTGACACTGGTTATGCTTGTATTTTCTGAGGTGACGCCCAAAACTCTGGCGGCAATTAAACCGGAACTGCTTGCTTTTCCGGCGGCATGGATTTATACCCCGTTATTGAAAATATTTTATCCGGTCGTTTGGGTGGTTAATCTATTGGTTAATTTGTTATTGCGGATGGTGGGTGTTGATGTCAATAAAAGCAGTCATCACGGCCTGAACAAAGAAGAATTAAAAAGCATTATTACTGAAGCTGAAAGCTCAATTCCGCCACGTTATCAAAAAATGCTGCTGGGCATACTGGATCTTGAGTCGGCGACCGTTGAAGATATTATGACGCCCCGTAATGAAATTGTGGGTGTTGATCTTGAAACGTCGATTGAAGATATCATTGAAAAAATAAAAGCCAGTCCGCACACGCAATTAGCCGTTTATAAAAAAAGCATAGATCGGGTAGTGGGCTTTTTACACTTAAGAAAGGTGCTTACACTGGTAAATCAGGCCGATTTTGATAAACAAACCATCATAAATCTGCTGGCTCAGCCGTCATTCATTCCTGAAAATACCCCAGTGCATACCCAAATGCTCAGGTTTAAAAGTGAAAAGATTCGCATAGGTCTGGTTGTCGATGAATACGGTGATGTGCAGGGATTGGTTACCTTGGACGACTTGTTGCAAGAAATAGTCGGTGAACTGATCACAGACGATGTGACCGCCAGAAAACAAAGCGACGGTAGTTATCTGGTTGATGCCACTATTACGGTTAGAGAATTAAACCGCGTTATGCAATGGTCTTTACCCACCCAAGGGCCAAAGACGCTTAACGGGCTTATTATTGAATTTATGGAAACTATTCCTGAGCCGGGAACCAGTATCAAGCTGCACGGCCATCCTTTGGAAATAATAAAAGGGGATGAACATGCGGTTAAACTGGTTAAGTTTTTATCCGGAAAAAAGGCCATTCAGGCCGGTGGTTTTTTTTAATTAAGCGATATTCCATGCTGCCAAGAATAGATTGTTGCCACAGATTTGCAGTCTATAAAAAATTTAATCCGTGAATCTACCTAAAGTACAACGATGGTCAGGGCCTGACTGGTTAAATAATTTATTGTTAATTTTATAACGCGTGTAAGATATTATGTGTCATTATTTTAATTTCTTGTAAAGATCAGGAAAAAGGTGATTTCCAATGATAAATAATCTTCTGTTTGAGCAGCTTAAGTCGGATTTATGTTGCTATAAGCAATGTCTGACTGATAAGTTGCTGACCCATACAGTCGTTATTTTAAGCGGGATTACTTAAAGTCAAACCGTTAGACCCCAATAATAATCCTCAATCAAACACTCGATATTCGCTTCAGGCGATAATTCCAATACCCAGATGAAAAGAAAGATAGCTGTTCTATTAGTAGTCGCATTGCTCGTTGTTATTAATTTCAGTATTTGGAGTTATATCAATAACCCCTTGCAATTAGAGCCATGGACCAAGACCACGCTGGGGGTTACCTATGACCCCATGCGCAAGGAAGATACGCAAAATGGTACGACCTACCCGAGTGAAGCCGACATGGATAATGATCTGGCTTTATTGTCCGATAAGGTTCATGCCATTCGAACTTACAGCGTACTTAAAGGCCAAGACAAGATTCCTGCACTTGCGGCCAAGCATAATTTAAATACAACCTTAGGCGCCTGGATTGATGGTGATCTGGAAAAAAATCGTCAGGAAATCGAAACCTTAATTGAGGTAGGCCGCCAGGATAATCCTAAAATTATTCGGCTGATGGTGGGTAACGAAGTCTTGTTGCGTGCTGATATCCCCAAAGCGGCTTTGATCGATTATATCCGTGAAGTTAAAAAACGCAGCTGGCGCCCCGTGAGTACTTCAGAAACATGGGATGTCTGGTTGAAAAACCCGGAACTGGTTGCCGAAGTTGATTTTATAGCGGTGCATATTTTACCTTATTGGGAAGGCATTGCCGCAGATGACGCTGTTGATTATGTTTTTGACCGTTTCCATGCCGTTCAGCAAGCTTACCCCAATAAACCGATTATTATCACTGAAGTCGGCTGGCCTTCAGATGGTCAACCGTTTAAACATGCTGAAGCATCAATATCCAATCAGGCAAAATTCCTGCGTGAATTTCTTAATCGAGCCGATACTGAAAAAGTCACTTATTATATTGTCGAGGCCTTCGATCAACCTTGGAAAAAGTCTATAGAAGGTTCAGCGGGCGCTTATTGGGGCATCTTTAACGCCGATCGACAACCTAAATACCCGATGGATGCAGATGTTTTGACCCTGCCCAGTTGGAAAAACTGGGCGACTGGCGCGGCTGCTTTTAGTGTGGTGCTAATGGGGTTTTTCTTGTTTACCCGAAGCACTTTAAAACTCCCCGGTATATTGTTTTTTGGCGTGTGTGCCAATCTTGCTGTTTCGGTGATTTTTTGGTCCGCCTCCATTGGCGCCCAGCAATACCAAACCAATCTCAGTATGCTATTTTTTGGCGTTATGTTGTTGATGCAGATAATGGCGGTTGTTATCTTGCTGATAGAAAGTCTTGAAATTGCGGAAGTGATCTGGCATAAAAAGACAGCCAGAACCTTTCAGCCATTGGCACCTGGCGCTGATTTTAAATATCCCAAAGTTTCACTGCATTTGCCCATCCATAATGAACCACCCATGATGGTGCGTAAAACGCTTGAGGCTTTGGCGAAAGTAGATTATCCCAATCTTGAAGTGTTGGTGATGGACAACAATACCAAAGATCCAGCGGTATGGGAGCCGGTGCGTGATGATTGTGAACGGCTGGGGCCTATGTTCCGGTTTTTCCATCTGGAAAACTGGCCAGGCTTTAAGGCAGGTGCCATCAACCATGCACTTGAACAAACGGCCAGCGATGCAGAAATTATTGCGGTCATTGACAGTGATTATATTTTATCGCCGGATTGGCTTAACAGTATGGTGCCGTATTTTGATAATGAAAACGTAGGCTTTGTGCAGTCGCCGCAGGATTATCGTGACCGTGATCAAAGTTCTTTTAAATCCTTTTGTTACTGGGAATATGCCGGCTTTTTTAATATCGGCATGGTGCAAAGAAACGAATACAACGCCATTATTCAGCATGGTACGATGACCATGATTAGAAAATCCGCTTTATTGGAAGTGGGTAACTGGGCAGAATGGTGTATTTGTGAAGACAGCGAACTGGGTTTGCGTTTGTATGAAGCAGGCTATGACTCTGTTTATGTGAAGGATTCGTTTGGTAAAGGCTTGATGCCTGATACCCTGTCCGGTTATATGACGCAACGTTTTCGCTGGGTTTATGGTGCCATGCAAATTATCAAGGGTCATTGGCGCAGTTTTTTACCCACCAAAAAATCACCACTGACAGCGGCCCAGCGCTATTATTTTATTGCCGGTTGGTTGCCTTGGTTTTCCGATGCCTTGGCTTTATTGTTTACGACCGCCAGCTTGGTTTTAACGGCAATAATACTGAGTGATCCGATACACAGCGAACTGCCTGCCAATGTGTTTTTATTACCTACCGTCGGTTTGTTCAGCTTTAAAATTCTGCGTGGTTTATGGTTATATCAGGCGCGTGTTCCGTGTTCTGTGTGGCAATCATTGGGTGCGTCATTAACCGGATTATCGTTAACCCATACCGTTGCCCGCGGTACGGTGCAAGGTTTGTTTACTTCCGGCAAGCCGTTTATGCGGACACCCAAATATGAAAAACAGGGGCCTTTGTTTACCGGATTAATCGCTATCAGACAGGAATTATTTTTGCTGATATTGTTAAGTTCGGGTATTTATGCCATGAGTTCTGTTGAGCATTTTGATAACTTAAGCGGTAAATTATGGATAGCGGTATTGTCTGTACAAGCCGTTCCTTATGTTGCGACTTTGCTCACGTTACTGATCAGCATTGCACCCAATTATGGTAAAAAGTCCAAGCTTCTTGCTGAAGAGTTGGACGAGTAAATCTTACTTATTAACTTAAAACCATAAAGCCATAACACCACAAAGACACGAAGAGCACGAAGATTTTACCTTGGTTTTTTCTTCGTGTTCTTCGTGTCCCTTCGGCTTCGCTCAGGACAGGCTTCGTGGTGCGCAGTTAATCTTCTTCAGCCTTGACCGCACACAGGAAAAATTCAATGACCCTCATTCGCCAAGACGACTTTATCCAAAGTATCGCTGATTCACTGCAATTTATTTCCTACTATCATCCGTTGGATTTTATCCAGGCTTTACATGCGGCCTATCAAAAAGAACAAAGTCCTGCGGCCAAGGATGCCATGGCGCAAATATTAATTAATTCCCGAATGTGCGCAGAGGGACATCGACCGCTATGTCAGGACACGGGGATAGTCACTGTTTTCTTAAAAATTGGTATGGATGTGCAGTGGGCGGCCGATATCAGCGTTACCGAGATGGTCAACGAAGGCGTTCGACGCGCTTACCGTTATCCCGATAATATTTTGCGCGCATCGATACTGAAAGATCCGGCCGGAAAACGCATCAATACGGGCGACAACACGCCAGCCGTTGTTCATACGGAAGTTGTGTTGGGTAATACGGTTGAAGTCAACATAGCGGCCAAGGGCGGTGGTTCCGAGGCTAAAGCCAAGTTTGCCATGCTCAATCCTTCGGACAGTATTGTTGACTGGGTGCTAAAAACCGTACCGACGATGGGCGCGGGCTGGTGTCCTCCAGGCATATTGGGCATCGGCATCGGCGGCACCGCAGAAAAAGCTATGCTTCTTGCCAAACAAGCTTGTATGGAATCTATTGATATTCAAGAGCTCATTGCCCGTGGTGCCAACAACGCATTGGAAGAATTACGCCTGGAACTTTATGATAAAGTTAATGCGTTGGGTATTGGCGCACAGGGTCTGGGTGGTTTGACAACTGTGCTGGATATTAAAATTAAAGATTATCCGACGCATGCAGCCAACAAACCGGTTGCCATTATTCCCAATTGCGCCGCAACCCGACACGCCCATTTTGTTCTGGATGGCTCCGGCCCTGCCGAGTTTACCCCGCCACGTCTGGATGACTGGCCAAACATTACTTGGGATGCCGGCGCTACAGCCCGCCGGGTTAATCTGGATACAGTAACGCCTGCCGAAGTCGCGACCTGGAAACCGGGCGAAACCCTGTTGCTCAGCGGTACGATGTTGACGGGTAGAGATGCGGCGCATAAGCGCATGGTTGACTTGCTGGAACGCGGTGAGCCTTTGCCCGAAAGCGTTGACTTTAAAAACAAGTTTATTTATTACGTCGGCCCTGTTGATCCGGTACGCGACGAAGTCGTTGGTCCGGCCGGGCCTACCACCGCTACGCGTATGGATAAATTTACCGAAACCATGCTGGCTAAAACAGGCTTGCTGGGTATGATCGGAAAATCCGAGCGTGGACAGGAAGCGATTGACGCTATCAAAAAACATCAGGCCGTTTATTTAATGGCGGTGGGTGGCGCTGCTTATTTGGTATCAAAAGCCATACGCAAGTCACGTATTGTCGCGTTTGCAGATCTTGGTATGGAAGCCATTCATGAATTTGTTGTTGAAGATATGCCGGTTACCGTCGCGGTGGATACTCAAGGCATCTCCATCCATCAAATAGCGCCAAAAATCTGGCAGAATAAAATCGGCAAAATTCCGGTTGTTGAATCGTCGTATTAGTCGATCAAAAATTTTTTAGCGCTAACCATGAAGAATACGAAGTTATCTGTTAACTTATGACTATTCATAAGAAAGCCAGGCCATAAGGTAATGGTGTGCGTCCGCAGTTGATAGAATTAAATCAACAGCACTGTTCTATCAACATCATCATAAATGACGAGGTTTGAAAGCCGTATGAAAAAACTCCCCATCGGTATCCAAACCTTTTCGGAGCTCATTGAAGATCAGCATTATTATGTTGATAAAACGCCGTTGATTGCCGAGTTGGCGGCAACGGGAAAGTATTATTTTCTTGCTCGTCCACGCCGTTTTGGTAAATCGTTATTGATCAGTACGTTAAAGTCGGCTTTTAGCGGCGAGCAGGCGTTATTCGACGGCTTGTATTTGCAGGATCATTGGGATTGGTTGGTACGTTACCCGGTCATTCATATCAGCTTTGGGCGCGGCATCGTTACGTCCGATGTGGTGTTGGGCCAACGGTTTCGTGCCATGTTGGATGAGGTCGCCGAAAGCTATGCGATAGTTTTGCTGCAACAGGATTTGGCGAATCGCTTTGCCGAGTTAATTCAACGTTTACATCAAACGAATCAACAAAAAGTGGTGGTGTTGGTCGATGAATACGATAAACCGATCCTGGATAATATTGAAAATCCCGAGCTAGCCATTGCAATAAGGGAAGGCTTGAGAAATATTTATTCAGTGATTAAAGAT
>Ga0007800_10000294_pt1 | contig 20968 bp, 17 predicted proteins | sample CryBogmetaGMA14M_FD_60366 | JGI IMG/M metagenome (GOLD analysis project Ga0007800, IMG submission 60366) | Freshwater microbial communities from Crystal Bog, Wisconsin, USA - MA14M | ecosystem: Environmental > Aquatic > Freshwater > Lake | place: Crystal Bog, Wisconsin, USA | collected 2009-07-06 | reverse complement strand
TCTTTCGACCATCTCTGATAAGGTTTACGAACTGCACCAACAGTACTCTCAGGGCATCCGATGGATATCCCAAAGCCTCCACCGCTGCCCTCACACGAGGAACGTAGCCATGATGGTCGGAACCCCAGATATCGATGAGCATCCCATAGCCACGCCTTAACTTGTGCATATGATAGGCGGCATCTGCAGCAAAATAAGTCGGTTCACCAGTCGCCCGGACGAGGACCCGATCCTCCTCGTCCTCCTGTCCAGCCATCTTGAACCATAGGGCACCTTCCAAATCTTCGGTCTTCCCTGTTCGTCGAAGTTCATCAAGTGTGTCATCAACAGCTCCACTCTCATGAAGAGACTTCTCACTATAATATTTGTCGTGGGTTACCCCGAAGTTTTCTAGGTCATGCTTTATACCCTCTAAAAGATTTTCAGATGCAACGGAGGAGGCCATTTCGATCGCCTTTTCATCTGGCAGACTTTCGAGGAGCCGGCCAGTATCGGTCCCCATCAGTCCTTGTGCTATGTCCCGTATATAGTCCCCTTGGTAACAGTCGTCGGGAAAAACAATGTGTTCGCCGAGCAATTCCTTGTACCTCAGCATGACAGAAAGCCCTAGTATCTTCATCTGGTTTCCTGCGTCATTTACATAATACTCCGTGTTCACAGCGTAGCCGGACATAGTAAGAAGCCTGGCTAGAGAATCCCCAATAGCCGCACCTCTGCCGTGCCCCACGTGAAGTGGTCCTGTAGGGTTGGCACTCACAAATTCTAGAAGTACCCTGGAGCGGGGCTTTCCTGAAGATCTCCCGTATTCCTCTTTTTGCTCATGTATGGTGTGCAAAGCCTCATGCCAAACAGCGGGTGCAAGGAAAAAATTGATAAATCCTGGACCTGCAATTTCCCATCCTGATAATAAAGTGGGATCTTCAGTAAAGTTCTGTGCAATACTCAATGCAAGATCGCGTGGCTTCATTCCCAGAGGACCCGCCAGAATTAAAGCCGCGTTGGTGGAATAATCACCGAATCGCTCGTCCTTGGTTCTTGAAACTTCTATATTTACAGTATATTGATTAGATGCCCCCGGTCCGTTGTTCTTCGCCATACGAACCAAGGCATCCCGGATGAGATTTCTGATGACCTCTTTCATCTATTTTTCACCCCGAATTCCGACCTACTGCCAAAGGGCGCTGATTTGGGGAAAGCCATTCTCCAAGACCGGACCTGAGGAGAATTATAAAGTTCATGAGACGTGTACAGGTAGCTGTATTGGGGATTTCTAAAATCATGAATATTTTTTTCTGTATCAAGCTGGAAAACCTCCACCCATTATCATGATTTTCCTGGTGGAAGTGCCGGCGGGACACTTTTGTGAATACCCCAAGGAAAGTACGCTTCCGGTTAAAACGCCTAGATTTATTCGAGAAGATGTAAGACTTTAAAACGCAAATTTTTGAGACCTTGCGGTTATTCCTTATTGTCTTCCTCTTTATCGCTTGACGGCTCAAGAAGAGTCAAGTCTCTGACATAATCCGGACAGCGTCTGGTAGTGGCGCTTCCCATGGAAAACTTCTTGTTACAGTCCCGTCTCCATGCACACACGAGGCATATAGTCCGATCATTTTCCATCACAACAACCTCTGTCGATGATTTATTTATCAATTCTTATGGTTAGGGTCAAGGCCTTTTAATGTGGTTTGCACGTCGAAGAGCAAGCAAATTGCTCTGGACCGCATCCATGTTTTTTGTTAGAAAAGGATTGAGAGGAATGGGTTATGGAGATTGTTAATCCCGAAAATATTCGATTGGTCCCAGGAGAAAGCTTTCACGCCCTGTTCTCAGTCCAAGTGGAAGAACCAAACCGGGTAGGCTTATTCATCCGCCCTGTATCAAACGAAGTGCAACTGAGCGGGGACTCCGGAATGATCGTGAGAGCGGGATTGATCAAATTCGACGACGTGCTGCTGGTTTTGACCATGGTCAAATTGGAAAGCTTTAACGATGAGATTTTTGATATCTGGTGGAATTATCATACTGATACAGGGCCGGATGAGTTCAGGAGAATGGCTGAACAGGACAAGCTTTCGGTTCACTATTATACAGATAAAAGGAATAAGTTCGTAGTCGAAATCGAAAACCCCTTTTGCAAATTTTTTAATTACACCTCCATAATTCTTGAACAAACAAAACCATGGACTGAAATTGAGTTCGATCGTGCCTTGAGAGGCTTCTGTGCACAGTCTTATCCCAGAGACAACCTTTGGGACACCATACAATTCAAAGCAAATTTTCAAGAGCCTTTAGAAATAGCCCTCGGCAGCATAGAAAGTTATCCAGGAATTATTCCGAACGAACTTCGATCTCATTACTCTTACGTTCCCGATCGAGGACACTGCATTAGGATAATCCCCAGTATGCTGGAACCCGAGGCTAACCAAGGAAATCCTGACGAGTATCTTCATGCTGCGCCCGTGAAAACCGTTTTGCGATGCGGCATAAGGTGGGTTCGTGGACATCCGGTCGCGCCGATTCCTTTTATTCCCGGTCATGGCTTGGCCGTCCCACCGGACGACGTGGAGTTCTGAACTGAATATTTTTTGGGGGGGGACCCGCTCGATGGTCCTGTGGTTTGCCGTTTGGCAAGTCATGAGTTTAAAAAAAACGCAAGAAAGTTGCCAGAGCCTGAACCATGTCGGTACCAGAGTTGGAATTATGGAGTTCGTCCCCCGTGCCCCACATGTTTCCGTTGGATAGGTGCCTCCATTGAACGCCGAGGACGATTAGGATCTGACTTTTGAGCCGTCTTTCAAGTCCGAATCCACCGAGGAGAGACCAGTTGAATCGGGAACCTGAATTTCGATACGTTTCAGACACGTAGCTGATGCCTGCCCCGCACTCGCCGTACGGAACCATTCCCAGCAAGCCTGAAGGAAAAGTAAACTTCCCCTTTGGAAGCCAAGCAACTTCATATCCGTCTCGAAAATCTAGCCTTTTTATCCGCTCTATCTTTCCTTCATAGTATAAAACATACGAGGCGAGCAACGCTAGTTGTAACTCGCCGACTGTAGGCCCGAAGACAGTCAGGACAGGTTGTCTGGAGACGCTCTTACTTACTTCAAGGGTAGCGTAATCGAGATCCGTAGAAGTCCCGAAAGTTCTGCCATAGGCTATTTTAACGAGAAAATCTTTTAAGGGCTGAAAACCAGTTCCGATTTTTGGCAGCAGAACCTCAACAGCTTCGGCAGGAGTCCTTGGACTAAATATAGAGGGGTCCATGGTCCACGGTGCACCCAAAGGTGATTGTGAAAGACCATCCCAGGATGCGGCGGGAGTCGAAGCAACAGAAGCGACAATAGCCATTGACAAAAATACAAAGCATTTAAAGCGACAAACGAAAACCACTACATACTCCTTGAACCAAGGTTAAACCAAAATATATAGTGTCAGGCTCGCTATCACGGGTAGTTGGCTCTGTCAACAAAAAATCTGAAATGATTCTGATTCCCTTGACAGTTAATCTTTCGGTTGCTATCTCAGTATACATTAGGAGTTTATTTGACAAATCTCTGGTGCCGACTGAACCGGTCCTGGTGGGGACAGCCGAGATCACCAGTTAGGGGGTAATTGTTTCTTTGGAAGAACCTGAACGTGAGCAACAGGGAATACTGTCTCGTTGGTTAAGAAATCGAATAGGGCGGCAGCGTGGACCTAAGGTAATCCAACAAGTCATAGACGAGAGCGAGGAAAGCGGCCTTATCGATCATGACGAAGGAGAAATGATCGAGGGCATTTTTGATCTTAAACAGACCGTCGCCCGCGAAATCATGATCCCGCGCACCAGCATCGTGGCCGTAGCCAAGGACTGCTCGTTGGAACAGCTTCTCAATGCCGTTATTGAATCCGGCCATTCTCGAATCCCGGTCTACAGCGAAAACGTAGATCATATCATTGGTATTCTTAATGCCAAGGATCTCCTTCCCTTATGGCTCACTGGAGAAAAAGACATTAGGATACAGCAAATATACAGGGAGCCTTTTTTTGTTCCTGAGACAAAGAAGATTAGAGACTTACTTGATGAACTTAGAAGTAAAAAATCTCATCTTGCTGTAATAGTTGACGAATATGGTGGGACTTCAGGTATTGTTACTATCGAGGATATCGTAGAGGAGATCATAGGTGAAATCCGTGACGAGCATGACATGGAGGAAGAATTCTTTTTACCTCAGGAAGGTTCATCGGTACTTGTCAATGCATGGGCTAATCTTGACGATTTCGAGGAGCGCTTCGGAGTGGCTCTTCCCAAAGGAGGATATGACACACTAGGTGGCTTTATCATACACTTGTTGGGAAAGGTGCCTCGAAAAGGAGAAGAAATATCATATCAAGGGCTCCGAATGCGTATTCAGGGAGGCGACCCTAAACGTGTTACTCGGGTGTTAGTAACCCCGATGTCTTCCGATGAAAATGAGACACCCGTTACGTTGTCCGAACCCATACCATGATAGTATCCGTTGCCGCTGCTGCGTTGGGCGGGTTCCTGCTCGCCCTCGCCTTCCCACCTGCCGGCCTGGATTATACTGCTTGGATAGCCTTTATTCCCCTCTTACAGATCCTGCATAGTGAACACCGTCCACTTTGGGCCGGATTGTATGGAGCAGTTTTCGGCGCGGTCTTTTTTTTGATCGATGTGAGTTGGATTTACCAGACCGTCATCATTCACGGCCATTTCTCCCATCTCTCTGCTTGTGTGGTTTTCTTGGGAATGATTTTGTCTCTGACTTTTTTCCCCGCGGTTTTCGCTCTCTGTCTGTGTTTTTTTTTGAGAAAAGGGATCAAGTTTTCGGTCATCGCCCCATTTGTGTGGACCAGCCTGGAATACATCAGGTCAACCGTTTTCACAGGTTTTCCTTGGGACCTCACGGGCTACTCTCAGTGGGGGCGAGTTTTAATCGTTCAGCAGGCAGATATCACTGGAGTTTATGGCATATCCTTTCTGGTTTTGCTTGTTAACTGTACACTGTGGGAGCTACTCAGATCACTTCTCTTAGGAAGGCCGTTTCCATCGAGGTTGTCGGCAGCCTGTGCAATAACCTTCTTCCTTGCCGTGAGTTACGGCACAGTAAGAATAAGGGATTTTCCTCCCCGCTCACCTGACTCAGGAGATTTTGCGATCAGCATACTTCAAGGCAACATACCTCAGGAAATCAAGTGGGAAGAATCAGCCCGTCAACAAACCTTTTTCACGTATGAGAGGTTAGGCAAGCAGGCGATTCAAGAAGGAGCCAAACTTCTTGTCTGGCCTGAGACCAGTGCCCCTGTTCTCTTTGGGGGCCAAGATTCAGCTTGGAGACAAACCACCGATATTTCCGAGAGATTGGGAGTGCCAATGTTGGTGGGCGCACCATCATACAAGGATCTGGATGGCCGGACCAACTACTATAACAGTGCGTTTCTTGTTGAAGGAGCTATGCTTCGATATCGCTATGACAAAATACATCTGGTCCCTTTCGGCGAATACATGCCTTTGGCCTGGCTTCTCCCTTTGGGGCCGGGAATTGCTGCACGCGAGGCAGACTATTCTGCGGGTGAAAAAATGACGGTTATGAGAGTGCAAGGAGGTCCTCCTTTTAGTGTACTGATTTGTTACGAAGCTATTTTCCCTGACCTAGCACGGATGGCTCTCAAGAATGGGGCTAGGATGCTGATAAATATCACCAACGATGGGTGGTTTGGAGATACCGGTGCACCATACCAACATCTTGTAATGGCGGGAATGCGTAGTATAGAGAATCGGGTATGGCTCATACGTGCTGCAAACACAGGTATCAGCGCAGCCTTCGATCCTGCCGGCAGAATTCTAGGTCGCATACCCTTGCAAAAAGAGGCGATTCTTACTTTACGGGTCCCTTCTTCACCCCATGCCGGTTCTTTTTACAGCCGCTTTGGAGACGTGTTCGTGTGGAGCTGTAGTGCGATCTTCTTCCTGGTGGGCGTGTCGGCGATCCTGAATGGACGTGCAGCGATAACAACGTTCAGGCTCGGACTGGTTCAACTATTTCTTAGAGGATTTTGCTGTTTTCATGGTAATAACTCCAGACGAATTCAGCACGCCTTAAGAGCGTTACAACATTAAGGAGGGGCGCTTCTCATGACTGACGCAACGAAAAGGACTCTTATTAGAGTGGGTGCCGGCATAGCCTTTTTCCTTGTACTGATATGGCTGATGAGAGCGTTGGAATCGGTGACTACCATGGTTATGGTAGCGTTCTTTATCGCTTACATTCTGGATCCAGTGGTCAGTAGGCTGGAATCGCATGGTATTCGGAGGCAGCTCTCCGTATTGTTAATCCTTTTCTCCGTCTTGTCACTAGTTATCGGGGTACTGATGGTTCTCATACCTGCAATCTCTGGAGAAATATATATTTTTGCCGCCAAGGTTCCCAAGTATATTACGGAACTAAGTAACCTGGGACTCGGTATTGCGGAGAAGCTGGACCTGAGGCTCCCCAAAGACTGGGATGTAGTTACTCCTGAACTTATCGAGAAAGCAAGGCAGTTAATCCCGAGGTTAGCTGATCCTGCCGGCCGAATTGTGTCGTCTATTTTCAAATCCACTTTCGGCATTTTATCCGCATTGATTCACACTCTGCTCGTTCCCGTAATTGCCTATTACCTCCTGGTGTCATTTGCATCTCTCAAAATGGAAATCACAGACCTTATACCGCCGTATACCAGAAAGCCCATCATGGAAAAAATGAATGAAATCGACCGTGTTCTAGCAGCTTTTGTCAGGGGACAACTGACCATAGCTGCCATCTTAGGAGTTCTTTACAGCATCGGTTTCACCTTGATAGGAATCGACTTGGCTATAGTTCTGGGGATCACTTGTGGGTTTTTGTGGATAATTCCTTACATGGGCACTATCGCTGCCATCGTCGTCGGCTCTGCCATGGCCTTGGCCAAGTACGGGGATTTTGTACACGTTCTATACGTGTGGGCCTGGATTTGTATTGTTCAATTGTTGGAAAGCTACGTTTTGACCCCGAGAATAGTGGGAAAAGCCATCGGGCTTCACCCGGTGATCTACATTCTGGCTCTCTTTGTAGGAGCAAGCCTTTTCGGTTTCGTGGGAATGCTGGTTGCCATCCCTGTCACCGCAGTGCTCAAAGTACTGCTGATGACCGGCGTGGACGCATACCGCAATTCTTATCTTTACAATGATCCCAAGGGTGAAAGATCTGGAAAATCAGAATAGCCGAAACAGTGGCCAGTTTATCAACAAATGACCAAGATGGTGTCCTTTTTGTGGTTTCCACTCCGATAGGCAACCTTGGAGACATCACCGTCCGAGCAATCGACATTCTTCGCAGTGTGGATCTGATTGCCTGTGAGGATACCCGAAGGAGCAGAGTACTCCTCCAACGCTGGGACATAACCTCTGAGCTGATGAGCCTGCACCGCTTCAGTGAAAAACGAAAAAGCCAAACCATACTCGACCGTCTAAAGAGGGGAGGAAAAATAGCCCTGATTAGCGATGCCGGGACGCCGGCAGTCTCCGACCCCGGGCACCGTTTGGTGCGAGCTGCTCTTGAAGCTGGAATTCGGGTGTCGCCAATACCCGGACCCTCGTCAATCACTGCAGCCCTTTCTGCATCAGGAATTGACTGTTCCTCATTTGTCTATCTTGGGTTCGTTCCAAGGAAAAACGACGCGAGACGATCATTTTTTCATAGCCTACTCGTGGAATACCGGACGTCCATCTTTTTCGAAACCCCTAGAAGAATCTGCGTCACTCTCAGGATTGCGACAGAGGTCTTGGGCGCTAAGCCAATGGTTCTCTTCAGAGAGCTTACAAAGGTACACGAGGAAATACTTTTCGGATCAGCGGAGGACATTCTGAAAATTCTTGAGAGCAGAGACACGATCAAAGGTGAGATCATCGTCGTGGTGGAGGGGGGGATCGAAAAAACCCCTGCCATAGACTCCGACAAAGCCGTGAAAAACCTTCTCAAGGAGGGTTTCTCGGGAAAAAGATTGGCCGCTGAGGCATGTAAACGGTTCGGTGTGAAGAAAGGCGAGGCTTATGCTAAGTTTCTGGAAATCAAGAACGATAAAAAAGGATGATATACTGATGAAAGAGACGAGCCGACACGCGCAACAAGCGACCCGAATGAAAGGAAAATGTACATAAATTGCATTTTAGTGTAAGTATACTTACACTAAACAACAATCCATGGTGTGCTGATCTCCTTATGATAGCCTCAACTCCAGAACTGTTCGCAATCCTCCGCCAGTACAACCCTTGGTGGGTGGGTGGGCGTTTCCCTGATCTTCCACTATGGCGGCGGGTGGTGTTTCGAGAAATCGCTGCGTGGATGGAGAATCCTCCTGGCGGCCGAGCCTTGCTCTTGAGTGGAGCACGGCAGGTTGGAAAGACAACGCTGTACCTGCAAGCCATTGACGAGTTGCTCGACCAAGGGGTGCCCCCGACGAACATCCTTTACGCTACTTTTGACCATCCGTTGCTGAAACCCGTTGGATTGGACAACTTGCTGCGACTGTGGCGGGAATTTGAACCCGTGCGAGAGGGACCGGAGTATCTTTTTCTTGACGAGATCCAAATGGCCAAAGACTGGCAGACATGGTTGAAGCATCAGGTCGATTTTGAAAAGCGTCGGCGGATTGCTGTAACCGGTTCGGCCACACCTCTTGCTACCGAGGGTCTGGAATCGGGTGTTGGCCGTTGGCAGACCATTCGTCTCGCGACGCTGTCTTTTTATGAATACTTGCAATTGAAGAAGGTTTCCTTGCCCAGGCTCCCTGAGGTATCGTCTTTGTCCGACGTATGCGATTGGGACGAAAAGCAGTTCTTGCACACGGGCGAGGAGGCACGTCCTCTTGTCGGGTTGTTTCACGAGTATATACTGCGAGGCGGCTTCCCGCAAAGCGTGATGGTAGAGAGCATTTCCTTGGCGCAAAAGCTCCTACGGGAAGACATAGTGGACAAGGTGCTCAAGCGAGATATGACAGCCCTTTTCGGCGTTCGGAGGGTGCTGGAACTCGAGCAGGTCTTCCTTTACCTTTGCCTGCATGACGGCGGCCTGCTGGATCTGCCTCAGCTTTGCCAAAGCCTCGGACTGAGGCGGCCTACAGTGAGCAGCTTCATTGATCTGCTGGAGGCAACCCATCTGATTTACCGGCTGATGCCCTTCGGCTACGGCAAGCAGGTGTTACGGGCTCGAGCTAAGGTCTATCTGGCAGACTCGGCCATTGCACCCAGCGTGTTGCTGAAGGGTAAGGCCCTGCTCGAAGACCCGGATGCTCTCGCACGAGCGGTGGAGACTGCGTTCTTTAAGCATGTCTTGACACGCTACTATGGCCGAAGCATCGGCTTATCATACTGGCGAGGGAAAAAGGACAGGGAAGTGGATATTATCGCTGACATGGACGGTCGGCTTGCACCGTTCGAAGTGAAATATCGTGGAAGGGCGCACACTGGCCCTGGCGAGCTGAAAGGAATGGTTGAGTTTTGCGCTAAGTACCGCGTCGAACGTGGATATGTTATAACCAGGGAATTCTCCGACTTTGGCGTCATGTTCGTGGAGGGTGCACAGACACGGACACAGTTGATCAAGATCCCTGCACCTCTCGCCTGTTATTGGCTAGGGCTGCCGTAACACGACCATTTGAGTTGCCCAGGTCTCACGCCCCGGGCTAGAGATGCCGATGAAAGGGACGCGGCGACACGGGCAGCAAGCGACCCGAATGAAAGGAAAATGTACATAAATTGCATTTTAGTGTAAGTATACTTACAGCATTATCTTTCAGGGCAGCGCCTCACAAAGTCGATAACATCACTCAGTCTCCCGATGGCTACGGCTACGCAACTATCCGCACCCCCGTAATACAGGCGCAGCTCATTGCCTTGGAGAATCCAGCCGCAAGGGAAGACAACGTTTCCAACGTCGCCGCTTTTTTCATAGGGCTCTTCAGGGCCAAATATCCATTGATCGGAGCGTCTTAGCACACGGGTGGGATCTTCCTTATCCAACAGTGCAAGCCCAAGTCGGTAAAGACAACCGCCAACAGTCTCTCTAACGCCATGATATAGGATCAGCCAGCCCTCAGAAGTTTCAAGCGGCGGCGACGAAAGTCCAATTTTGTTGGCATCCCACCAGCCGCCGGTCCTCGCAGGTATTAGGACTTGATGATCTCCCCAGTGCTTCAGATCAGGTGAAAAAGATATCCAGATGTGCCTTCCAAAGCTTGAGGCCGGCACAGGCCTATGGAGCATTGCATATCTGCCCCTAAACTTGACCGGAAAAAGTGCGGCATCTTTGTCCTCTGGAGGCATGACAGGACCAAGCCTCTGAAAGTTGAGAAAATCCTCGGTCGTGGCAAGGGAGACCAGAGGTCCGGCCTCTGAATAGGCAGTGTAGGCGACAACCCAGAATCCAAGGTCCTCTATCCAGGTTACTCGAGGATCTTCGATTCCCCAGGTCTCTTCTGGGTGTCTTTCAGTCCACGGTGCAAGTGTAGGCTGCCTATCAATGTCCCAGTCGGTAAGTCCGTCGGCGCTGCGTGCGGCGCACAAATGTGAGAATCCCCGACGATCTTCCACTCTTACCAACAGCAGATACCGGCCATTTACCATTGTAGCGCCTGGATTGAACACTGAATTCACTGGATATGGCCAGTCGAGACAGGTAAGGATAGGGTTCAGCTCATACCTTTTGAACAGTGCGCGATAACAGCTATCCGGTTCATATCTCATGTGTCGGACATCCTCAGTTTTTTTCTTCAGAATTCAAGCGGGAACTCAACCGCTTGTCCGGACACAACGGATTGGCTAGCCAATTCGTAAGCTTCGTTGTACTGTTTTGCTACCAGTTCCCAGGAAACCACCTGATCAAGGTATTTCTTGAGGTTTTCTCCGAGCTTCAACCGGAGTTCTTCATCACAGGCCAGCGTGACAACCTGGTCCCTCAACATTTTCTTAGTGGTAAAAAGCAATCCGCCTTCGCTTTCAAGTGTTTGAGCGGTAAGTCCTTCCATGGGGGCTGTCGTTACATATGGTTTATTGAGTGCAATAATTCGTGCAAGCGTCCCGGATTGGGTTTCGTCGGTCGAGGGCAAAACTATGAAGTCACAAATCGCCATAACTTTGTAATATATTTCTCCGCGTGGAATGAACTCGAAATAGTGAGCCAGCCCTTTTTTTTCCAAGACTTCTAGCTGCTCTCGGTAATTCTGGTAGTCAGTCAAGTGGTTCGGATCTCTCATGGATCCGGCGGCCAAAAGGTCCCAGTCTTGGCCGGACCGTTCCAGTATTTCTGCATGAATATCTTCCCACATGGAAGTCAAGATGTCCCAGCGTTTATTGGACTGTATCCATCCGACCATGCCCACGAGGTGCTTGCTTAAGTATGGGATGTTGTCCAAAACCAGCTCTTCCTTTAGGGCCGGGACATCCCCGATGGCCCAGCGTCGATCGGGCCTAGCCCCATGAGGGACCACCATGACGTTTCTGGGGGTTTGCCAGCCTCTGCCTACGAAATTCCAGTCCAGACGCCATTTTTGATAGTGGCACTTGAACAGCACTACCCTTGCCCGTTCACACATCTGGTAGACGAAATTCGCTTCAAAATTCGTCAGCCTACCGTGGACCGTATGCGGCTCTACAATAGTGGGAAATTCATTGATTGCGTCGAGCAAATCCAGGAACCCTTCGTTTCCATCTCCCTGACCCCTCGAGTCATGGTACTCGTACAGGCCGTATTCGTGTTCCAGATGCACTGCGTAAGGGCGCAGTTGATACACTTTTTGGGCCACAGTTTTCCACCAGTCCCTCATGGACATGTCAATAATAGGGAATACGCCTTCTCCTTCGCCGTCTGTATGGCTTATTACCAGAACCTCCCTGTCAGGATTAGCCTTCTGGATGAATTCCCTTGCTTCCTCAGCAAAAGTCGCGATTCCACACAGGCGTGGAGGATAGCTCGAAATCATTACTATGGGGTCTGAATCACTCATCGAAAGTCCTTTTCTTTACGTCTAAGGCACGTTGATTCGCACAAGCGTAAGTAAATGCTTGGTTGATTGTAACGGGGACGTCGTATGCCGATTGCAGCTAACTTATCCGTTCACGGGGCTTTTACCTCAAAGAATCCTCTTTTGCAACCGGTAAAGATTATGTATATTCGTCAGATCAATCAAGTTACCTGTTTGGGCGCGCATCGGTATAAGAGGAGAAAATACGGACAGTTCTGAAGCTTCAGGAATAGCTGTAGAGAGACCTTCACCATCAATCAACAAAACAGCGTGAAAATAATTCGGTTCTATTTGGGAGGCAGGATTCTTTGAGCCTTGAGTTCCGAAAGACCGAGAACTGCAAGAAGGTAGCACACAACTGATTCTGCGCCTTGGTTGGCGCTGATTCCGCTGGAGTCGATCCCGTCGGCTACCGAACCGTCTGCAAAATCATAGAGCGCGGTATTCAGTCTATTTCGGCCCAGGAACCATTCAAAAGCAAGCCGAGCGAGTTCGAGGTACTTGTAGTTGTTTGTTACCTCTGAAGCCGCAACGTAGGCTTCCACAAGATAGCCTGCATCTATGGGCTGTTGACCAAAGAGGGCCTTTTCCCCACCTTTGGGGTACCAACCTTCATTGCCGACAAGCTCAAAATAGACTCCATTAGTTTGCTTTTTAGTAATGAAATCAAGTGATTCTAGGGCAACGTTCAAGTATTCATCACTTTGGGTTACCTGATAAGCACGTAGCAAAGCCTCTGGGATTTTAGCGTTTCCGTAGGCTATCACATCCTCGAACCACTCCCAGTCCGCGCTCCTGTTTTCTTTGTACAGGCTAACCAGATCATCAGCCAACAGAATGAGAAGTCGCTTGAATTGACTTGCTCCTTCGAATTTTTGCAAGAGATGGTACATACCTATAATAGCATAGGCCTTGGCCCTCGGTGATTCAATTTCGAGTATTCTCGGAGCGGCCTTTGCCATCATGTTTTGGGCCAGGGCCCGTATTTGCTCTTTTGTCCCCCACCTGACAACGGTCCCGAGACCCCAAAGGACCCGGCCCAACGTATCATCGCTCCCTTGGCTATCCATGAATCTTCGATCATAGGACATGAAATTATGGAAATCGCCTGTTTCTGTCTGAGAGTGATTCAGAAAGCTAACATAAGTTCGGATTAAAGGAAGCATCTGCTCATCTTTCTGCTGATTATAACAAGTCATTAGTGCGGCAAGTCCCCGACCGATATCATCAGCGCTGTACCCATGATCACGATCCGGTATACCGAAGCACGCATGTTGCAACAGACCGACGTCGTCTGATAAAGATATCAAATGATCGAGTTTGATCTCTGGGAGGGTAATCAGGGGAAGCATCTTTTGCTTCCAGGACGATATCACCTCCAAGTTCCTCCGTTCGCTGAGCATTTGTAAAAACATTTCCACGTACTGACGCCCTACCTCCCGCCATACCATTGTGCGCCCGTACTCGTAAGCCGCCTTGCGAATTCTATTCCGTCGTAAGGAATCGCCGATCATGTCGTTCAGGGCCTTGGCCATACCTTTCACGTCGCTGAAATCTACCAACACTCCCCGTGAATCCGAGAGCAATTCTTCCGCATACCAATAGGGCGTAGACACTACAGCTTTGCCCATACCCACAGCGTAAGCAAGCGTACCAGAAACTATTTGTTCTTTAGCCAAATACGGAGTCAAATAAACATCACAACAAGACATATATTCCGTTAATTCCTGCAGATCAACGAATCTGTTCTGGAACACCACATTGTCTGCTATCTTCAGGTCAATGGCTTTTCGTTCAAGTGATAAGCGGTACTGCTCGCCGTGAATCTTCTTAACTTCAGGATGCGTTGCGCCAAGAATGATGTAGACAGTGTTCGGGTATTTCTCCACAACATAAGGTAGGGCTTCCAGGGCCGTTTCTATACCCTTATTGGGACTGATCAACCCAAAAGTAAAAAGAACTGTCAGGCCTTCTACATTGAACTGTTCCTTATAGAAGTTAGAATCAACAAAAGGAACGTCAGGAACACCATGATGTATTAATGAGATCTTGTCTTGGGGAACGCCATATATCTCATGGAGCATCCTGACCCCCTTTTGACTCATGGTGACAAGTCGCTGGGAGCAGTTTATGACGTCCTCCAAGGCTTCCCGGTAATCGCTGGGAGGATTTTCTAATATCGTGTGAAGGGTTGTTATTACGGGCTTTTTCAAATGAGACAGCAGCACTGAAAGGTACTTGCCGGCATCACCCCCGAAGATTCCGAATTCGTGCTGTAGGCTGACTATCTGTGCCGATGAACCGTTAAGATATTCGGCCGCACGAGCATAATCACGAATTACGTTCTTTCTGATCTCAAACGTAACCTCAGGCGGGTAATCGTACCCACCTGCTCGATCAGTAATGGCAACAACGCGATATGGCTTGTCTCCCATTTCCTGCGAGATGGAAGTACCCAGGTCGTTGGCGAATGTCGCAATCCCGCACGTTTTTGGTACGAATGTCCCGACGTAAACTACGTCGAGATCTGATACCAATATCGGCTTTTCTCGTTTGATTCTTCTCACGCGTGCTCCTGCATACTCTTATCGCTTGCTTAGAATGCCTCGCTGATTTATGATTCGATTCACTAATTAAGTGATCCTGTTGGGGGACTGTTACTTCAAGATGGTACATTTCTTGACCATTGGACAGTTTTTGTCAAGTCCAGGGGGGCTCAGAGGAGCCTTGAGGAGACAATGACTCAATGCCTGAGCGGGTCACCAACGAACGTGGGGACTGTCAGCCCAGGCAGAGTCTTGACATTCCGGGACTTCAAGGCAAATAGTGAGTTGCTTGAGAACGAGTATGCTAATATGTATGAGAAATGTTTGTTTTTTGCTTGTGATAAAGCAAACGGTAACATAATGACGAAACGCCTTACGGACTGAGGTTTTAGGAATGCGTATTGCGATGTTGTCCCCGATAGCGTGGCGGACTCCCCCTCGACACTACGGACCATGGGAACGGGTTGTCTCTCTTCTCACAGAAGGTCTTGTTGCAAGAGGCATTGACGTCACACTTTTTGCCACGGCAGATTCGGAAACACGTGGGAGAATTCACTCAATTGTTCCAAGGCCTTACGAGGAAGACAAGAGTCTGGTTCCCAAGGTCTGGGAATCACTTCATATCAGCGAGGTTTTCGAGAGAGCACAAGATTTTGACTTGATCCACAATCATTTTGATTTCCTGCCTCTCACATACTCAGGTCTAGTGAAAAGGCCGGTTCTCACTACGATCCATGGCTTTTCCTCTGATAAGATTCTGCCCGTTTACAAAAAATACAACGAAACAAGTTATTATGTATCAATCAGCGATGCTGATCGGTCACCCGAACTTACCTATAGTGCAACCATTCACCATGGGATAGACGTGGAAGCTTTCACTTTCAACCCGTTCGGTGGAGAATACCTATTATTCTTTGGCCGAATTCATCCTGACAAAGGTGCTCGAGAAGCCATTCAGATAGCTCGACTGGCGAACAAGGATTTGTTGATCGCGGGAATAATTCAGGACGAGTACTATTTTGAAACCGAGGTTAAGCCGCATCTGCATGGCAGCCAGATTAAATATGTGGGAAGCGTAGGCCCAGACCGTCGGGACATCCTTCTTGGCGAGGCAGCGTGCCTTTTACATCCAATAAACTTTAATGAGCCTTTCGGTTTGTCCGTTGTTGAGGCCAATGCATGTGGCACACCAGTAATAGCGTTCTCACGGGGTTCGATGCCGGAAATCATAACGGACGGTGTGAATGGTTTTCTTGTATCGAGCTTGTCCGAGGCGGTCAATGCAGTAAAGAGGATCCAGACCATATCCCGTCCTGCTTGCCGAGAAGTCGTGGAAAACCGATTCTCGAGAGATCGCATGGTTGACGATTATTTGAAAGTGTACAATCGGATCGTGGAAGAAACGAGAACAGAAGATCGCCGTCCATGGGGATACTATGAAATTCTCTCCGACTCTCCAGATCACAAGGTGAAACGTATTGTCGTCTACCCGGGAAAGAGACTGAGCTTACAGCGCCATAAGCACCGCAGCGAGAATTGGACAATTGTAAGCGGCCACCCTATCGTTACACGGGACAGTGAACAGGTCCAGTTAAATCCAGTAGATTCTATACAGATTCCCAAGGAAGCGAAACACCGCATCTTCAACCCTGGTCCTGGTGATGTGGTTTTCGTGGAAGTACAAACAGGTGATTACTTTGGTGAAGATGACATTGAGCGTTTTGAAGACGACTTCGGCCGGGTGTAGTCAATGACCATATATCCCAAGGACTTCATAGTGCGTCGCTTCGAAGGGAATCCGATCCTCACGAAGGATCATGTACCATACCCAGTTGAAACAGTTCACAATGCGGCGGCAGTCAAAACTCGCGGCGAATACATACTGGTTTTCCGTTCGCATCTCAGAAATGGCCGTTCCATACTGGGATTGGCGAGGAGCAAGGACGGCTGTAATTTCATTGTTGACCCCGAACCCTTTATGGTGCCTGCGAGAGAAGGCGTTTTCGCTGAGTACGAGGAATTCGGAATTGAAGATCCTCGTATATGTCAAATTGACAATGATTTTCTCATCACTTACAGCGCTTATTCCAGGCATGGTGTAAGAATAGGTCTTGGCAAAACCTTTGATTTTAGGTCCGTTGAACGAGTAGCTCTGATCACGCAAGCCGATTGTCGCAATGTGGTACTTTTTCCCGACAAGTTTCAAGGGCGATTTGCTCGTCTTGACCGTCCGCATACTGAAATAGCTCCGTGGTCTATCTGGATTTCATTCTCCCCTGACCTTGTTCACTGGGGTGATTCTCAAGTGATCATGAAGCCGGCCCCTTACCATTGGGATCAGATGAAAATCGGCCCAGGAGCGACGCCTTTTCGGACATCCGAAGGCTGGCTTCATATTTATCACGGAGTCTTCCAGACCATGGATGGAGCAGTTTATCGGCTGGGCGTAGCTTTGCACGATCTTGAAGATCCTGCAAAGATTCTGGGCGTTGCTGACGAGTGGATTCTTCAACCCGAGGATCCATGGGAGGTGACAGGTTATGTCCACAACGTGGTCTTCACCTGTGGTGCAATCCCCGAAGACGACGGCACTGTTAAGATCTATTGGGGCGGAGCTGATACCGTAATGTGCATGGGAACGGCAGCAATAGATGATCTGGTGGGTTTATGCCTAAGTGCTTCACGACCCCCCACTTAATCTAATCTTTCTGTTTTGGCGGGCAGGTCAGATTTTCAGGTTCTCGGTGTGTTGAGCCAGACTGGGGTTTTCATGTAGAGTATGCCGTACTTTTCTTTAATCATTGCGTCCAATTCCGGTGCTCGCTCGAAATCGATAGGCAACTGAATATGACCCTCCAGTTCCAGAAGCACTTTTTTCTTCCCCTGTTTAGCTAATGATTCAATGGTGCTGTAGAGACTCTCGACATTCAGCACATGGCCGCCATCGATCTTTTCCACTCGCTTGAGGTATGATGACGTGTCGACTAGTCCGTATTCAGGAAATATCTCGGATATGATCACGATTTTTTGATAGGGGAGATCCGGAAATTGATCCTCGTACTTGGCCCGAAATGTATCTCCAGATTTTCCAAGATTATCTATGCAATTCAAGGTCAATTCTACGAACCCTATTCCACAGTAAATAAAGTAATTCGCACGGGTAAAAATCCTAGGAACAAGCCTTGGCAGCCCAGGCGTAATCTTTCCCCGGATCTCTAATACCTTGCCTTCCCGTATAACCTTTACCGTTAAGTCTTCACCGACCTTCTTACGGTTCAGAATCTCGCCGAAATAAACCTTCTGCCCGAGGGGTTCAAAGTAAATTTCCCCGAAGTTGTCAATTTCATGCCCATCTATTTCCATCAAGATATCGTTATTGGCCAGACCGAATTTGGAGGGACCGCCATCCGGAATGACGTAGTCGAGAAGTACCCCTCCCTGGTCCAGTTCGAGATTGTAGAAATCTTTCAGCCTCGGGAACAGCGGTTGGACTACGTAACCCCAACGGGGGAGAAGGTCCTGTTTGTCTAATAATGGTATGAGATCCTTCACCAGGTTGATCGGAACAAAAAAATTAATTCTGTCACTGGTCCTCATTCCTTGAAATGCAATCCCCACCACTTTCCCGTCCTTAAGGACAGGCCCCCCGGAGTTACCCCTATTTTGCTGTAATGATGCCTGGACCATGAGCCAGCGATCCAGCGAATGGGCATATTGGCTCACCTCTATCCTGCTGATCTCTCCCTGTTCAGACTTGCTCAGCCTCTCCCCTCCCAGGGGGTAGCCCCATCCCGTGACCTTGTCGCCAACCCGGAGCATGTCGCTGTCACCTAGTTCCAGTGGTGTGACAGGACCGTTGAGCCGTTCGTAGGTCACCAGCTCCTCAGGTTCCATCTGGAGCACTGCGAAATCTGCGGAGTTGCAGATTCCCACTTGCCGCACCGTATATTGCCTCTTCTCACGCCCGTTTGACACCTTTATGCTTTGGGCCATGGAAACTGCATGTGCATTGGTCAAGATAAGTCCTGTCATACCAGGAAAGTTTTTTTCATCTCTGAAAAAGAATGCGCTACCTTTTACTGTATTGAAGTCTGGTGTTTTCCATGGTTTGTGATAGTATCCAGAGTATTTTGTGGCAAGTATCCGTAATACTTGGGTTTCAATGATCGAGTTAAGTTGGCTACTCCAGGAGACACCCCCACAAAGCAATAACAGGAGGCAACACAGAATACTGAATCGGCCAAACTTCATTCCGCTCTGTTCCTCAACAATCTAACCCGAGACAAATTATTCGGATTCATATCATATCATCTAAGCCTTGTGAGAGCCTATCAATAGCGTGTATATTCAATGCAATCCAGCTCAAATTCTTTTATAATCTCTTCTGTGAGCGACGGCCGGACTTTGGACAGTATTTCAAGGAAGATGTCTGTATTAAGCCGGTAGTCTTCACCCCCTAGCAATTCCCTTTCGAACGCGACCTGTGAGACCTTCTGGAACAGATACTCGATGTCTGCAGGTGTAAAAAGAGGGATCAGAGAAACTATCTTATCCGTATCAACCTTTCCGGAGTTCGTCTTGGAAAGGTAATAGTCGAAAATGGTGCGGCGACCCTGCACATCGAGGCCTCCTACTGGAATTATGCAATCGAATCGCCCTGGCCTCAGTAAGGCCGAATCTAAGTCTCGTATATAATTTGTAGCACATACAAGAAGGATTTTCTCTCCCCGTCTCTTCAGAAGTGGCACCTGCTTGAGAAACTCGTTGGTGATAGATTTGTCGATACGTGAGGCTTGATCCCTATTGCCTGCGATCTCCTCGAACTCATCAATAAATATGACAGCTTCATCCAAACCGGCTGCCCCTTCCATAAGGAGTTTGAGATTACGACCGAGACGGTCTTGTCCATCGGCCATAAGATCGCTTGGACTGACCTCGATGTACCACCACTGAAGAACACTCGCTATTGCTCGTACAAAGTAGGTTTTGCCCGTACCAGGAGGGCCAAAGAAAATTATGGTTCTCGGCGGTATAACGCCGTGTTTCTGAGCGAGATCAGTTTCTGTGAGGGGCAAAATAATTCTCTTGGCCACTATCCTCTTGGGAGGCTGGGAATCTGAAATCGTGTCCCAAACAGAACGATCCACCATTTGCGCCCCAAGATCTCTAAGAAGCCGCGCTATCTCTTCCTCCCGGAGTTCCTGCCGAACAGTGTCCGTGTTTTCGAGAAAATCCAGACAAGCCACTTTTATGCCTACGTCCCTACCGAGCTTTTCCGACAGAAACCACTTGTGCTGGAGAATCTTCAGCCACAGATCCCCTGCGATGTCCGGTTCAAATTTGTGCCCGCTGTAGTCAAGAATTTGAGAGGCACATTCCTCTGGACTTGGTAGATTAGCTACTATTTCCATAAGGTCCTCCGAAAAAATAAGACGGAAATTCTCAGCCGAGAACGTCCGTGATAGGATGCCGTCTTATCGGTTATCGCCCTAAGTGTCAAGGCCTGCTCGTATAAGTCAACCATATCAGCAACAAGTTCGGTGAGTTGAAATCCTCCGGTAGTGAACCGTTAGTATTGGTACATCGTAATCGATGGAAACTCAGAGGTTGAAGTGGTAAAATGTTACTAAACGAGGATATTTTCGCCTTGAAGTAAATGAACGGTCAACGTAACCGCTTGCTGTATTGTGATCCATGAATCAGAACTTGATAATTGGATATCAAACACATAAGGGTCTTGGTGAGAACCGCCAATGAGGACAGCCTTTTTATAGACGAAGAATTGGGGTTATTCATTGTTGCCGATGGAATGGGCGTCCATAATGCGGGTGAAGTTGCTAGTGAACTTGCGGTGCAGGAAATACCAAAGCAGGTCAGGAATGGGCTCGCACTTGATAAAGAAGCCTTTTCAGTCATCAAGGATGCAATACGAGAAGCTGATAGGGCTATCCTGGAGGCTTCAAAGAGGGAGCCTGCCTGGACTGGTATGGGAACGACCGTCGTTCTAGCTTTTCTCCGAGGAAATAACGTAACTCCTCAAAAACCCCGGCTAAGGAGACTCCTCCGCCCAGTGTATTGACGCTTGGGTAGGTTCTTTGACGGTTTTCATGGCCGTGGTCAACTGTTACTCCTTGAGGCAACTGTGTGTGAGAACAAAATATTGTGTGTCACCTCAAAAAAGAACGCGACTTGAGGAAGGAAATATGCTTTACAGGGGGCATGAAAACCACCCCAAAGATTCCCGAGATTCGCGAGTATGAGCGCACACCTTTGGTGACGGCTCTGCTGGAGATTATCCGGATCCAACAGGAGCAGATTCAGGAACTGAGAGACGAGATAGCCAGGTTGAAGGGTCAGAAGCCCAAACCCAATATAAAGCC
>Ga0007800_10000292_pt1 | contig 21020 bp, 25 predicted proteins | sample CryBogmetaGMA14M_FD_60366 | JGI IMG/M metagenome (GOLD analysis project Ga0007800, IMG submission 60366) | Freshwater microbial communities from Crystal Bog, Wisconsin, USA - MA14M | ecosystem: Environmental > Aquatic > Freshwater > Lake | place: Crystal Bog, Wisconsin, USA | collected 2009-07-06 | reverse complement strand
AGCAAAGCCTGCAGGAGAGGGATGGCCTGTTCGACAGCGTTGACGCCTAGATGGGAAAGGCCGGAATGTACAGAGCGTCCTTTGACCTTTATTTCCATCTGGAGGGCACCAAGACCGGCGATTGATACAAAACCGAAATTGGAATCCAGCGAGAAAACGCGTGCGTTAACCACCGGGTCCAGGAAAGTATCCAGGTAACGCAACTGGCTGGCCTGGCTCAGTTCTTCGTCGACCGTGATGGCTATGGAAACGTCGTATTTTAGCTTGTGGTTCTGCAAGGCCTCTAGTGCCATAAGCAGCGAGACAATAGAGCCTTTCATATCGGCACTGCCACGGCCGTAGACCCGTCCTTCCTCAACACGCGGCTTGAACGCGTCCCAGCCATCGGCGGGTACGACGTCGATATGCCCATAAAATATCAGCCTGGGTTTTCCCGGTTCGCGCCTGTGGCAGATGAGAGCGCAGCGGCTTTCGCGTCCTTCGGCGTGCTCTGGCGGGATATTTATGTAGTGCGTGCTGCAACCCACCTGACGGAATAGCGGTTCGAGATAGTCCACGGCCTTGTCGTAATTCCTGCCCGGGGGAACGGTGGTATCGATGGATATGAGATCGCACAGCGTTTTTAGATAATCCATGTTTTCCTCCAGCGGAGCGTTTTTTCCGCGGATGCTACACTATAATATAGGTAGTTGCTTTCTCGAGTTTTTATGCTCAAGATAAAAATATGTATATGGCATAATAATAGCACTTCACAGATAATGGTAGTGATAAATTTGTTTTAGAGGGAGGCTGAATATGCTAGGGGTCAATGTCAGAGGCTATTCGCGCGGCATTCCTACAATCAGGACACAACAAACCATGCGGGAACACCCTGAAGAAACTTTGCTCGTTTGGTGGATACGGGATGGGCCAAAGATGACATAACAAGACTGGGCGGCAACAGAGGGTATGCCGTAAACTGCCAGAGAGGGGAAGCTGACTGGGATCTGGAACTCAAACCGATCATCTGAAATTCCCTACTACTGGATAAATCCCCCGGGAATAAAAAGGCCGCTCGTTCGAGCAGCCTCGCTGATTTATCAAGATTGTTTAAGATTGAGGTCTGAGCAGCGTGCACTGGCTGAGGGGAATGTCGGTGCGCTCTTTCTCGGCCTTGCGCACCAGCATCTTGAAAATATCGCCATCCACGGTGGAGCTTACCAGCTCATGCCCGCGCATCCTGACAAAACGCTCCATGTTGCGCTTATTGAGAGTATCTCCAACAACCTCTAGAATCTCACCAGGTTTGATCTCGAGCAGCTTGTCCTTGATCATGATATTGGGTTCGGGGCAGACTTTGCCGCGCGTATCGAGTGTTGCGACTACTGTAACTTCGGCCATACGTCACCTCTCCTAAAGTCTTCACATTAAATCTAGCCTGCTGATTGCGGTCTGTCAAGTTGAAAAATATTGCCTAAAAAAGTATTGACTTCTAGGAATTCCATCTATATAATTTATGGCGAAATAATAATACACTTATATTACTCGCTCAAATAATGACATAACGCAAAAGGGGGTGATGGCCGCAAACACCAATATTGTTGAGAAGCACGAGCAAATTGTATTATAATCCAGAAGGAGGACAGATTGCTGAAATTTCTGGGTAAAAGCAAGTGGATAATTCTCGGCGGCCTAGTTTTCGGCGTGCTGGGTGCGCTTGCGGTGAACTGGGGCAATCCCAATAACATGGGTATTTGTTCCGCATGTTTCCTGCGGGATATAGCAGGCGCCCTCAAGTTGCAGGCTAATGCGGCGGTGCAATATCTGAGACCTGAAATATTCGGGTTTGCACTGGGCGCTTTTGGAACGTCACTCGCTTTCCGCGAATGGCGTCCCCGCGGTGGCTCTTCTCCTATTATTCGTTTCATCCTGGCCATGTGCGTCATGATTGGGGCTCTGGTATTCCTGGGTTGCCCAATCCGAATGCTGCTGCGCTTGGGCGGCGGCGATCTGAGTGCACTGGTGGCACTGGGCGGACTTATCGTGGGTGTCCTGGTGGGCGTATTCTTCCTGAAGAAAGGCTTTACCCTCGGACGCGCCACCAAGATGCCGGCTGCTGCCGGACTTATTATCCCCATATTCGCTCTCGCTCTATTCGTTCTTTTGGCTATTAAATCAGGCGTATTGGCTTTCACCCTCACCCCTACGGCACCTGGCGCACAGCACGTCAATATATGGCTGGGCCTCGGCATCGGCCTGGTGGTCGGTTTCATAGTTCAGCGTACGCGTTTTTGCTCTATCGGCGGCTGGCGCGATCTTTTCCTAGCCAAGGATTTCTACCTGTTTAGCGGCTTGATGGCTTTTCTAGTCGGCGTACTGGCGACCAACTACATCGTCGGCAATTTCGCTACCGGTGGCTTACTCGGCTCTCCTCATGGCGATATCCTGTACCATTGGGGTTTCACCAAGCAACCCATCGCTTTACCTTATACCGATATCACAAATGGAGCTACCGCCTTCTCACAGTATCTCTGGACGTTCCTGGGCTTCAGCCTGGTGGGTCTGGCTGCCACTCAGATGGGCGGCTGCCCGTTGCGCAATACGGTGCTGGCTGGTGAAGGCGATACCGACGCCGGTATCAGTATACTGGGGTACATTGCCGGTGGCGCTATCGCTGTGAACTTCCTAGTTGCGTCCAGCGGGACCGGACTGGGTAAATACGGCCCGTGGGCTGTTGTAGCTGGATTGGTGTTCTGTCTTGGAATAGGTTTCATGATGCGGGAAAAGGAAGCCGCTTAAAGTAAATATTCTCAGGGAGTTTTGAATCATGGAGGCTGCCAAACAAAACAAGGTAAAGTTCGTAGGCGATGGTATCATCATTTTTCATGACGTCGCCGGGGCGATGAAGGGCGACAGGACGGTAAGAGCTGCCGGGTACGATACCAAACTTGTGGCACCGCCGCCCGAACTGCGCATGGGCTGCGATCTGGCGCTGGAGGTAAACCTGGTGGAGCAGGCCGGAATAGAGCGGTTGTTCAAAGAAAAGGATGTACCCTTTGTGCGCTTTCTGCCGTTGACCAAGAACGCTTCCCAGATGTGCGATATCGTCAAAGTAACCGATTTCGGCAAATGGGTGATGGTCAAGGCAGGCAACATGAAGCTCTCCTTTGAAAAGGGAAGCGGGGTTATCGTCAATATCTCCGGCGGCGGATGTCCTGATATCCCGTACCTGAACGCCGAGATGGTGGACAAGCCGCTCGCCCTGGCGCCCCACCCTAACGAGCTGGGTTACACCCTGTGCGCCACCATGCTGCAGCGAGCCTACGAAGAAGCCCTTAATATCTTCAATGGAGGTAGCCGTCCATGATGCTCCTTTTTGGCACTCTGCCGGACAAAAACTTTCCCATGACCTACGGCCAGGTGCGGCCAGAAGGTGACTATCTGTTTGCCGATGGCCAGCGTTTTTCGCGTACGCAGGGCACTGGCGCCATGATAAGCGCGGCGCTGGCCATCACCAACTACTTTAAACTTGATGCTCCCTATGTTCTGGTGGCCGGGGATATCGGTGACGGCAAGGGCACGAGGGACATTTACAAATATCTCACCGAGCACGTCGTTGAACTCGCGCCGGAAGTCCTTACCATGCACTACAGCCTGCCTATCATGGCGCTGCTCAAAAAACTATGCGAGACAATAAAGGGCTGTACAACGCGGCCCTTTATGATAGCAGACGCCGGTGCCATGTATGCCGTCAAGGGAGCCGGGCTGGCCTCCGAGTTCGATATATTTACGCCGGATCCTTCGGAGATAGCCTTCCTGGCCGATCCGCAGGCTACGCATCCTGCCTACATATCACACTACCTGTTTGCCTGCGATGCTGACAAGATTCCCGGCCAGATAGAGGATGCGTTCAAGAATAAAAGCGCGGCCAAACTCCTGCTTGTAAAAGGGAAAACGGACTATGTCGCTACGGACGGGCATATACTGGCGACCATCACTGAACCCAATGTGCCCACTCTGGAACCTATTGGCGGTACAGGCGATACTATTACCGGTCTCGTCTCCGGACTGGTATATGCCGGACTGGAACCTAAGGATGCCGCTATTTTTGCCTGCCGCACCAACCGCACGGCGGGTATGCTGGCCCAACCGACCCCCGCCACCAAGGTCAAAGAAATAATCGATCAGTTCCCCATAGTAGCCAAGCAAAATTACTGCTCCTGGAGCGGTGTGTGCTACAACGATGCTTGTAAATAGGGAGGGATTATGTTTGAAGTCGATACTCTGGGTCTGGCCTGCCCCATTCCCGTGGTGCGCGTGCAGAAAGCTATGGCAAGCCATCCGAATGAGCCTCTGCTGGTGAAAGTGGACAATGGTACAGCCAAAGAACATGTGACGCGACTGGCCGATAGCAAGGGCTACAGCGTAAAAAGCGAGCAACTGAAGGGTGAAATACACCTCGTGATAACTCCGAAATCTTAAGGGGGGCAATATGGTTAAAGAGATAGATTGCCGCAAGCAGACCTGCCCATTACCGGTTGTGAACACCAAGAAAGCCCTGGAACAGTCCACCGACGAAAATCTGGTTGTTGTGGTTGATAATATTGTTAGCCGCGATAATGTTAGACGTTTCGTGCAGAGCCAGGGGCACAAGGTGGATATCGAAGACAGGGGAGGCGGGCTGTTCTATATGCATATTACGCGTAACCCCGAGGCGGGTAAGAAACCTGGCGCGGCGGCGAATGTGCCCACCACCGGCGGAGTAGTAGTATTTATCACTACGGATCAGTTGGGTGTAGGTGATGAAAGGTTGGGAGGGATACTCATGAAGGCCTTCCTCAATACCCTGCATGATTCCGAACCCAAACCCGAGAAAATCATGTTCATCAATAACGGCGTTAAACTTACTACCGAGGGCTCCGAGGTGCTGGACAGCCTGGCGGCGCTGACAGCGGATGGGGTGCAGATAATGTCTTGCGGAACCTGCCTTAACTATTATGGAATTCTCGACAAGCTGAAGTTCGGCATCGCCGGCAATATGTACGACATCGTAAATGTGCTTCTGGAGGCCGGCAAGGTCATTAAAATCTAGGTTTCGGGTTAGGGCATCATAATAATCCCTTCACCGCAGATGAGGGGATTATTTTTTTGACTGACGCTCTCAGGAGTCTAGATATCTGAGCCTTTCGCAGTCTCCCAAATTGTTTCCGAGAGCGAGGGGTGTGGATGAAGGGTATTAGCCAGGTCTTCGACGGTCGCGTTTAACTTTATCGCCAGCGCGCACTCGGCAATGAGGTTTGAAGCCCCGCTCCCGGCGATATGGACTCCAATCACTCTGTCACTGTCCTTGTCAGCCACTATCTTGACCAGTCCGCGCCTCTCACCCAGTATGGTCGCCGAAGCATTGGCCGCCATGTTGGCGCGAAGGCATCTAATTTTCAGACCTCTCGATAAGGCTTCAGCCTCGGTGAGCCCTACCCCGGCTAGCTCGATAGACGTGTAAACGCAACGCGGGATGGCGGAATACTCCATAACCGAATTTGCGCCCATCGAATTTTCGGCGGCAATACGTCCTTCAGCCATGGCTACATAAGCTAGCATGGACTTACCGGCTACGTCGCCCGCGGCAAAAATTCCTGGGACACTTGTGCGCATGTGGTCGTCCACTTCAATGCCGCGAGTGCCTGTCTTTACTCCGCAACCCTCTAAACCCAATCCTTCAAAAAAGGACTGCTGGCCGATAGCGAAGCAGACTGCTTCGGCATCGAGCGTGTTTTCCACATCGCCGCAGATGAAATGCACGCGCTTTGTGCCCTCAAGAGACTCGATGCGCTCGATGCGAGCGCCCGTGTGTATCTGGATGCCGTCCTTTTTCATCGCTCGCTCCAGTATCTGTGTAGTGTCTGCATCCTCGCTAGACAGGATACGGGGCATAATTTCCAGAATAGTAACGGGGGTGCCCAATCCGTTCAAAATCGAGGCAAGTTCCACGCCCACCGCGCCACCCCCTATCATGATGAGGCTCCGGGGAATATGCTTGAGTTCTAGAACGTCGCTGGAGTACATGATAGACGCGCTGTCGGTCCCGGGGACGTCCAGATGGAGAGGAACGGAGCCTGTCGCGAGTATGATCTTATCTGCTTTCAGAGTCTGAACGGCCCCATCGTCTCCGGCTATCTCGATGTCGTTCGAGGGGTACAGTCGAGCCTTGCCACTGACCACTTTTATGCCGTTTTCATGCATAAGCCGGGCCACACCGGATGTCAGAATAGAAATAACCGCATTTTTACGCTCACGCAGCTTATCCAGTTCGATAGTTGCCGGGCCGGTATTGACGCCGAAGTGGGCGGCACTATTGATTGAGCGCATAAGGGCAAGGGAATGGAGCAGCGTTTTGGCGGGTATGCAGGCCCTGTTGAGGCAGGCTCCGCCGAGATCGCCTTTTTCAATAAGGGCGACATGGGCTCCCAGTTTGGAAGCGCGGAGAGCGGCGCTATAGCCGGCAGGACCGCTGCCGATGACCGCAACATCAGTCGTAAGGTCGGGCATCTCCTTTTCTCTATTTCAGTATCAAATCGACATATTCTTTAGAAGATAGGAGACCATCCAGTTCTTCAGGATGGTTGGGTTTGAGGAGCACTATCCATCCCTGTTCATAGGGTTCTTTATTGATCAGGCCGGGTTTTTCCAGGATAAGGGAGTTGGTTTCCAGCATAGTACCGCTGAGTGGGCTCACGAGGTCGGCGGCGGTCTTCGAGGACTCAAAAGAGCCAAGAGTCTCCCCGCGTTTAATAAGAGTTCCAACCTTTGGTAAATCAAGATAAACTATGTTTTTAAGCTGTTCCTGGTAGTGGTATGTCATGCCAAGCCGGACATTGCCGTCAGGTTCTATTTTGCACCAGATGTGTTCCGGGCTATACAAGAGATCACTCGGATGCATGGCACCTCCGCGGACGAGATATTTCAATCGTCGTAAGCATATCATAGATAATGGGACAGATAAAGCTATTTGGGCGTTTTTTAGTATTGACAGCGCTTTCCACTAAGTAATAAACTTAACGCGGCTAGTCCATAGTTAGAATCAACCTGGGAGGTAAGCAAATTGCCGGAAGAAGAAAAAGACAAAGCCCTCATTGTTTTTGACTACATCTACCATGCCATGCGAGCCAAGCCGGTACTTGAAGAAGCCGGTTTCAAAGTACGAGAGGTAGCCCCGCCGGTGGAGTATCGCACCGGCTGCGACCTGGCAGTGGAGGTGGATGCCACCGATGTGGATGCCGCCGAGAACGTCCTTATCGAAAAAGGCGTGATGATACTTGATATTCTGTTCATGCCCAAGGGGGCCAAGCTGATACCCGTCTATCTTACCAAACTCATTAAAACGGTGGATTACGGCGACTATGTCATGGTGCGCTGCGGCAATATGAAAATTACCTATCAAAAGGGCAGTGGCACCATTGTCAACATTTCAGGAGGTGGCTGCCCCGATATCCCCTTCCTGGGAATGAAGCTCTACGGTACGATAATCGGCAAGGGACCGCGCCCTCGCGCTCTAGGTAAAACGGTATGTGCCTATACCCTTGAACACGCTTACGATAAGGCTCTGGAAATCTACCGCAAAGAGTCAGGCAAGAAGAAGGGGAAATAGAGATGTTGCTGCTAGTTGGTACCATACCTATAGAGACTCTGCCCCTGACCTACGGCCAGGTGCATTATCAGCCTGACAAGCTCACTATTGGGGATTATACTCTCGAAGGCCAGTATGTGACACTGGGCACGGCGGCTATGATTTCGGCGGCTTCTGCTACCTGCCAGGCACTGGGTATCACCGAGCCCTACGCGGCGGTGGTGGGGGACACCGGCATGGGCGAGGGCACGATGAAACTTCTCAAATTCTTGACTGAGGAGATCGCTAAGCTAGCTCCCAGTGTAGTTACGCTGCACTATATTTTGCCGACCCGCGACCCTTTTATCAATTTTGTCAACGCCGCCCATAAGATGGAAAAGCGACCATTTCTCATAGCCGACGCTGGCGCTTTGCTCAATGCCAAGGCCGTCAAACTAGCGCCAAAATTCGACCTGTTCACGCCCGACCCGGGCGAACTGAGCTTCTTGGCCGATCCTGACGCGGCCCACCCGGCATACGTTCAGCACTTCATATTTGATGTCGATCAGACCGAAGTACCCCGGTTGAGCCAGGAGGCTTTCGCTCACGGTGATGCCCCGCGCTACATGATCGTCAAAGCTCCTATCGATCACGTAATCGTAGATGGCAAAGTCGTGGCTGTCGTCAAAGAACCCAATATTCCTGCCATGGAACCTATTGGAGGCACCGGAGACACTATAACCGGAGAAGTATCGGCGCTCATTTCCAGTGGCATGGACGTGGTCGAAGCCTGCGTGGCTGCCAGCAAGATAAACAGGACCGCTGGAGAACTGGCGCATCCGACTCCCGCCACCACAATCGCTCAGTTCATCCCGCATATTCCGGAAGCTGTGAAGAAAATAATCGGCTGAAAGTAGAGCGTTAATCGCGTTGGTCTCCAGCTAAAAGTGAGGAGCAGAGGAGGAGCTTTGAAATGGATCAGGCTAACATATCGCCTAACGTAAAATCACCCCGATGGAAGCCAAGCTTCAAATTAGGCGGCAATATGGCACTCATCACCGGCATCACTATGGGTCTGCTCGCGGCGGCGGTGCAGGGGTATTTCGGGTTACAGCCGCCCGCTGGTGACGGCATATGCGCCATTTCTCATCCTGCCAATATAGTAAACTGGCTGGTCAACAACCTAACCGGCTGGGTTATGGGATTCTTCCATGCCGCAGGCACAAAGTTCACCATTCACAGCATTTTCGTGACTGTACCTGTGCTTACATCGGTTGGTTTTATAATCGGGTCTTTTATAGCCGCCAAGAAAAATAAGGAATTCAAACTGCGCCGCGGTCCGGTGCGGGACAACGCGCTGGCATTCATACTGGGTTTTCTCATTATCAATTTTGGCCTGTTGTGGGGCTCGTGCCCCATACGCACCGCTATCCTGGCATCCTATGGGATGTTTTGGGCCATACTCATGCTGGGGATGATTGTGCTGGGCGTAGTGGTCGCCTGCCTTTATATCAAATGGAAGGTTAGGAGGACACAATGACAATATTTGCTGACTGGAAAATTGGGCTTGCTACGCTCATTATCGGCACGATTGTGGGATATCTCGGCCAGCGCTCGCGTTTTTGCACCATATCGGGCATTCGCGATTTTTTCTTGGTCAAGGACAGCTACCGCCTTAAGGGGCTGATTGGCATCGTTATCGGAGGCGTTATAGGATTTGCCTTGGTGAACAAACTGGGAGGGACGCTCTCCAGTTTCACCAAACCCGGTGGCTGGCAATTTATGCCCATGTTGAAGGCCGGCCTCAATGTCACTCCTTCCATCCTTATCCCACTCAGTGCCGTAGGTGCGTTCTTCATGGCATATTTTTCAGTCATGGCGGAGGGTTGTCCATTTCGTCAGCATATTATGGCAGGCGAAGGCAGGCTTTCTGGTATTATTTACATAGCCGGGCTGGTGCTAGGCGTGGTATTTTTCGATGTGGTAATCCAACCCTACCTGCTCCTGTTGACGCTGAGATTTCCTGCTTGAGTCGCTGGTCACTTATCTTTTTATGTATTGGGCATGGAGATTATCTACCATTTTATGAAGAAAATGCCTCAAATTTTAATGGAAACATCTTGACAGACAGCTTTATCAAGTATAAGCTTATCGTTGTAAGAAAAACAGATAACGGTTTTAATCCGCACCAAGCAGAAGTACATGGGGTTCGGTGTGGGAATTGCTTTTATCTGCCCGTGTAATGTGTTTGTGACCAAAATAATATAAAAATGTAAGAAGAAAAAGGAGGCATGATGGTCCCAAAGAATCAACCCGATGAATCCGAACAGACCGTAAAGGTCACTGCTGCAGGAGCAGCGCCAGGTCCTCAGGTAATGATAAAGCCATTACCCCAGATTCTTGATGAAATGGAAGTCAATATCAAGAAGGCCGAAGAAGCCGCAAGTTCTTCACGCGCGGCTGCCAAAGAGGCAACCGCTGCGGCAGAGAAAGCTGCCAAAGAGGCAACCGCCGCGGCGGAGAAAGCGGCCAGGGAAGCCACTGCCGCTGCCACTGCTGCTGCTGCCAAAGCTGAAGAGTTAGCTAGGGCAGCCATCAAGGCAGCTGAAAAAGCTGCGCAAGAGGCCGAGAGGGCTGAAAAACAGGTTTTGGATGCTGTCCGTCGTGCGGAAGAAGCCGCCAAGAAGGCTGAAGAGACCGCTCGTGCCGCTAAATACGCAGCCGATGAAGCCACCGCCAAGGCTGAAGAAGCCGCTCTGGCCGCCAAGGAAGCTGCCATGGCAGCGGCCAAAGCTTTTGAAGAAGCAGCCGTCCGTGCTCAAGAAAATGCCACTGCCGCCAAAATAGCCGCCCTTGAAGCCATCAAGTTTGCTACAGAGGGTGGTAAGCTGGCAGATGAAAAAGCCAAAGCCGCCAAGTCCGCCGCTACTAAGGCTCTCGCCAGCCTTACCGTTGAGTCAGCCCGCGAGGCTGATGCAGCCGGCCGTGAAGCCAAAAAAGCCGCATCGTCAGCCTTCCGTCTGGCGGAGCAGGTTGCCCGCAAGGGTGAGAATGCCGATATGGCTGGTGACGTTGCTATCGCTGCTGCCGCCCGCGTTTCCGGTATGCTGGCTGCGAGAGTTGACGAAGCTGGCAAAGAGGCCAAGAATGTGGCTCTTACCGCTGCCAAAGTAGCTCTGGAAACCAGCAAGAAGGCTGAATTAGCCGACATTGCCGGTGATGAGGCTGTGGCCGCTGCTCTGAAAGCCATTACCGAATCCGTTACCAAGGGTGCCAGAGAGGCGGCTGAGACCGCCATGGGAGCTGCTCAGAGGGCCACCTCACGCGCTGAAGAAGCCGGCAGAGCCTCCCGCGAAGCCACCGGCCGCGCCGAGGAGATTGCCCTGGCAGCCAAGAAGGCTGCCGAGGAAGCCCTCGCCAAGGCTGAGGAAGCCCTGATCAAATCCATCATCAAGCGCCTGCGTTTAGCAGACTGGATTGCCACTCTGGTAGTGATCAGCTTGGGCACTATTTTTGCCTCTGTGTTAATCTCCATGGCCGTCATTCATTAATAAGCGTTAGCTTAAAGATTCCGCGAAGGGAGGCCCGCTTTAACGGGCCTCCCTTCAGGATTGAAGCACCTTGCCTATATTGATATGATATCGGTTGGCTATCCAAAAATCGGTATGCGTCCTCTGGCTCGAGCGGGTCAGGGGTTTTTGTTTAAACCGCGAAGGTTATTAATATGAAAATGGAAACACAAATAAAAGACATAGATCTTGAGGCAATGCGGCACTCCGCCTCGCATATCATGGCACAGGCTGTTTTATCTTGTTTTCCCGATGCTCGCCTTGGAATTGGTCCTGCCATCGGTAACGGTTTTTATTATGATTTTGAGCTCTCTCGCGCGCTCATACCTGAAGATTTACCGGTTATCACGGATATTATGAAGTCGATTATTACCAGGAATCTGCCGTTCACCAGCGAAGAAGTAAACAAGGACGAAGCGCGCCGAGTCATGGCAAACCAGCCCTACAAACTGGAACTTATCGACAGTATCGCTGATACGGCCGTAAACCTTTATCGCCAGGGTGACTTCGTTGATCTATGCCGCGGCCCCCATGTGGCCTCTACCGGCGATATAATGGCTTTCAAGCTTACCAGTATTGCCGTTGCCTACTGGAAAGGCGACGAAAAGCGTCCCATGCTGCAGCGTATTTACGGAGCGGCGTTTGCCACTCAAAAAGAGCTGGACGACTATCTCAAGCAGCAGGAAGAAGCCGCCAAGCGCGACCATCGTAAACTGGGCAAGGAACTTGAAATATTCATCTTCGATGATGAAGTCGGTCCTGGCCTGCCCCTATGGCTTCCTAATGGAGCTACCATGATTGAGGAAATCGAAAAACTTGCCAAGGATATAGAGCTCAGGCATAACTATGTGAGGGTGCGGACTCCTCATCTAGCGAAAGAAAATTTATTCCTGCGTAGCGGGCATCTGCCCTATTACGCAGAAAGCATGTATCCACCGATGGAACTCGAGGGTGTGCGCTACTACATCAAGCCTATGAACTGCCCGATGCATCACAAGATTTTTGCCAGTAAACCGCGTAGCTACCGCGATTTGCCTTTGCGCTTGGCCGAGTACGGTACCTGTTATCGCTATGAAAAGTCGGGTGAGCTCTTCGGGTTGATGCGAGTGCGCTCGATGCAGATGAACGACGCACACATCTACTGCTCAGAGAAACAATTCGAGCAAGAATTCATGGCGGTTATTAACCTCTACTTGGAATACTTCAAGATATTCGACATTTCCGAGTATTCCATGCGCCTCAGTACCCACTCGGCGGAAGGCCTGGGTAAGAAATACGTGAATAATCCTGGGCTCTGGCTCAAAACCGAAGAGATGGTGCGCAAGGCTATGCAGCGCAATGCCATCCCGTTTGTAGAGATTCCCGATGAAGCCGCTTTCTACGGCCCCAAGATCGACGTACAGGTTAAAAGCGCCATCGGTAAAGAGTTTACCCTAGCCACCAATCAAGTAGATTTTGCCCAAGCGGAGCGTTTCGAACTTGAATTTACGCGCGAGGATGGTGGCAAAGAGCGTCCATTAATCATTCACCGAGCCCCGCTAAGTACGCACGAGCGACTCATAGGTTTTCTCCTTGAGCATTACGGCGGGGCTTTCCCGGTCTGGCTGGCTCCTGTCCAGGCGGTGATAATCCCTGTTACCGATAGCCATATAGAATATGCGGACAAACTCGATAGAGAGCTCAAAGAGATTGGCGTTAGAGTCAAGGTTGATTCGCGCTCCGACCGTATGAACTATAAAATTCGCGAAGCTCAACTTGGCCGCGTACCCTATATGCTTATCGTAGGTGATAAAGAGATATCAGGCGGAACAGTATCTGTACGTCTCAGAAATGGTGAACAGAAAAATAATCTGTCCTTTGATGATTTCAAAAAAGCTATCGTCAGGGTGAATATGGACAAAGCTAAAGATTTTGGGTTATAATGTCTAAACGTGTCCTTGTAGTAGCGCAATATTTGTACGGAGGTATTGAAAAATATAATTAAGGAATTACGTGTTAACCAGATGATACGGGGACGGGAAGTTCGCCTCGTCGGCGAGAAGGGCGAGCAGTTGGGTGTTGTGCCCCTGTATCAAGCTCGTGAAGTGGCTGAAAAGGCCGGGCTCGATCTGGTAGAGGTGGCGCCTACGGCCGTGCCCCCGGTTTGCCGCCTGATGGACTATGGTAAGTTTAAGTACGTTCAGACCAAGAAAGAGCGTGAAGCCCGTAAGAGTCAGAAGTTGGTTCTTCTAAGAGAAGTGAGATTGCGTCCCAAAATAGGCGAACACGATTTCGACGCAAAATCGCGCACAGCTCACAAGCTTCTTGAGGATGGGGATAAAGTAAAAGTAACCATAATGTTCCGTGGTCGCGAAAATACCCATCCGGAACTCGGTATAAAGTTGATACAACGCATGGCACAGTCGCTCGCCGATGTGTCGACTGTTGAAAAGGAACCGGTACGCGAAGGCGCTAGGTTGCACGCAATTCTTGCTCCGCTGGTGTCATTGAAGCCGAGTAAGCCCAAAGAAGAATCAAAGGAAGAAACAGGGGAGTTACAAGATGCCAAAGCTTAAGACGCACAAAGGCGCTCGTAGCCGTTTTCACATTACCGGAACGGGCAAGATAATGCGCATGAAGGGTGGAAAAAGCCACCTGCGACGCAACAAATCTGACAGGAGCAAAGGCCTGTTCGACGAGATGATACCGCTGAGCTCACGTGATCGTGTGCGCATCCAGCGGCTCATACCCTATGGTACGGACTAAGGAGGGCTTTCTTGGCTAGAATAAAAAAGGGCGTCACCGCACGCCAGAGGCATAAGAAAATTCTAACCCTGATGAAGGGTCAGCGGGCGACACGGCATTCTCTATACAGGCGTGCTCACGAGTCCATGATGCACTCTTTGAGCTATGCCTATGCTCACCGGCGCGAGCGCAAGGGCGATATGCGCAGGCTCTGGATCGCCCGCATCAATGCTGCCAGCCAGACTAATGGTATAAGTTACAGTCGGTTTATCGAATCTCTTAAGAAAGCCGACATCGACCTGAACCGCAAGGTGCTAGCTGATATGGCGGTACGCGAGCCTGCGGCTTTTGCCGATCTAGTGCGGCAGGGACGTTCTGCTCAATAGCACAATTAACATAGAGTAACCTCGCTTAATCGGGGTTACTTTTTTATGGCTGGATCCGAGGGAGGTAAATCCGATGAAAATGGTGATAAAAAAGACATACTGCCCGGTGGATAAGAAGCTGGTTATGCCTCAGGAACAAAAGAACGGAGAGACCACCAAGCTGGTTTGCCCGAAGTGCGGGGCAGTGCTTTATGTGAAAGAAGACTGGGGATGGCGTTTTCCCAAAGCCGAAGCCGCTGCTAAAAAGTAGTTGTTTGGTATTTCAACTCTTGATCTGTTCTGATGTTATCGATTTATTAATTTAATGCCAAACTGAGGGTCAGGTTGTTAATCAAGAGAGGGTGAAGAACCCCCTCTTTTTTATTGTGCAGGCAGGGAAGGGTTACCAAATGCCTGGTATAAGAGCGCGGCGGTCAGCAGGATAATTATCGAACTTGGATTTGTACCAAAGGTGATTGGCGCGCGCCCGTGGTACCAGATTAGCTGCCGTCCACAGGGCGAAGGTCAGGCCGGGAATCGACCACGTAGCCAGAACCCAGCCACACCATATGGCAAGCTCTCCCAGATAGTTCGGGCTGGAAATCCAGTGGTAGAATCCGCCATATGGAATTTTATAACCGTTTTCACCTTCTTTACGCAGACCTCCGAGTACGCGGTCTGAATGGCGGTTGATCATGAAACCCGCCACGAACAGCATTGCACCCATTACGAAACGCGGGTCGGATAACCACGCATTGGCATACCCACCGGAGAGACTGAAAAGATAACGCCCGTTAAGATAGGCATTGATGCCGTTGAAAAAAAGCCCGAAACCGACAATAAGGACTGGTATACGTTTACTCGGTCCATGCAGCGTAAGGGGGTAGATAAAGGCTCGATGAATGTAATGCGCTTCCCACATGATCAAGAACACTACTGCCGTTGATGAATCACGGTGGCTTCCTAGGATAAAAAAGAGGGCGAACAACAGAGCCGAGGCGGATTCCATGACCATCCATCCCAACTTGTTGTTCAGTGTTGGTCCCCATCCTTTGCGTGAGTGACGGCCGTACGGCGCAGTTACGAAGAACAAGAATATGAACACAACTGCTGCCAGTATCAGCCAGCCGATAATGATCCCGTCGAAAATAACGTGTTCGTTCATTTGGATTTCTTGGGCAACTGACCGCATTCTGCAAACCAAGCGAGAGTATCGTGGATGGTCTGTTCAAGCGGCCGTGGATGATAATCTAGCTCTCTTTCAGCCTTTTCATGGCTGATATTACGGTTGGAATTTATGGCGATTACTGAGGCCCTGGTGTAGAGGGGGCGCCTTCCTCGCAGGTGCTCGAAGGCCGTGACGAGCGGAGCGCCGGCGCTTGCCAGCCATAACGGACATATGAAACCGGGTGATGATATCCCGGTGGTTTCTTCTACCATCCTCGCTATCTCGGCCAGCGAAGCCCAGTGTCCACCCAGAATGTATTTGGAACCGCATGGCGCTGATTTTGCAGCTTGCATGGCCCCAAAAACCACGTCGCGTACATCCACCCAATCGAACCCCCCGTTTACCAGAGCGGGCAGTTTACCGCGTGCCATAGAAAGCAACATCTGCCCCTGATAGGAGGGCTGAAAATCGTAAGGGCCGATAATGGAAGTGGGGTTTACGATAACGGCGTCCAATCCCTTTTCGACAGCAGCCTGCACTTCGGCTTCCCCGGCTGCCTTGGAGCGGTCGTAAGGAGGATGTTTCCTGCCGTGTGCCGGCGGGCTCTTCTCATCGACGGGAATATCTACAGGCTTCTGCTCGATGGCGTCGATGGAGCTGAAATGCACCAGGCGGCGTACGTTGTTTTTTACACACGCATCTATGACGTTGCGTGTACCTGTTGTGTTGATAGCATGCAGCCTTTCCCACCCGCTTGCCTCGATGGACACTCTGGCGGCCAGGTGATAAACAATTTCTGCTCCCTCAAAGGCGGCATTGAGCGAATCGGCATGGCAAATGTCCCCCTGGACTTTTTGGACATCTAGATTTTCGAAAGATGAGGCATTGCAGTGCACCAGCAAGCGGACTTGCCCGCCTTCTGCCAACAGACTGCGGACAAGATTGTTCCCGACATGTCCGCTGGCTCCTGTTATGACGGTAATCATGGTAGGTGATGTTAGAGGTGCAGAATTTTACTGAGGAACAGCCGGGTTCTTTCGTGCTGGGGGCTTATGAAAAAGTTTTGCGGGCTGGCCTCTTCGAGGATCTGTCCCTCGTCCATGAAAATGATACGCTTGGCGGCAGCTCTGGCAAAGCCCATTTCGTGTGAAACCACCACCATGGTCATACCCTCGTGTGCCAGCGCTGTCATGACGTCCAGCACTTCTTTTATCATCTCCGGGTCGAGGGCGCTGGTGGGTTCGTCGAAAAGCATTATTTTAGGATTCATGGCCAGAGCGCGTGCAATGGCCACACGCTGCTGCTGTCCGCCGGAAAGCTGCATTGGGAAGGCATCCGCTTTGTCCGGGATACCGACCTTTTTGAGCAGGGTATCGGCTACCTGCGCCGCTTCTTCGTTGCAGCGGTTGCGCACCACGCATTGTGCCAGTGTCAGGTTTTGCTTTACGGTGAGATGTGGAAAAAGGTTAAATGACTGAAAAACCATGCCGACCTCGCGGCGCACGGCATTGATGTTCTGTGTGCTATCGAGCGTTATGCCGTCAACCACGATTTTCCCGGCATCGTATTCTTCCAGCCTGTTGATGCAGCGTAAAAGGGTAGACTTGCCCGAACCCGAGGGTCCGACAATTACCACAACTTCACTTTCGCTGACATCCAGGTTGACACCTCGCAGAGCGCGAATTCGCCCGAAGTGCTTGTGGACGTTCTCTATATGAATGATAGGCGTCAAGATTTACCTTTCAAAGCGTGTCCTCTTTTCCAGCCATGAGACCACGCGGGAAGAGAACAAAGTCATAATAAGATACATGAGAGCGATGAACAACCACACAGGAATGGGATTGAAGTGGACACTCATGTATTCCTGGCCGCGGCGCGTCATATCTGCTACGGCCACCACGCTTACGAGTGACGAATCCTTGAGGAGAGACACAAATTCGTTTCCGACTGGGGGAAGCATCACTCGGATAGCCTGTGGCAGAATGATATGGCGCATGGCTTGTATGTAATTCATGCCCAGACTGCGGGCCGCTTCCATTTGTCCTTTGGGAATGCTTTGAATGCCGGCGCGAAAGATTTCGCTCATATAAGCGCCGTAGCAGAAGGTAAAGCCGATAATAGCGGTTACTATGGGGTCGGACCGGTAGCTGGAAAGAACCTCAATCCCTGTTCTATCACCCAAAGTCTGTACCAGCGAAGGAAAAAGGTAATACCACATTATGAGCTGTACGAGCAGGGGGACGCCGCGGACTATCTCGACGTAAAGGCTGGAAAGGCCGTGGAAAATAAAATTTTTGGAGAGCCTGCCCAGGCCGCCAATCATGCCGAAAATCAGCATGAGGAAGTACGAGACGATCGTGACTACAGCGGTAATTCTGAGGCCCGGAAGTATGAAGCGAAAGATGCTATTATATTCGCGCTGGGTGAATATCAGGATAGCGGCGAGAGCCACTGCCAGAACTACCAGCCACCACCAGGGGTCGATGCGGGCGCTGGGCTCTGCTCCCGGAATTAGCGCAATCTTGCGCTCCTCCTGGGTTGTGAGATCGGGTTTAGTTACCAATGTTTCTTCTTAAAAGAGGAGGGCTTGTCAAGCCCTCCTCTTGCGTTTCTTTTTAGGAGGCCATCCACTTTTGGACAAGTGCATCTATCGTCCCGTTAGCTTTGACGGCTGCAAGCCCCTGATTGATTTTGTTGAGCAGTTCGGTTTTGCCCTTGGCCACGGCAACGCCATAGCTCTCGGTGGTCAGGGAGCCGCCGACGATTTTAAGCGTGCTGGTGTTTTTATTGGCATAACCTTCGGCGATGGGCGTGTCGCAGATAACCGCGTCAATCTGCCCGTTCAGGAGGTCCTGTATCGCCAGGCCGATCTGGTTGTAGGACTTGACGCTCGCACCCTGGACATCGTTGGCCAGAGCTTCTCCGGTAGTACCCAATTGCGCGCCAAGTCTCTTTCCTCTGAGGCTGTCTTCACCGGTGATGGAGGTGTTGTTCTTCTCAACGACGATCATCTGCCCAGCAACGTAATAGGGGTCCGAGAACAGCATGTTCTCGGCGCGATCGGGCAGAATGGTGATGGAAGATATGGCGGCATCATAGGTACCCTGCGCCATGCCGGCCAGCAGGGGGTCGAAACCGACATTCTGGTACTCGATTTCAATGCCAGCCTCTTCGGCGATGGCGTTCATGAGGTCGATGTCGAAACCGACAATCTGATTCTGCTCGTCAACGTACTCGAACGGCGGCCAGGTGGCATCGGTGGCTATGATGTATTTCGTGCTCTTTCCGCCGCAGGCGGACAGGGACAGGGTGACCAGGACCAACGCGAGAAAAACCGATAATAACCGTTTCACCTTCTATATCCTCCTTCTGAAATCTACAATCTCCAGCCAAAAGCGAGTCTAGCTTACATAAGATGGCTAAGTTTTGATTAATGCACGAGGAACAAGTTCATTCGTCAGACTTTGAAAGTAGAATGGCAAGAGTGTACAACATTTTTCACCAGAATGTCCATAGGCTACTGCTTTACCGTGGATATATTAGTGATATTTATTTGTGTTTGTTTTGGATAAAAAGCTCCTGGGCACTTTCTTTACTGATGGAGAAGATGAGGTGCAGCCATGGGGAACTTGCAGCGCGTATCTCTATCCCGGGATCGCTCTAGCTAGTGAAGGTCAGTGATGATTTAAACTTGGAATTCAGTGCCTTCCTTGGGAAGAGCGACGTAACAAAGCGGCCTAGATGCGCCACGTGTTTAGAGGGCGGCATAACAGCCAATAGATTATTATGTGGTAAAAATAGTTATTGTTGACCCGCTCAGAAATATTGTGAGGACTATCCGCCCTACTAATCGCACTGTCATCTCAGACTTGCCCCCAGCGCGATTGGAAAAGGAACCGATACTCAAGCACCTTACAGCGGCATCACTTCAAGCAGTTACTCATTTATACAAGAATATACTCGTGGTTTTTAATACACGAGTATATTCTTGGTTTTCTGCTACTCAGAATTAGTAACAACCGATGCAGGTCTTTATCCGCAGTACATTAATACTACACTCCGAGATCATCAGTCAACGGTTGTATGCATACTAGCCCATTCTTAAGCCGGTGTATGGCATTCTACGCAGGAAGTGTTGATCTTAAAGGAGTGATCCCACGATATATCCGGTACCACGCCGCCATAGTAGGCGGAACCGGTGTGACATTCGTCACAGGGGTGGGACTGGCTGATCAAACTAAGAACGCCGTTGCTTTTAAGCATGGCGCCGGTGGAGCCGGGGTAATGGCAGGAGATACAGTCTTCAAATCCCTTTAATATATGAGCCATCGGTGTTGGCGTCCCCTCCCGCCCTTTGTAAGTCTTCAACAGCACCTGCCCCGGAAGTAGGGTACCTGTAAAGGTGGTCGCTGGGGCCGTAAGTGTAGGTGTTGAAGTACTTGTTGTCTTTGGAGCGGTAGTTGTAGGCTGCGTTGTAGTACTCGTCGTCGTTGGAGCGGTAGTAGTCGGGTTTGTTGTGGTACTCGTCGTCGTTGGAGCGGTAGTTGTCGGGTTTGTTGTGGCACTCGTCGTAGTTGGAGCGGTAGTTGTCGGGTGTGTTGTAGTACTCGTCGTCGTTGGAGCGGTAGTAGTCGGCTGCGTTGTAGTAGTGGTCTTAGCTCCTCCGCCGCAAGACGTCATCACAAGCGTCGCGATTAGAATTGCTGTCAATATGAAATATGAACTGGTTTTCAAAAGTGTGGCTCCTCTCCTTCATGAAAAATATTACGTAATACTGTTAAAACACATTTTCACTGATAATACCATAAATAGCATATTACTGTAAACGAGTAACGCTCAAACGATAAAGAAGCGCTGTCAGTTAGTTATCACTTGTTTTCCCAATGGGTGCCTCGCCTAACTGGTGGAAATTCAACCTGGCCATATACTATGCCCTGGTACCATCCGATTCAATCCTTTTCATACTGAAGTGTCCTCGGCTCTTTGTCTCTCAGGCCAGAAGGCTATCAGACCACCCAGCATCATGAGCCAGCCCCCGATCCATATCCACATGGTAAGCGGATAAATGCTGACCTTGAATTTCGTAAGGCCGGTTTCGTCCCATCCGACTATTGTGACATAAAGGTCTTCAACGGGACTCGAACGGACAGCCGCGGTGTTCACTTCGCTGTTGACGCTTTGTGCATAATACTGTACCGGCGTTAGCTCCCCGAGGAGCTTACTATTTATATAAACTGATATATCAGCGGAAAATGTCATCTGCCCGAGGGCTGCGTTGTAATTTAATTTCTCGAAGACCAGCGAATAATTACCGATGGTCATCGATTTGCCTGGCATGAGGGCGGCTTCCTTGCTAACCGAGTAAGCAGACGAACCGATTATACCTATTGAGATAAGTATGAGGGCAATGTGAACGATATAGCCGCCGTGGTGAGGTTTATCATTCCAGATTAAACCGAAAAAGGCTTTCGGATAGTTCTCGCCTCGATTGCGGCGTCGCGCGCGGGTGGATTTAATCCACTCGGCCGCTACGGTGAATGGTACAAAACAGCACACGGCCAGACCGACTATCGGATACCATCCCCTCAGCCCAAACAATAAAAGTGTCA